>UMGJ01070409.1_pt1 | contig 14721 bp, 12 predicted proteins | sample 1965221 | NCBI WGS metagenome assembly UMGJ01 (sample SAMEA4836067, study PRJEB28245) | human gut metagenome | biome: gut microbiome; material: fecal sample | place: Denmark | collected 2008
AATCTTTGCGGTTAATGTGTCAAGTTTTATTGACAAGATCATACGCTGAAAATCATCAGCGTTTATTGTTGCAACTACCTTATCAGCATTGCTTGTCGCATTATGCCAATAACGGTTTCCAACAGCCATTCTGTCAGCCTCCTTTTTTACTTCAGTCTTTTGTTCTGTATCTATCTCTTTTTTGGGGATACCCCTGAGCATATCGTTCCAGTCTTTGTATGTATCGGGAGTGACGATACGCTTCATATCGGGATATTCGGTCATAAGCCTTTCGGCAAACTCATTTCCGGCTCTGTCGTTGTCGGAGCATAAATACACCTTGTCGGGCGAAATGCCGTAACGCTCCATTGTATCAATGACCGTCTGAGGTTTTACCCCCATCATCGAGACAAGTCTGTGATCGTCAAGCTCACTTTGGTGCATTTGCAGATAGGACAGCATATCTATCGAGCTTTCAAAGAAAAGAAGATGACTTCCGTTTCCTCTGCAAACCTCAAATCCGTAACCGCCTGCCGAACCTGTCGCTACGCCTTTAAATTTATGTTCCGTGGAAGTGCCGACCTTTTCAGCACCTACGGTCTTTCCGTGTTCATCGGTGAACTTAAACAGCACATTGCCTGTTTTCTGCTCCTGTGCCACCGCACCGCTTTGAATAAGGGACTTGACAAGTTCATAGTCAAGTCCTCTCGTCTTGCAGAGATACGCAAAAACACGCTTTGCGTTATCGGCTTCTGAAAACACAAGCTCCTGAGCCTGCACTTTCTGCTGTCTTTCCGTATGTGTATGCTGGGGCGGAGTATATGTGCGGTCATAGTGTTCGCCGTTCAGAGCTTCCACCGCTTCGACAAACGACATATTCATATACTGACGGAGGAAGGCGATGTTGTCACCGCCCTCGTCCGTACTGAACCTGTGCCATACTCCACGTTCGCCGGGGGTATTGTCCTTGATGTGCATACTGTCATGGTCTTTCCAGACGTACTCACGCCCCACACGTTTCAGGTCAAATCCGTTCTGCATAAGAAATTGCGGAAGATTGACCGTACTTGCCCTTTCTATCTGTTCTTCACTCAGTCTCATTTAGCCTAACCCCTGTGTATCTTTCTTTTTGGGTGACTTCTGTTTCTGCGGCTGTTTCTTGTCCTGTCCGCTGATACGCTGAACCTCTCGTTTCAGCTGTGAACGTGAGAAAAATGCCCGTCCCTGGTCTTTCTTCGATACAGTAACAGCCGACTTGTCTCCGTTCATAACTGCGGAGTGTGCAATGCCTTTCTTGTCAAGTTCAGCGACCTTTGCTTTTGCCTGTTCCTCGGTCATCGGCAGAGTTACCCTGAACTCTTTGGGCAGAGCCTTGTAAAATTCGGGATTGATATATTCGGCTGCTCTCACACCCTTGACCTTGTTTTCAATCTGCTTGTAAGCCTTAGCATTGTCTTTCGATACGGTGATCGCAACAGTATCATTCTTGCGGACTACGGCAGAATACGGAATTTTCTCAGCCATAAGCCCCTTTACGATCTCACGGGCAACCTCTGTCGCTTCAACACGGGAATGTCTCTGCTCTTTGGAAAGCGAAGCATAGTATTCGGGGTTTATCGTCTGATACTTGCCCTTTTCGCCCTTGCCTGCATTTTCCTTAGCCGCCTGTGTCTTGGCGATCTTGCCGATAGTAGAGTACATAATGTCATTGAGAGCCACAAGGTCTTTCTTTAACACCGTGATACCCACCTTGTCATCGCCACGGGCAGCGGCGGAAAACTCAATGCCTGCATTGGAAAGCGCCGCCATAACAGAGACAGCCTGAGCCTCGGTCATGCTCTCAATGTGGCGGTCATTCCTCGGCAGTTCCTTGTAATAATCGGGATTGACACGGAAAGCGCCGTCCTCGCTCATCTCTGCTTTGCCGTCAGCGACCATATCAAGAAGCCAGTCCGACACCTCGGAAATTTCTTCCTCATATGTACGTTCTTCGTTGACCGCATCTAAGGAAGAAAGAGCCTTTTCGACTACCGCAAGTTCACCTTGAAGCCTTGCAATATCCTCATTCGCCATTTCACGCATTTCCTGCCTGATATGCGGATTGTCCGCAATGGTCTGCGCCGCTTCAATGGACTCCGCTAAATCAGCCCTTGTCTTTTCAAGCTCAGTCCTTGAACTGTTGTTGATGATACCGTCAATCATATTGTAGTCATCTTCAAGCTGTTCCTCGACCGTCGCATTGAACTTATCCGCCAGCGAAGCAATTTGAGACTTGTCAAGTTCTTCGGTCTCCTGAGCATAGAAAAGCGTATCTTCTGCAAGCCCCGAAGTAGTCTCAATTCCGTTTTCAGCCACATCATCCAGCTTGTCGCTTGTCAGCTTCATCTGAGCGTCAAGGGTGTCATTGTCCTGCATGGAGTAGAACTCATCGGGCTGATGAACCTTGTCAATACGTTCATCTATCGACTGAATACGATCATTAAGGTTATTGATCTGCTGTTGGAGCTTGTACTTGTCAACAACGCTGGTCTCGGGAGAATTGTATTTCTCCACGATACTGTCCTTTTTAGCGGTAAGAGCCTTCTTCTTATCCATAAGACAGTTGAATGTCGCTTCATTGAGCCTGTCCATAGCATCGGAAAAGGCTTCACGGCGTTGCCTGTTAAAGCCGATAGAAAAACTCTTGATCGCATCGCTGAGGGCAACAACCCTGTCCAGCTTGTGGGAGATAGTGTCACGCTTTGCGGTCATGGCATCTATCTTCTTCCAGCCGTTTTCTATCTTCTGCTCACGCTTTGGGATCTTATCCTCACGGATAGCCGTGATACGCTCCTCATTACGGCGGATCATGCTTTGCACAAGAGGAACACCGCCGAGAGTAGCCGAAAGCATACGGTTTGTATCTTCCAGCTTGTCAGCCTTAGCGGACAGGGCTTCGATCTTCGCCCTGTTGCGGTCTATCTTGTCCGTTTGATTGGCGATCTTCTCATCAAGGGAGTCGATACGGCTCTGATGATGCTCCGCCTTTGCGTTCAGAAAAGGAAGAAGTTTTCCCGACTTCTGAATATTGTTCTCATTGCTATGCTCCTGCGCCTGCGCCTGTTTTCTGCGAAGTTCTTCCTCTGCGTCTACGGCAGGCTGGTCTGCTGTTCTTTTATCGTCATTATCCTGTACGGGCATTGGCTACCTCACTTTCTTCTCTTAACGAAAACGATGATACCTGCGGTCACTGCTGTAACAACAGCACTTGTGATGATAATAAACTTCTTCATTGTCCGAATTTCCTTTCTCTTTCAGTTTTCTCGGCGGTCAGCTTTTCCTTGACCGCCTGTTTGCATCTTATCATTTCAGCCTGACGGCGAATGACTTCTCTTGAAATAAGCCCTGTGCGGACTTCCTCTTTGTCTGCAAGGTCAGCCTTGTCCCGATGATCTTCGTCACCCTTGAAAACATTCTGCCTGTGCTGAGTATCTGCAAAATATACAGTCTCACGCTTTTCGGGAGTGTTGTTCTGCTGTAACTCACGTTCCTTTGCTTCTTCCAGGTCACGCTCCGTCTGCCTGTTGGCGGTATACGCTCTTGTCAGCTCACGCTGAATGGTGGGTGTGTCACAGTACCAGAGCCGTGTGAACATTCGGCACAGCTGGACTTGCAGTTCGTTCGGTCTGTTTCTCAGAGTGCCTTCCGTTACATTGAGATAGTGCGCCACCGAGGGCAGAAGCACAAGATAACTGCTGTCATCTTTATGTGTTTTGATCTCACGGAGCATTTCTTCAAACTCATCGGAACTTGCTTTCTTCACGATCTCATCAACCGTGTCCTTATAGTTGGCATCATAGGAAAAGCGCATCTGCTTGTTCGTAAATGTGCCGATATGCGGAACTCCGCTTGTTTTAAGCGCGATTGCCAACAGCTTGCCCTTGTCGGTATCAAGCGTGACGTACTCTCTGCTGTCTTTTGGAAAGTTATCCTCACCAAAGGAAAAAGGTAATCACTCACTGCTGCATCATTCCTCTCAGTTCACCGACAAGCTCCGCATTGGTGCTGTCTTTGTCAAATTCCATTGCATACGCACCGCACATCTGCTCCTGAATACGGCGAGGGAGTTTTCTAAGCTCTCTGACAGGCACAGCGATAAGCTTTGCGATCTTGTCAAGTTCGATGACCGCCAGCGCCGAATTGGTGAGCATATAGATTTGCTTTGTGTTCGCACTGTTGGCAAGGTACTCAAACACAATGACCTGCTGTATCTCAAAGTCAAGGTTTGACAGCGTGAGGAACGGAATGCCCGTTGCCTTAGAAACCTTTTCAAGTGTGAGAAGCACCGAGCCTTTCTGCCACAACAGATCAAGGGCATTGTAAAGCTCTTTTCTGTCCTCGTCAGTTCTCACCACGATAGTTTCAAGGACGGTTTTCATCTTCACCCTGATTTCCTCAGGCATTTCGGTAATGCTTTCAGGCTCAACACCGAGTGCCTTTTCGATAGCCGAATAGTCTAAATCGTTCATTTCTTCTTTCCCTCCGTTTTCCAGTTATAGTATGTCTTGCCCTGATATTCGTTGGGAACGACTTCGGGCAAAACGATAGTCTTTCTGCCGTTTTTCATGTAGCTTGTGCTTTTGCCGTTCAGAAGCCCCTTGACCTGAGCATCTGACAGAGTAACCCCAAAGACCTTAGCAACATTCATTCCGCATTTTGCTTTGCAGTACCACCCGAACTTGCCGTTAATGACCTCAGCACCGCACTTCGGGCATCTGCCTGCCGATTCAAATTTGCCGTCTGAGAAAGAAACAGAATTATCGGACTTGCCGTATTTTCCGCACATATCACGGACATTCTGCTCGATCTCCGACATAAAGCTGTCAGCGGAATACTGTCCGTGTTCCACCTGTTGGAGCTTCATTTCCCACTCAGCCGTAAGTCTGGCGGACTTCACTTCATCGGGAACTACGCTCACAAGGTCAATGCCCCTGTCGGTGGGAATGATCTGCTTTCCCTTGCGTTTCGCATAGCCGTTCTTTACAAGACTTTCAATGACAGCGGCTCTTGTCGCAGGAGTGCCTAGGCCCTTTTTCTCTATGTCGTGTGTGTCAGCACTAAGACGATCTTCCTCATATTCGTCCTGTCCTGCGTGTTCCATAGCGGATAACAGCGTATCTTCGGTGTAAGGTTTCGGCGGACTTGTGAAGTGTTCTCCCTTGCTTAAACTGCCGGTCAGGACTTGACCCTCAGTCAAGACAGGGAGCGACTTGTCATCTTCTTTATCATCGGCAGACTTCACCGCATAGCGTTTCCAGCCCATATCAAGGACAGTTTTACCGCTTGCCGTAAACTCTGTACCACCGCACTCAGCGGTCACTTTTACCGCTTCATACTTATGTGCAGGAGCAGAAGCACACATCAGCTTTCTCGCCACAAGAATGAGAATATTCTTTTCTCCTGCCGGAAGCCCGTCAAGGTTAGCCGTGGCGATACCGCTTGTGGGGATAATAGCGTGGTGTCCCGTGACTTTCTTGTTGTTGATAACTTTACGCGGATCGGGAGTATGCACCATATTGAAGCCGAGGTATGTATTGCAGAGCCTCAGCACATCAAGTGCAGTCTGCTCCATATCGTCCGATAAGAATTGGCTGTCTGTTCGGGGATATGTGACCAATTTCTTTTCGTACAAATTTTGCGTGTAGTCAAGTGTCTGCTGGGCAGTGTAGCCGTAGGTTTTATTGGCTTCACGCTGTAACGTTGTCAGGTCATAGAGCTTCGGAGCATTTACCGTCTTGATTTCCTTTTTGACCGACATCACCGTAACGGACTTTCCCTCACAAGAAGAAACAAGGTCATTTATCGCAGTTTCATCGTTGATTCGTGCCGAGGACAACGTAAAACCGTCACAGGCAATATCCGCAGTAAAATACTTCTGCTTGACGAAATGCTTAACGTCATAGTCACCCTTAACAAGCATTGCAAGAGTGGGAGTCTGCACTCTGCCAATGTTGAGTTTACCCCCATACCGACAAGAGAACAGCCGAGAGCCGTTCATGCCCACGATCCAGTCCGCCTTAGCCCGTGAAAAGCCTGCATAGAACAGGTTATCGTATGCGGACATTGGTTTCATAGAGCCAAGTGCGGAACGGATAGCCGATTCTTCCAGAGAAGATACCCACAAACGCTTGACAGGCTTTCTGCACCGAGCTATTTGATAAACATATCTGAAAATACATTCTCCCTCACGGTCTGCGTCCGTTGCACAGATGATCTCGGTCACATCATCACGCCCCATAAGCGCTTTGACAATGCCGAACTGTTCCTTTGAGCTTTCCGTTACCTTGAACTGCCACGAATCGGGGATCATTGGAAGCTGAGAAAAACTCCATTTCTGCTCCCACCCACAGCCGTATTCGTTGGGATTTTTAAGCCCTACCAAGTGGCCGACACACCATGACACGATGTAGCCACCGCCTTCAATGTAGCCCTTGTTGGTCTTGTTCGCCCCCACCACCGAGGACAAGGCTCTCCCGACCGAGGGTTTCTCGGCAAGAATAAGGATCATTATTTATCACGACCTTTCTGCAAGTTGTTCCAATATGCGGTAAATATCCGAATTTACCGCATTTGGCTATTGATTTTTTGTTTTTGTTATGGTATAATATAAGTGAAAAGAAACATAGTATATAAATAGTATATAAGAGGTGCATACCATTGGCTGAAAGAGATACTGCTGAACTTACTCAGCAAGAGCTTCATAAAAAGGATTTAGAGCGTTTGGAGAAAATGCGTCCTTTAGATGATGACTTCATGAGAGAGCTGTTTAGAAACAATATCCCTCTTGCACAGCTTGTTCTCAGGATAATGACTGGTAAAAATGATTTGGTCATTACATCTGAAGAAACTCAGTATGACCTGAAACACCTTTTAGGTGCAAGGTCTATCTGTCTTGACGTATTTGCTACTGATAGCGAAGGAAGAAAGTTTAATCTTGAGATCCAGAGGTCAGACAGAGGTGCTTCACCTAAAAGGGCAAGATACCATTCAAGTTCCATTGATGTTGAGTTTTTGAAAGAAAAACAGGACTTTGATGAGTTGCCGATCACATATGTGATCTTAGTTACCGAAAATGATGTAAGAAAAGCAGATCGTCCCGTGTATACTTTTGAAAGGCGTGACACATTGACAGGAGAGCCTTTCGGAGACGATGAATACATTATCTTCATTAACGGTGCATATAAAAGTCCCGATGATGATTCTGATTTAGCCAAGCTGATACATGATTTTGGCTGTAACAAAGCTGAAGATATGTATTTTGACCTTATGGCAGAGAGAACCAATTATTATAAGAAAATACCGGAAGGAGTGAGTCATATGTGCAAACTTATGGAAGATATGAGAAACGATGAAAAGATCCAGTTCGCTGTAAAGCTCCTTAAAAGAGGGAAAGACACCTTAGAGGAAATATCCGAGCTTACAGGTCTTACTCTTGAAAAGGTGAAAGAAATTCAGGAACAGCTTAAACCCGTTTCTGCATAAACCACATCAACCTAAGCACATTCCCCACATCGGGGAGTGTGCTTTTATTTTTCCAGAATAGGATACGGCTTAACACACCCGTCATCAGGCTCGTCATACTTATGCTCAAAGCAAGTGCCGTAGTAGTTGTCTAAGTCCTCATCATCGTCCTCGTCGAAACCATCGAGGTCATCGCCGTACTTGTCACGGAACTTCGCATTTGCTTCTCCGTTACACTCACCGAACTTATACGCTGCATAAGCGATACCGCCCACAGCGCCGAGACCTGCCACACACTTGATGATTTCCTTGATATTCATATATAAATCCTCCGTTTAATACTCTACGGGATCGCCGTAGTTGATTTTTTTGATTGACTTTATGTTCGCTCCGAGGTCAAGACCACACCAATTGTAGTAACCCCAGGAGCCTGAAAATGCCACACAGGACGGCAGACTGTTATCATCATAGATAAACTCAACGATACATTTGCCGTCGCCGCCGAAGTTATGATATTTTCCCTCACCGTCATCAGCCCAGCCTTTGCTGTCGCATTGCTTGACGGTAAACTGTGTTCCGTTTTCAAGCTCCACTAAGTACCTGTCCCAATCATAGCCGTAAAACAAGCCTAATGCGGCGCAGTAATCACCGTATTCATCACGGCGAATGCCCGTGTTTGTGATCGGATCGACCACAGAACCATATATCGCACCCGAAGCAGGCTGTGCTTTCAAGCCCGAAGCCCTCTCGCCGGCAAAGCAGTTAGTCCACCCGTCCTCATGGGGAAAGTCCCAAATGACCTCAACCGTTTCGGTATTTCCGTTCTCCGAAACAGGCACAGCTTCGGTGTTTTCTTCCTCAGAAAGAATAACAGGCTCTACCGTCACCGTGTACTCCGTATCTTCACGAAGTCCCGTGATGTAGCACAGGCTGTCCGATTTGAACTCAAAGTACATATTGTCATAATAGGCATAATCGGGCGAGACTGCTTCACAGGTGACAGTGTAATCCCTGTCAGGCTCAGACTCCCATTCGACCTTTAAGTAGGAAACGGAGATCGTCGATACTTCCAACCCCTTGACAGTAACTTCGGTGATCTCGGGCGGAACATCTGCGTTATGTACGATGAAACCCATAACAAGAGCAAGTATTCTTCTTTGAAAATCAGGCTCAAACATTATATTTCTTCACCGCCTTCCGCTTTGATAAGTGCCTTTTCAAGCTGATACGGCACTCCTATCAGAAGTGACAGGATCATCGACAGTATCAGCACTGTGGGCAGATAACTTAGCACGTTTCTTTTCCTCTCTTTCCTTAGCCTTCATCTCTTTTGCAAAGGCTCTGTATTTTGCCGTGTATTCGTATGATTTCCCGAACAAGTGCATTGCCGCCTTGAATAAATTAGGTTCATGTTCTTCGATAACAGCAAGTTCCTCATTGATATGCTTGCTGAAAGGACAGCCTACACAGCCTGTTCGCCTTAGTCCGTATTCCGTGTAGCAGCGTGAGTGCTGAACATCAAACATCTGCTCATAGTCATGCTTGTCCTTGTCGGTGTACCAGAATATCGGACGAAATGTATCACAGCCCTTTGACTTGCACTCTGAAAAACAAGTCTTAAATGCCGCCGAACGGATACCGCCTTCAGCCTTGCGAATGCCTGTCATATCAAGGTCAGCATCAAGCTCCTTGATGATACGCTTTGCAGGCTTTTTCTTCGCAAATTCACAGCATTTGTTTGAAATCGGAAAGTCGGGAGGATTTGCAAGTATAAACTCTTTCAGCCACTTGTTACGATAAATCGAAAAACGGCTCATCTTCTGCACACCATTTTCATCTGAATATCGCTCACCGCACCACCATTGGAGTGCGACCTTGCACTTAGGATACTTCTTCAAAAGCACCTCTAACGGCTCGTCCTCCCATTGGAAATGGTGTGCTTGCAGTCTCATCATCTGTTCGGAAACGTACTTCGATAAGAACGGCACACCGTACTCCTTGATACAAGTCGGGATAGGCTTGTCTGGCTTGATGTGAATGATCTCTATACCATATTTCTGTTCAAGTTCAGCCAAATGCTCCTTAGTAGCGGTATATTCAAGCCCTGTGTCTATCCAGAAATAGGTCACTTTTCCGTCATCATCGACTTTATGTATCATATCGAGCATGATGTCACTGTCCGAGCCGCCGCTGATACTGCACACAGGCGAATATGACCGCATCATAATGCGCTGTGCCTTACAAAAAGCGGTATAAATGGTGTAGTTATTGTTATCGGCACAGGTTTTCAGGATTTCTTCATTCATCACGAAGTCCTCCCATGATATGTGCGATAACGTCCACCGTCCAGCCGTTGCCGATACACTTGTAACGCTGTGAGTTGCTGATACCTGCCGTATAGTTGTCGGGGAGAGTCTGCAAACGCTCCGCTTCAACAGGAGTGAGCTTTCTGATGATATAATCACCGTCAGGCAGATCAATTTTATACAGCCCTGTCTTTGCTCCCTGACCGCCCCCATTTGCCGATAGTGTTACCGACTTCCCACGAACGGAATAAATACGCTGTCCCTGACCGCCTTTTCCATACTGACCGACACGGACAGGAGCGCATACAAGGCTGTCTTTCTGAACCGTTGTCAGACAGTTTGATTTTCCGTCAGGTCTGACTTCGATATGCTGTTCTGTATGTCGTGCGGAGCTAAGACGGTCGTCATCAACATATCTCCCACGCTGGGTGGCACCCACAGGCTCGGCAACCGCTGTTGCACCGCCTTTGAAGCGCTTGTTTTTTATAAGCGTTACTTCGCCGTACTTGTAATATCCAGCCATTACAGTACGGCTTTTTTCACTCTCATCGTTGTAAGTGTTAATGGGGATAGCTACACGCTGTTTAGCCATTTCACTTCCATATGGGCTGAAAGGCTTTTCTCCGGCTTTATAATATGTAGTAGGGATAGTGTGCGATTTGCCGCCCACAGTATTGATCGGAACAGCCACCATAGTCCGCTGTTTTCTTTCAAGCGTATTGTAAAGTACAGCACCGTTATAGGTAGAAGTCATACAGTAGGACTTGTCCTGCCACGGCACAGCGTTTTCAAGCACGTCGGCAAGCATAATGCCCAGGTCATCGGGCAGGGTGACATTCGGGATATTAGTCCAGTAACAGCGCTTTCGATTCTGACCGCTTACAAGTGCAGAATTTATCATAATAGGCTGTACACCTAAATGCTTGCTGATCTCGTCCTTGATATTCTGATGAATGGAATAGTTGTTCTCATAAAGAAAATACCTGCACTCACTCTCACGAAGCGCCCGAACATACTCCATAAACAGCCTGAATCCCATGCCGTCAGAGGTAGTCTCACGTCCTTTTTTGGCAATAGACCAGTATGTACACGGACTTCCGCCGAGCAAAAGGTCATACCCCTTGAACTTCGTAAAATCGCCGTCAAATACGTCCCCGTGGTGAACAATATCGGGGTAATTGCGATCTGAGACCGTGACAGCGTACTTGTCGATCTCAAAGGCATCATAACATTCTACGGGCAGGCCCGCACGTTCAAGTGCAAGCCGTCCGCAGGAAATGCCGTCAAATAGGCTTAAAACTTTCATTAGACAAATTCTCTCTCTTTTCTCATTGTCTGTGTTGTTTCTCTATATCTGTTTTGTTGTCAGAACCTTGAATCCAATGGGTTCAAGGTCGTTCAGGCTTCGTAATACTCGTCACAAAGCTCCTTGTACTCACGCTCCAGTTCGTCATAGTCCTCGCAGAGCTTGTTGTACTTCTCCGCAAGGACGGAGTGATTTCTGCCAAGCTCAGAAGCCGACTTCACAACATTATCGTACTTCTTCGCCATAGCGATACCGCCGTCCATAAAGCCGATCATGTGACCTGCATCATACCCCTGTGCAAACCACTTGCGCTTGATACAGTCAGCCACCTTTGCGGTAACTCCTGCCGCACAAGCCGCCCCTGCAAGGGAAGCGATACCTACGATCATCTTTTTTCTGTTATTCATTTGCTGTTCCTCTCTTTCTCTCATTCGTCATCATAACTGTCATTGCCGTCAAAAATCTCCAGGTCATCATCATCGTCAGACTTGTAATCATCGGGATCAAACTCAGGCTTTCTGACACCGTTATCGCCCTTTTTCTTCTTGAAAAGGAAGAAACCGCCTGCACCGAATCCGATAAGTGCGATGATACCCACAAGGTAGATACTGCTCATATTGGCAGGAGCTTTCTTGGTGGGAGCATTTTCGCCGTCCTCAGTATCCTCGCCGTCAGCAGTTGTTTCAGAAGTATCAGCCGTGTCCGAGGAATTATCACCGCTGTCCACTCTGCCGTTGGCTTTTTCAGCCGCCTGAGCCGCTTCTTCGGGAGTGTACTTCGGATTTCCGTCCTTATCTTCTTCGCCTGCATAGAGGAGTGCGTAGAGATCATAATCGTCAACTTTGTTCAGAAAGTACACATTGTCCTCTCCGCTTTCGGCGGTGTAATTGATAAGCACATAGAAAACGTGACCGTCCTTAGTGGTTACAGCAATAAACTGCATTTCCTCAGTGTTGTAGATGATCTGCTCCGACTTGATAAGAGTAGCATTGCCGTCAGTATCGTAATACGGATCACCGTCATAGTCAGGTCTGCTGTCATTTGCGGTAACAGTGCCGTTGCCGTTCTCGGCAAGCTGTGCCATTACCTTCATAAAGTCCTCCATGCTGTATTCTTCCTCTGAAACAGAAGAAACAGTAGTTTCAGCCGCTGAACTGCTGCCCTCAGCTGAGGTCTCTATTGCTTTTGCCGTTGTTCCCTCAGTTTCAGAGCCGTCCTCCGAACTGTCATTGTCAGCGGCAGTTGTTGCCTGTTCAGACACTTCAACCGCTGAATCTGTCGTTTCAGCCGCCGAAGCCGAAACCGCACCGACACTTGCAAGGGAAAGCATCATTGCTGCCATTACAGCACTAAAAAATCTTTTTCTCATTGTTGTCCTCCTGTAAAAGTGTTCCTGTGTATTCATCGCCGTCAGCCAGCTCGTCAATGTCATCATCGGTAAGCCCACGGCTCTTGAATTTCAGGTTTTGCTGATATGAACGAATAAGTGTCTCAGGATCGGTCTCCTCTGTATTAGCCACCTGTTCGAGTTTTTCATATTTCAGCACTTTTATCTCCATAAGGAGATTTTTGAGCTGTCCGCTTGCTGTTTCTATCTGCCTGCGGAGTGAATCAGCCCTTTTTTCTTTCTTTTCGATCATCTGATCTATATTAGCCATCACATCACCTCCGTCAATACAGCACCAAGCGCGGATCAATGTAGTCCCAGCCGTAGCCGTCCGTGTCAACGTAAACATGAAAATTCACGTTGCCGGCTGTCGTTTTGGCAAATTCCTTGCCCTCCTTTATACTGTCGCCTTCCTCATAGTCATTTATCAGCACCGCATTTGCGATAGTGACCTCCGTATCACGCTTAGTTCCGCCGTTTCCGTCATACCAATACTGCACATCGTCCTTGCGGACCGTGATCTTGTTGTCATCGGTAGCAACATCGGTTATCTTTCCGCTGAAAGGCATTTTGAGCTTTATTCCGCTGTCGGCATAGACCTTGATACCCTGATACAGCCCCTCACTTGATTCATTCCAGCCTGTCATTTCGTAGCCAAACTCTCTTTTGAGGGAGTAGTCACGGATAGACGGCTCGGGAAGAAGATTGTATAAAGTCTGATGATTGCCGTAGAGCGTGTTTCCGTCCTCATTGCCGACAAGCAGATTGTAATACTGCCAGCGTTCTGTGCTGTGAGATTCAGCTTTCAGAATATCCTCAATTGCCTTATCAAAGGTCTTTTTCTGCTCGACATTATAATAAAGGGCACATTCCGTTTTCCAGTAATATTTTTCATAATAGGCATACATACAAGTGTCGCTGATACTGTCATTCCAGATATGGGTATCTGTCGGACTAACCAAAAACCACGCATCAATTCCGTCCCAGCCCCAGAAACTGCGGTCATGCCGTTCTGAGCCATGCTTGAAGAAAAAAGTCCCCGTACTGTTATCAATGTAGTAAAACGGCTCACTGTCACCAGCGTAATACCTGTGGTCACGAACATAGAAGCCCGTCAGAGCGTAATCGTTATTCGGATCAAGCACACGATAGTTATCCGTAATGCAAATATATCCGTCGCTGTCACGATACTGTCCTATCTCGGAAGTGTACGCTATCGGCTTGAAACGGTACTTATAAGGCTGACCGTCATAGATATATGCGTCCTGTTCGGCTCGGTAATATGTACCCGATGAAGCGTTTCCGCCGCCCCAATAATTGTAGGGATCAAGTTCTTCCCAACGGGATTTATTATCATACCAGCTGACAAAATTGTACTCTGCATCAAACAGATCTTCTATCAAGTCCTCAGTATCACTGTCAAACTCCCAATACTTTATATCGCCGTTGTCGTCGGCATCAAAGTCATAGTAATAGGCACACAGGAAAGACCGCAGTTTATAACAATCGAAATCATATACCGGATCCCAATCGTATTTTGATGATCTGCCCCAATACCAGTTGTCGGGAGTATCGCTCATACCGCTTGTATCTTCGTCAAGTTCCGCAAGTCCGTCCTTCCAGTTGGAAGAATCACTGACCTTGCGTATTTTCTCATTCATCTCATAGGCAAGTTTCGTGTAGTATTTTTCGGCTTCCGACAAGTCATAGTCCTGCGCCGCATAAGTGCCGAGGGTGAAACCGCTGCTTGAAGCGATAGAGCTGAAAATCATAATGATGAAAGCGAACACAAGAAGAATGATGATGACCGGTACAGCCAGTGTTGCAAAGAACTTCTTGACTTCCTTTTCGTACACGTTCTTGACGAACTTGAAAGCCGTCCTGATCGCATCGGAAACCGATTTCTTTGTCTGCTTGTTCTTCGGTCTGCGCTTCTTCTTTTTCTGCTTGTACTTATCGTGCTTGTCATTCAGCCTGTTTTCCTGCCTGTTCAGGCGGTTTTTAGACTTTGATTCGATGTCTTTGAGCCTGTCACGTTTTTTCTGCTCACGCTGTAAACGCTGGGGCTTTTTGACCTTTTCTATTGCAGGCTCGGCAATTCTTCTCTTAGCCGAGTCTATCGCATGAAGTACATCGTTGTCCTGATCTTCATTGACCGCTTTCTGCCATGCCGAAGCCCTCATACGCTTTGCTGAATAAGAAATGATCTTGTCAATAAAACTTGACACATTAACCGCAAAGAT
>UMGJ01009801.1_pt1 | contig 14711 bp, 10 predicted proteins | sample 1965221 | NCBI WGS metagenome assembly UMGJ01 (sample SAMEA4836067, study PRJEB28245) | human gut metagenome | biome: gut microbiome; material: fecal sample | place: Denmark | collected 2008
AGCCAGTGGATTGTTATTTTTATCACTCAAATGTGCGAGCACGAGTCGTTTTGCGCCGTTTTTGACGACCTTCAGTGCGCCATCCGCGCACGCTTCATTGGAAAGATGGCCGAGCTTGCCGCGAATGCGCTGTTGCAGGTAAAACGGGTACGGACCATGTCTGAGCATATCCACATCATGATTGGATTCCAGCACAACGGTATCACAGCCGCAGATGGTCTGCTGTACCTCGTCTGACAAAAAGCCGGTATCCGTCACATAGCCGAGCTGATGCCCGCCGCCGTCAATGCGATAGGCAACCGGCTCTGCAGCATCGTGAGAAATCGGCATCGACTGCACACGCAGACCGTCCACGAAAAACGTCTCTCCGCCCGCAAAGAGACGGAAATTCTTTTTTGCCTGCGGCAGCTTTTGCAAAATTGCCGCTCCGGTGCCAAATGTCGCATACACCGGCAGCTCATATTTTTTTACAAAGGTCGCCAAGCCTTTGATGTGGTCTGTGTGCTCATGTGTGAGCAGCACCGCAGACAGATTCGGAATCTCCATATCAATGCGGTGCAGCGCCTGATTGAGCGCGCGCACCGACACGCCCAAATCAATCAGCACAGAAGTCTCTCCCGACTGCCACACGGCGCAATTTCCCGACGAGCCGGAAGCCACGGAATAATAAAAACTCATCGATATCCCCTTCGACAAAAATGGGGAACTGCCTCGGCAGTTCCCCCGCAAAGCTGCAAGAGCTTATTCGTTTACTCGTTCCATCTCGCCGCCGATGCCGCACACCTTTTCGACGAGCTTTTCATAGCCGCGTTCCACATAACCAATGTTGGAAACTGTTGTCACGCCCTGTGCAGCCAAACCAGCAATCACCATTGCCGCGCCTGCGCGCAGGTCATGTGCAACCACATCGGTACCAAACAGATCCGGCACACCTTCAATCACAGCGGTTTCTTTAAAGACGCTGATGTGTGCACCCATCTTTTCCAGCTCCTCCGCATAGCGGAATCGGTTCGGCCAAACACCCTCTGTGATATGGCTGGAGCCGTCCGCCAACACCATAGCAGCCGCCATCTGCGGATGCATATCGGTCGGGAATCCCGGATACGGCATGGTCTTGAGATTGGTATGACGCAGCGGACCATTGCGAATGACGCGAATGGAGTCGTCATACATTTCAATTTTCACGCCCATGTCCTCCAGCTTGGTGCCGATGCACTCCAGATGCTTCGGAATGACATTCTTAATGAGAACATCGCCGCCGCAGGCTGCAACCGCCGCCATGTAGGTACCAGCTTCAATCTGATCCGGAATAATCGAGTACGTGCCGCCGTGCAGGCTTTCCACGCCGTTGATGACGATTTTATCCGTACCGGCGCCCTTGATATCAGCACCCATCTGATTGAGGAAGTTTGCCAAATCTACGATGTGCGGCTCCTTTGCCACGTTTTCCATGACGGTCTGTCCCTTTGCAAAGACAGCTGCCAACATGACGTTCATGGTCGCGCCAACCGTGACAACATCGAAATAAATATGGCTGCCGATCAGACCCTCCGGCGCAATGGCCGAGATAAAGCCTTCCGGCTCCACGCGAACATAGCTGTTCAGGCGCTCAAAGCCCTTGATGTGCTGGTCGACCGGACGAATGCCGCCGAAATTGCATCCGCCTGGCATCGCCACGCGGGCATGTCCATATCTGCCCAGCTCCGCACCGATGAAGTAGTACGATGCGCGCAGACGCGTCATGAGCTCGAATGTCTCCGGACTTTCCAGATCCATGGTGCCCTTTTCGGTCTGAATGGTTGTTTCATCCAAACGGGTGATTTTCATGCCCATCTTTTCGAGAATCTCGAACTGCAGCATGACATCGACAATATTTGGAACATTTTTAATAATACACGGCCCATCAACCATCAACGTTGCTGGGACGATAGCAACAGCAGCATTTTTTGCGCCGCTGATCGTCACTTCGCCGTTCAGCGGATGTCCGCCCTTGATGATATATTTCTCCAACGAAACCTTCTCCTTAAAATCCTAACTGCCAGGATAGTTGTTTCCCCAGTTAACCTCTATTTACCCTTCACGCATGTGCGGATTCCGAGAATACCCGTGTCAGCACATGTATACGAATAATATGTTAACACAACTATTACAAGAACGCAAACGATTTTTACACATATGCTGATTTTCCCCGCAAAAAAACAGTTTCATCAGGAAAAACGCGTCATTTTGGTACGGAATGCACAAAAATCATCCCTCTGCGTCCCAGATATCCGCCGCGGCATCTGTTGCGTTTTGCTGTGTTGCAGCATTGGATGTGCTTTGCTCCGTGCCGTCCTCCGGCATCTCCAAGTCCGGCAATGCGTCATCCGCATCGGCATCGTTTGCCGTGACACCGGTTCCGGAACCGGCGTCTGCCGCACTGCCGCTTCCTGCCTCCGCTTCATCGCCGGTCTGACTGGTTTCACCGATGCTCTCCGCCGTGACAACTTCTCCGGTCATAATATTGAGCAAATAGTCGCCCTGATCCGTCGAAAAGCGCCAGCATGGAATGGTCGCAAAGCGGCCGCCGCTGCGATCCGACAGCACATATGCCGCCTGCACGCGAAGAATCTGTCCCGCACCGCTTTTTGCGTCGAGGAATTGAAACAGTGCCTGCTGCTCGGAATAGGTTTTCAGGGCGCGGATTTCCAACGGCTGCGCCGTGCCTGTGCACCAAGTGCCCGTAATATAGAAAATATTATTGGGCGCAATGGCAACATCCAAGCTGCATCCAATCAACTCCGTGTCATAGATGTTTTGCTGCACACTGACCGAAAATCCATTGTTGTCCTGTGTCGCAGCGATTTGCTTCCGAGAAACGGAAAATCCCGCCGTCTTCAGCAAGTTTTCCACCACCTCAGCCGCCTGATCGTTGTCCTGCGGCACCTCTACATCCGACAGCTGCACATCCGCATCCAGTTTTCCGGACTGCGACCACGATACCGTTCCATTGTCACCGCTCCAAACCACTGCGCTGCCCTTTGCTTGGGTCTTGATGTCTCCGCGCAGCAGCGTCTGCGCCAACTGCTTCTGCACGCGTTCGTCCGCCCGCAGCGTATACGCCTGCGGCACGTGTTCCATCGTCCGGTACACACTGGATCCGCACAGCACGCCCTGCTGTGCGAGCATGCTGTCCATCTGCTTGTGCATCTGATGCTTGAGCACAGCGTCATATCCTTTGACACAGCCCAGCGCCAGCAGCAGCACAACATTGACCGCAAGCAGCACGGCAATGGCCGCGTTTCTCACACCGCTCCACGGGCGAATCACGCTCGGTTTCGGCTGTTTTTTCCGCCGATTATTCCGCAGTCTCACGATGCACCACCTCCTTGAATCAGATGGTCAAAGTCCTGCATCACAACGGTGATATGATCCGGCGTCCGCGTCCGGTTGGCCGCGTCCTTCGCATCTTCCTTGCCATATTGCAGGACATACCACTGCGGCGAGACAGCCGTGCCGGTATTGTCATACCAAGCCGTTGTTCCCGTACTGCCCGCAGCACTGTCTGCGTCCGAGGTATCATCCTGCATTTCGTCCCACGACAAATCCGCATCGCCGTCCTCTGCGCTCCAAGCTGCATCCGCCGCATCGCTCGCAGCGGACGCATAGGTATCGCTCCAGTCGTTTGCGGTTTCCTTTGCCGGATCGACATAGCGCAGGCTGAGGATCGCATCCGCATCAAACGCCAGCGATGCCGCCGCCTGCTTCTCCGGCATGACGGCAATGGTCTCTCCGGTTGACTGGCAGGTGCGCAAGGCAAGCTCTGCATGGGTGAGCATGCCGTTGTCAAAGGTATATCGCGCCAAATATCCGGACGCCGCATTGTCCACTGGCACGCCGTTTATCTGCATGCCATACACGACAATATATTTGCCGCCATCATCGGTGTACGTCTTTTTGAGTGCCGGAACCGCACCGCTGCCGATGGCTTCCAATATCTCACCGGTCAGCCGGTATGCCGTCTGCACATCCTGCTGGTACAATTTTTGTCCGTGCGCCGCGCTCACGCCGATGCCGGTTCCGTCATAAACCGCCGTGCCATCGCCGCCCAGACGAAACGTATGTTTGCCTGAAACATATACCGTCTTTCCGCCCGATGTGTACGCATGCTGCACGGCATCCTCTGCCTGCAGGCCGAACGCCGTGAGCACTTGCTCTATACCGTCCTCTCCAGTGTACGGCGCAAACGACATCACATCGAATTTCATGCCGCCTGCGTTATACAGGACGTCCGGTGAGATTGCCGCGGTCTTTTCGTCCACCGCAAGACTGCATCCGTTCGGTTCAAACTGCTCGACAGCGAGCCGAAAATCCTCGTCCTGCACGGAAGTATCCGTGCGTTTGATGGTTCCGCTGCTGCTGTCCCGAAAATACAGCTGATACCCGTCTTTGCTCTTGCTCAGAAGCACGGTTCCCAGCGCACAATCCGCCAAATTCTTTGTGTCCGAACAGCCGAGCCAATTGGCAATCATTGCAGCCGGAACCTGTCCATCATACTGCATCATCAATAGCTGATTACTCAGCGCCCGACTATATGTCTCCATCGTCGTTGTGTACGGTTTGGATGCATGAGACAGCGCCTGCATCCAAACATCCGCCGTCTGCTCATACGCCTGCTTTACGCCGTCCATGTTGTATTCCACGCCGAATACACCGTTCTTGCTGCGCGAAGCAAATCGAATCGGCATGGTTCCCGCGGCGTCATCGGTCTGTGTCTGTTCCGACGACAGCAGCCAATGCGGCAGAGAGAGTGTATGCTGCGGCAGAACCTCCCGCCACAAAAGCACGCTCTGCACCGGTATCGCCGCAAGCAGGACAACCAGCACGCCGTTGCGCAGCAGATGCTTGTGTCGCGCAAACCAGCGCGTCTTTGCACGGCGGGTGCGTCTGTTCGGCAACTGTTTCCGGCTCATTGCTCCCTCCTATCCGAAGGCGTCACAATTGCCGCAAACAAGCCCGGCTCCAATGTGGCGAACGTGACATCCATCGTCGCATGATTTTGGCGCAGCTTGCCGCGAATTAAGCTCTGTTCGGCGGTTGGCATCGGCACATCATGAAAGACATCTTCAAAACAAAGCGTTTTGCCCGCCTTCATCTCTGCGCCGAGCAGCTGTTCCGCCATCAGATTGATTTCAAGTACCTTGCCGTCCGCCTGAAACAGCACATAGCCTTCCTGCAAAAACGGCAGCAAAATATTGAGTGCCGTGCGGTCTCTGCCCTTCCGTTTCTTTTTTTCCGGCGCATACAGCGCTGCCGCCATCGCTTCCCAATCGCCATGAGGCGCCAGTGCTTGATTGTTGCGTTCCCGCAGCTCCTGTGCGGTGTGCGCAAAGGACTTTGCCAGCCCCCAGCTGATGCCCGCTGCGGCAAGCAGACTGAGCACCAGTCCCGCCAGCAGCAAAACCGCCAGACGCGCCATCAAAGCGCGCATACTGCTTCCATCGTCCTGAATATCCAAAATCAGCGCGCTTTCGCCGGTAATCGGAACCGCAACATCCATCTTCGTCGGCAGCAGCGGCATGGCATCTCCCACGCCGCCGCCCATTGCGGTGACGATATTGTCCGTCATAACGGCGTTCTCATCGCCCGCCAGACGATCTCCCGTTGCGGCGTCCCAAATCGAATAGCTTCTGCCGGAGCCGATGCGCAGCTGTCCGGCATAGGCGCTGATAATTTTTTCCGTTTCAGCGGCAGCACTGTCTGCGGCGCCCGTTGCATTTTCGTTCATTTCCGACAGCAGGTCTGTTGTGAGCACCTGAGAAACCTCCGTCTCAAACTGCTGTTCGGCATAGCGCGCCATGCCGAACAGCAGACAAACGGACACAATGACAAGCGCCGCCGCCACGGCCACCAGCATACTTCCCGTCAGTTTTTTCTGCAATGATTTTCGCATGTATGATATTCTCCTGTCTTACAGCCCCATAATCAGCATTTTGCCGACAGCTGCAACGGTTTTTGCATCGTGAATCTCCCCCGACGCCACGCGCTGGCACAGCTCCTCAAACGGCATACGCACAATTTCCACAAATTCGTCCGCGTCCGGATGACATGCGCCTTGTGCCAGCTCCTTGGCGCAGTATAAATACAAACGCTCATCCATAAATCCCGGAGACGGCCAAATTTCTCCCATGGAAATCATCTGTCCTGCAGTCAGTCCGGTTTCCTCGGACAGCTCCCGCCGGCCTGCTTCTTCCGCGTTTTCCGGACCGCGATCCATCTTTCCCGCCGGAATTTCCAGCGTTGTCTCTGCATACGGATAGCGATACTGGCGCACCAGTGTGACCATTCGATTCTCGTCTATCGGCAGCACGCCGACGCCGCCCGGATGCTCACACACCTCACGAATGCACGGCTCGCCGTTTGGCAACAGGGCATCATCTACGCGGACGGTCATAATCTTTCCGTGAAAAATATAATTGCTGTTTACTCGCTTTTCTGTCAAGTCCATCCCTAAAACTCCTTTTACAGCACAGCCTTGCGCGGCTGTTTTTGCCGATGATAACTCAGTTTTCAGTATAAAAGCAATGGTACGCTTTGTCAAACGGCTAATTGTATATTTTATCCTCTATTTTTATGTTTTTTCTGTGCACAAACAAAAACAGGACTCGGTGTGTACCGAGTCCTGCCCAATGGCTGTGTATACTGCTTAGCCCAGATAGTTCTTCATCATGGTAGCTGCTTCTGCACGCGTTGCATTGCCCTGCGGATCAATGCACAGCTTGCCGTTCACGGTCTTGCCCTTGATGACGCCCTTTTCCTTTGCCCAGATGACTGCATCCTTTGCCCAGTTGGAAACCTTTGCTCCGTCTGCAAAGTTGTTCAGATCTCCGGAAACCGCCGGTGTGCCGGCATGTGCGTACAGCATGCGCGCCAGCTGCTCACGGGTGATGTTGGTATTCGGACGGAACATGCCGTTTGCGTATCCGGTGACAATGCCGTTCTGGCTTGCCCACAGAACTGCGTTGTAATACCAGCTGCCCTGTGCCACGTCGGTAAACTTCATCTCTCCGGAAACCGCCGGGCTGCCAGCCTGTGCGTACAGAATCTGTGCAATCTGTGCGCGGGTCAGCGGCTCATTCGGTGCAAAGCGGTAGTTGCCGACACCCTTCATGATGCCCTTGTCATATGCGTACTGCACATAGTCCAAGAACCAGTCGCCGGTGTTGACATCGGAGAACAGGTCAATGACATTGCTGGAATTCGGATTCGGCACAAATACATTGATTGCCGTTTTCTTGCCGCTCACCTCAACGGTAACGGTGGTCTTGCCGTAATTAACCGGATAGATGCCAACCGTGCCGGCGAGATCTTCTGCCTCGACAATATTGTTGTTTGCACTGATGACCGTTACTTCACGGTTTACGGTCGTGTTCTGCGGATTGAACTGCACGTCATAGAATGCAGAAGCGTTTTCCTGCTTTTCAATGGTCACGCCGGTAACCTTCTGTCCGTTGCCGTCTACCAGCGAAATGCCGTTGAGGCCGACTGCCTTCTTGACGATGGTGAAGTTCTCTCTGCTCTTGGTGGAAGAAGCAGTGTTCCACTTGTTATTTGCATAGTACTGCGTATAGAACTCAATCGCATACGTGCCTGTGCTCATTCCGTCGGTGTCCAGCGGAAGAACGCTGGTATACAGACCCTCTTCAGCCTCAAATGCTTCTACAAAGGTGTCCAGCGCCTTGTTTCCCTTATACAGCGTGCAGACATAGCGCTGTCCGCCGCGGCCGTTGTCGTACTCAACCAGTGCGAAATTGATGGTATTGCCGGCAACAACGCTCTGTCCCTTTACCGACGCACCCAGCTTGATGTAGGAATACTCCTCTGCCGCCACATTCTTCGAAATCGCAGCGCCCTTCTGTACAGCCAGCTCACCGGCAGCTTCTGCGGTGTCTGCGGCAAATGCCGGAGCCGTTGTCGCCAGCATGCCCAGTGCGAGAAGCAGGCTTGCCACTCTCTTTTTTACGCTCATTGTTATGTCCCCTTTCGACACATTTTTTCACCGCTTTATGCGGTGGTTTACAAAAAGTAGTATACCACACTTTTTATCCAAAGGAAATACTTTTCTCAGATTTTATAAAAAAAACGCGGAAAATATTTATATTTATATGTGATTTATACCTTTAAGATACAAGTTGCCGAAAAGAGAGGCTACCACTGCCTCTCTTTTCTTGTTTTTTCGTCAAATGCCCTGATACAGGTCGATGTATGCCTGTGCAGAACGATCCCAGCTAAAGTCGCGGTTCATGGCATTGCACTGCATCTGGCGCCATGCCTTCTGGTCATGACGGAACAACGCAGCAGCTTCTTCAATGACATGCAGCATCTCATGTGCATTGTAATTTGCAAACGAGAAGCCGGTGCCCTCGCCGGTAAACTGGTTGTACGGCTGTACGGTGTCCTTGAGTCCGCCGGTCTCGCGCACGAGCGGCAGGGTGCCATAGCGCATAGCAATCATCTGTGCCAGACCGCACGGCTCGAACAGAGACGGCATCAGGAACAGATCACAGCCCGCATAGATCTTATTTGCCAGATCTGCCGAGAACATAATGTTGGTCGAAATCTTATCCGGATGCTCCCACTTTGCACGCATGAACATCTGCTCATAGTCATAATCGCCGGTGCCGAGCACGATCATGCGCACATCCTTTTCCAAGATGTCATTGAGCACGCACTGTACCAAGTCCAGACCCTTCTGGCTGGTCAGTCTGCCGACCATGCCGATGACCATGGTTTCGTCCGATGCTTCCAGACCGCACATCTTGAGCAGCTCCGACCGGTTGACCTTCTTGTCATCCAGCGAGTTGATGCCATAGTTTTTAAACAGATGCGGGTCTGTCTCCGGATTGAACGCATCGACGTCAATGCCGTTGACAATGCCGCAGACCTTTCCCTGATTCCAGCGCAGGACGGCATCCAGACGGAAACCGTAAAACGCGGTCTGAATTTCCTGTGCATACGTCTGCGATACGGTTGTCACGCGGTCAGAGCAAACAATGGCAGCCTTCATCAGGTTGACATCGCCGTCCTGCTGCATAAAGCCGTTCTGGAAGTGATGGTCATCAATGCCCAAAACGTAGTCCAGAATTTCGCGGCCGTACTGACCCTGGAACTGGATGTTGTGAATCGTAAAGACGGTCTTGATGTTGCTGTACCAAGGACGGCAGTTGTAATCCAGTCCGTAGTACACCGGAACGAGTGCCGTCTGCCAGTCATTGCAGTTGATGACATCCGGATGGAAATCAATGGCAGGCAGCATTTCCAAAATTGCGCGGGAGAAAAAGGCAAAGCGCTCCGCGTCATCATACTCTCCATATACGCTGTTTCGTGCGAAATAGTACTCATTATCCAAGAAATAGTACTTTACGCCGTCCGATTCATACACAAAGATGCCGCAGTACTGGCTGCGCCATGCAACCTGCACATACAGATTTCTCAGGTAGTACATCTTATCGCGCCACTCCGGCTTAATCTGGCAGTACAGCGGGCAGATCACGGCAACCTCGTGTCCCTTTGCCGCCAGCGCCTTCGGCAGAGAACCTGCCACATCGCCCAAACCGCCGGTTTTGATAAACGGCGCTACCTCGCTTGCTGCGTACAATATCTTCATATTTGATATCCTCCATGTCAAAAAAGAAAACCGGGAGAACGATACCATCCGTTCCCCCGGCTGGTCCCGGAGCAATGATTCGTTTTTTCACCTGCACCCGAGATTATATCTCTGTATTGTTTTTGCTTATACGGTCGCGTTCTTTGCGATTGCTACCGGATAGGTTGCGCTGCCCATCATCTTGCGGTTCTCGCGCACGGTAACGCCCTTATCCGTTACGACATACGACAGCTCAACGCCCTCGCCGATGCTGCTGTTCGGCAGCACGATGCTGTCCTTGACAACGGCATCCTTCGCAATGGTGCATCCGCGGAAAATAATCGAGTTCTCAACCGTTCCTTCGATGCGGGAGCCGTCTGCAATCAGGCTGTCGCTGACCTCCGCATCTTCGCCGTAATACGTCGGTGCTTCATCGTAAATCTTGGTCAGAATCGGACGGTTCTTCAGGAATACCTGATCGCGAATGTCCTTGTCCAGCATATCCATTGATGCAGAGAAGTAACCCTTGACGTTTTCAATCTTTGCGGAATACTTGTCAAATACATAGCCGTGAACCTTATCGCCGCGCTTGAACACATGCTGCATCGCATCGCGCTCAAACGAACGCAGGTTATGGGTCACACAGTCGGACAGCAGGCTCTGCAGGTACTTGCGCTTCATGATGTAAATGCCCATGCTCTTGTACTTGCACTTGCCGCCCATGTTGTCGCCGTTGCGGATATCCTCTACCTCATGGCGCGGGGACAGACCGAGGAACATATCAAAGGCGCCGCCTTCCGGATTCTTTGTGCAGACGATGGTGACATCTGCCTCCGACTTCTTATGTTCCTTCATGACTTCATCCAGCGGAATGTTTGCCACGATATCTGCGCTGCAAATCAGCACGTGCTCGCTCTTGTTCTTGTTGAGCATGTCGCTGATCGAGCCGAGTGCCTCCAAAGAGGTACGATAGTTTTCTGTTACCAGCGGCGAAGACTTCGGCGCAAATGCGTTCGGCGGAAGCAGGAACATGCCGCCGCGCTTGCGGGACAGATCCCAATCCTTGCCGGAGCCGAGGTGATCGAGCAGCGACTGATACTTGTCGCGCATCAGAACAGCTACCTGATAACAGCCAGAGTTCACGAGATTGGACATCATAAAGTCAATCACGCGATAGCGGCCGCCAAACGGCACCGACGCTACCGGACGGTGCTCGGACAGCTCGCGCAAGTCATTATTGCTATCAAATCCAATGATAATTCCCAGTGTATTTTTCATTCTTGTTCTTCCCCTCACTCTGCGTCCGGAATGTCCTGATCCGGCATTTCCTTTGCCGCTACAATGGCATTCTTGCCGACGGTGACGTCCGGTCCTACAACTGCAACGCCCCAGTTATCTCCTGCTTCATCCGGCGTATTGCCGATCTTCGCGCCTGCACGGATATGTGCGCCCTCTGCGACAATTGCGTACTGTACAACAGCGCCCTTGTCTACAACGGCACCCGGCATCAGAATCGAATACTCAATGGTTGCGTCGGTGTCAACCGTAACATTCGGGAACAGAACAGAATTGGTAACATTGCCTTCGATTTCGCAGCCCTCAGATACCAGAGAATGCTTAATCGTTGCGTGCTTGCCGGTAAAGTGCGGTGGTGCAGCGGTGGTGCGGCCGTAAATGCGCCAGTCGTCGTCCTCCAGATCCAGACCGGAGTTCGGGGACAGCAGATCCATGTTTGCTTCCCACAGGGATTCGATGGTTCCTACGTCCTTCCAGTAGCCGTCGAACTGATAGGTCTGCAGGTTCTCGCCGTTTGCAAGCATTGCCGGAATGATGTTCTTGCCGAAGTCATTGGAGGAATTCGGGTCGTTCTCATCGTCAATCAGATACTTGCGCAGCTTGGACCAAGTAAAGATGTAAATGCCCATCGAAGCGAGGGTGCTCTTTGGATGTGCCGGCTTCTCCTCGAACTCATAAATCGAGCCGTCCGGATTGCAGTTCATAATACCGAATCGCTTTGCTTCTTCCAGCGTAACGTTGAGTACTGCGATGGTTGCGGCAGCATTCTTTTCCTTGTGCTGGTCGAGCATCTTATCGTAATCCATCTTGTAAATGTGGTCGCCGGACAAAATCAGCACATATTCCGGATCGTACTCGTCGATAAATCCGATGTTCTGATAAATCGCGTTTGCTGTGCCCTTGTACCACTCGGAACCGCTGCCGTTCTCATACGGGGACAGAACGGATACGCCACCGTTCAGGCGGTCGAGATCCCAAGTCTGACCGTTTGCCAGATATACATTGAGTTCGTGCGGCTCATACTGCGTCAAAACACCGACGGTATCAATACCGGAGTTTACGCAGTTGGACAGCGGGAAGTCAATGATGCGGTATTTTCCGCCGAACGGAACCGCCGGCTTTGCAACTTTTGTCGTCAGTACATACAGTCTGCTTCCGCGGCCGCCGGCCAGCAGCATTGCGACACATTCTTTCTTCCTTACCATTTTTCTGCTCCAATCTTTGTTAAATTTTGGCTTTTCCTCTGCACGCAGTCAAGCTGCCTGCAGCGTTTTCTCAGAAGATTTTACGTTCTTCTGCCTGAAATTCCCACTCTATCAAAAACTGCCTTTCGGCAATGTTTGTTGGCTATTTTTTCTCATTTCTTTTGTTTAAAAAATCGAACGCAGTACGGCGGCATCTGCATCGTCAGGCGGCAGCTGCCGTCCTGTTGTTTTTTGCTTGTCACAGCACCGGACTCTCCCGTTCCGCCGTATGCGATTGCGTCAGAGCAGAAAACTTCCTCCCACTCCTCCGAATCCCGCAAGGTTAAGCGGCAGCCGGTCAGCTTGTGTGCGGTCAAATTCATGACCGCGAGCAACCGTTCGCCGTCCGGACTTCTGCGCTCCAGCGCAAGCAATCCCGGATTGTCGGCATCTCGATTGATCCGGACAATCTGTTCGGTGCTGTCGCCCGTCCAAAGCGCCGGATTGCCGCGGTAAAATTGATTGAGCGCCTGCACATAGGCTTTCATCTGCCGGTTTGCCTGACAGTCCAAATCCTGCCAGTCCAGCGCATGATGACACGCCCATTCGGTGTACTGTGCAAACTCACCGCCCATGAACAGCAGCTTGTCACCCGGATGCATCATGACAAAGCCATACAGCAGCCGAAGCGGTGCAAACTTTTCATGGTACTCTCCCGGCATGCGTGCCAGCAGAGAGCCTGCGCCGTGTGACACGGCATCATGAGACAGCGGCAAAACGAACCGCTCTCCGGTGCTGTTGAGCAGAGACAGCGACAGCCAATCCGCCAATGCTTCCGGATCGTCCGTATGCTGCAAGTGCGTCAGCGCTTCTTGTACCCATGTATCGCGCCACATAGCGGTGAATCCAAGGCCGCCGAGTGCCGTCGGCTTGGTCACAGAGGACCACTTGCCCGTGCTGCTCGCAATCATGCGCACGGTTGGTTCCTGCTGCTTCACGGTATCACACAGCGTGCGCAAAAATCGCGCGCCGTCTGTATTCCAATTTTCTCCGAATTGGTTTGCTTTCCACTCACCCGCTTCGCGCTGGTAATTCAAATACAGCATCGGCTGCACAGAGCTGACGCGCAGACCGTCTGCGTGGAACTGCGTAATCCAGAACATCGCAGAGGACAGCAGGAACGACTGCACTTCGCCGCGCCCGAGATCAAACTTCTGTACGCCGTACACCATATCCTTCGGGTCGGATTCGCACGCTTCATAGCACGGCTGTCCGTCAAACATGAACAGTCCATGCGCATCGGTCGGGAATCCGGCAGCCGGCCAGTCCAAAATGACACCGATACCCGCCTGATGACAGCGATCCATCAAATACATCAGGTCATGCGGCGAACCGTACCGGCTGGTTGCGGCGAAAAAGCCCAGCGGCTGATATCCCCAAGAACCGTCATACGGATGCTCCAAAAGCGGCAGCAGTTCCAAATGGGTATACCCCATCTCGCACAAATACGGAATCAGCCGATCTGCAATGACGCGATAATTAAAAAACGAACTGTCTTCCGCTGTCTGCCACGACCCAAGATGTACTTCATAAATATTCACCGGTTCGGGTGCAATCTTTCTGCGCTGCATCCAGTCAGCATCGCCCCATACATATCCGTCCATCGGATAATAGCGCGATGCATTTGCCGGCCGCACTTCTGCATAGAAAGCAAACGGATCAGATTTATCAAAAACCTGACCGCCCTTTGTCCGAATGCTGTATTTATAGCAGTCGTAGCGTTCGATGTCTGTCAGGAAGCAGCTCCAGAATTCCGAATCCTCCGCCATGCGGGTCATCGGTGCCAAATCACGCGCCCAGCCGCTTTTCTCATGAATCACGGAGACATCCGCAGCATGCGGCGCCCAAACGCAGAATTGTACGCCTTTCTTCCCGTCCTTCACGGCACGATGCGCACCCAGCCATTCCCACGCGCGCTGTTCGGTTCCGTCGTGAAATGCTTGCAGACGGCTCTCCAACTTCTCATTTTCATTCGTTTCCATTGGTGCCATCTCCCCTCTCAAAATCATTCATCAAACACACGAATACACGAAAAAGTCTTTCCTATTTGCCGCCGGTTTCCCATCCGGCGCAGCTTGCGGACTTCCCTTTCTCGTTTGTAGGAATATTATACAACATTTGTAAAAACAAGTCCAGAAAAAATGTGGATTTTTACAGACATTTTCCAATCTTCTTCATTTTTATCCTGTTTTTATTCTTTTATGGTATGCAGAATCATACACAGCGCTTCATCCGCCGCGTCCTGCCGCGCCTGCGAACGTCCATGCGGAGATACAATCTTGCGAACCTGCGTGCTTCCTTTCCAGAACAGTCCGATGTAAATGGTGCCGACCGGTGTGCCGTCCTCTCCGCCGTCCGGACCGGCGTAGCCGGTGATGCCAACGCCGAGATCGGTTTCATAGACGCGCGCAATGCCCTGTGCCATTTCCGCCGCTGTCTGCTGCGACACAGCCGTATACGTCTCCAGCGTCTCCGCACGCACGCCGAGAATTTTTTGCTTGATTTCATTGCAGTAGGTGCAGGCGCCGCCTTTATAGAATTTTGAC
>UMGJ01044045.1_pt1 | contig 14670 bp, 9 predicted proteins | sample 1965221 | NCBI WGS metagenome assembly UMGJ01 (sample SAMEA4836067, study PRJEB28245) | human gut metagenome | biome: gut microbiome; material: fecal sample | place: Denmark | collected 2008
GGATCAGGAATCGAATGCAGGAATGAGCAGATTCCATTTACAAATAATGTGGCATCTGTAAAAGATATATTGAAGGTAAAAGAAGATTTCGAGATCGCTGCCAATAAACCAAACATCGGTCGGGTGCTTTGGAGCCGGGTGTCCTTCTATGGCATCGAGACAAAGGTTGTAGATGGGGGAATAAATATTAAAGGACAGATGGACCTGTTTGTAATCTATCTGGCGGAGGAGCCCGGCGTACCGATGCAGTATCTGAATGAGAGCCGGGAATTTGCAGGAATGATCCCTTGCGAAGAAGCAAATGAAGGCATGATCCTGGATGACCGCATCGCAATGGGAAAAGGAGAAGTCGGTGTGCGTGCCGACAATGACGGAGAGGACCGCGTGCTTCAGGTTGAATATAATCTCCATACAGATATGAAGATTTATGAAGATATGGAGCTTTCTATCATCGGGGATATGTTCTCTCCGTCGGCAAATGTAGAAACGATCTGTGAACAGTTTCCATTTGAGAATCTTCAGATAAAAAATAATGCCAAGACAAAGGTCGTACATAAAGAGCGGATCAAGAGCAGCTTCCCGAAGATACTGCAGATCGTATACGCAACCGGAACGGTTGAGATCGATGAGGTAAAAGCAGGAGAGGACAGCATTGATATATCAGGTGCGGTAAAAGCTGAAATACTCTATGTATCAGCGGAGGATAGCAAGCCGTTACAGCAGATTGAAACGGCGATACCATTCAATTATCAAGTGGAATCCGTACCATTTGTCAATCAGGATTCAATCCGTATCAATCCATCAGTTGACCAGATTACAGCCCAGATGTTGAATTCTGATGAGGTGGAGATCAAGGCGGTGATCAATATGAATGTTACGGTATTTGCACCGGGTTCTGTGGACGTCATTACCGATATGAATATCCTACCGATCGATTGGAATAAGAAGGCAGCTATGCCGGGTATGGTTGGATATGTTGTAAAAGAAGGCGACAGTATCTGGTCCATTGCCAAAGAATATTTCTCCAGCCTGGATTCCATCCGAACCATCAACCATCTGGAAAGCGACGAGGTAACACCGGGTGAAAAACTATTGATCGTAAAATGTTAGCAATATAAAAATTCCCCGCTTGTCTCCGGCACGATGGTGGATAGTGTTTTCAACATCAGTGGAACTTTCGTTATGAGGTTTGCACTAGCTGTCAGCACCAAGCCCATGTTTGAGCCTGATAAGGCGAGTTTGGGCGACTGCTGACAAATAAGCGTGCGAACCGAATAGAAAGTGCAACGAGTTGAAACACTATCCACCATCGTGCCGGAGACAGACGGGGGTTTATTTTTCAATCCAAAATCTTCGTGCAAATCCTATTGAAAAATGATATCATCTGTATATGAGGTATTGATAAAAATTCCCAACAATAGGGCAAAGTACGGAGGGTAATACATGCTGGAACAATCTTACTACGATGAAGCTGATAAGATTATTGTTGCATATGGGACGGAGCCAAGATTTTTGATCCCGATCATTCAGGATATTCAGAGCGAATATAAGTATCTTCCGCCGGAATTATTACGATATGTGGCGGACAAACTGAATATTACAGAGGCAAAAGCTTACAGCGTAGCAACATTCTATGAGAACTTTTCATTTGATGCAAAAGGAAAGTTCATTCTTAAGGTGTGCGATGGAACCGCATGCCATGTCAGAAAATCCATGGATATCTTAAATCAATTGTATAAAGAACTTGGATTGTCAAAAGAGAAACACACAACAGATGATATGATGTTCACATTAGAGACAGTATCATGTCTTGGCGCATGCGGACTCGCACCGGTCATGACGGTAAACGATGTTGTTCATCCGGCTATGACACCGGAGAAGGTAACTGCATTGATAGCAGAATTGAAGGAGGGTGCGGATGAATAGAATAACAAATGTATCGGAGCTTGACGCAGCAGTAAAACAGGCAGAAGAGATGTTGCATGCAGATTCGCACAGGATCCTTGTCTGTGCAGGAACCGGATGTCTGGCAGGTGGCTCTCAGAAAATATACGACCGGTTCTGCGAGATGGCGAAGCAGTCAGAGGGCGTGAAGGTAGAATTTGTCCCGGAGGCAGAGTATACAGGGACGGAGAAACAGGAAAAGCCGGATACAGCAGAAGAATTTGGAACAGATATTAGTAAAACAGAGAATTCTGCAGCGGGACAGACAGTTATAAAAGAAGCCTGTCATGTCGGCGTGAAGAAAAGCGGCTGTCATGGATTCTGTGAGATGGGGCCGCTTGTGCGTATCGAGCCATATAATTATATCTACATAAAAGTAAAGGAAGAAGACTGCGAGGAGATCTTCAACGAGACGATCCTGCACGGAAGACCGGTAGAGCGTCTGATGTATCACAAGGATGGTATTGTCTACAGACAGCAGGAAGAAATTCCATTTTATAAGAAACAGACCAGACTGGTACTGAAAAACTGCGGACATATCGATGCAGAAAATATCAATGAATATCTTGCGGTCGGTGGATATCAGGCACTTCGTAAGGTGTTATTTACCATGGAGCCTTCGGAAGTTATTCAGGTCATCAGTGACTCCAATCTGCGTGGACGTGGAGGCGGTGGTTTCCCGACCGGATACAAATGGCAGCAGGTTGCCAGACAGGCGGAGAAGATCCGATATGTTGTCTGCAATGGTGATGAGGGAGATCCGGGTGCGTTCATGGATCGAAGCGTGATGGAAGGCGATCCGCATAAGATGTTAGAGGGTATGATCATTGCTGCATATGCGGTTGGTGCGCAGGAGGGATATGTCTATGTAAGAGCAGAATATCCGCTGGCAGTCAGCCGTTTGAAGACAGCGATAGCACAGGCAGAGGAAGCGGGCTTCCTTGGTGAGGATATCTTAGGCTCCGATTTTTCTTTCCATATACATATCAATCGTGGCGCGGGGGCATTTGTCTGCGGAGAGGGAAGTGCGCTTACGGCATCGATCGAGGGACAGCGCGGAATGCCGAGAACCAAGCCGCCAAGAACCGTAGAGCAGGGCTTATTTGCCAAGCCGACGGTTCTGAATAATGTAGAAACCTATGCAAATGTGTCCATGATCATTTTAAATGGTGCAGACTGGTACAAGTCGATCGGACCGGAGAAAAGTCCGGGAACCAAGGCATTTGCATTGACCGGAAGTGTAAAGAATACGGGACTGATCGAGGTACCGATGGGAACAAAGCTGCGTGAGATCGTGTATGATATCGGCGGTGGTTTAAAGGATGACATCCCATTAAAGGCAGTTCAGATCGGTGGACCATCCGGTGGCTGTCTGGTGACGGATGATCTGGAGGTCAGTCTGGATTTTGATTCATTAAAGAGCAAAGGCGCGATGATCGGTTCAGGTGGTCTGGTTGTTATGGATGAGAATACCTGTCTGGTTGAGGTAGCCCGTTTCTTTATGAACTTTACACAGAACGAGAGCTGCGGCAAATGCGTTCCATGCCGTGAAGGAACCAAGCGGATGCTTGAGATCCTGGAGCGGATCGTTGCCGGAAATGGTACGTTAGAGGATCTGGATCTGTTAGAGGAATTGGGACAGGCGATCACCGACACGGCCCTTTGTGGACTTGGTAAGAGCGCAGCCCTGCCGGTACTCAGTACGCTGAGGAATTTCCGTCAGGAATACATCGAGCATGTGGTTGACAAACGATGCAGAACCGGAAACTGTAAAGCACTGGTTCGCTATAAGATCGATCCGGAAGCATGTAAGGGCTGTTCCAAATGTGCGAGAAACTGTCCGGTCGGTGCGATCACAGGTGAGATCCGGAAACCATTTGTCATTGATACAGCCAAATGCATCAAGTGTGGTGCATGTATCGATAATTGTGCGTTCCATGCAGTATATACAGAGAATTAAGGAGGGAGACGAACATGGATTATATTACGATCAATTCAATCAAAGTGCCGATCGAGGGCGAGAAGAATGTTCTGTCTCTGATTCGAAAGGCGGGGATCGATATCCCGACATTCTGTTATCATTCAGAATTATCCATCTATGGCGCATGTCGTATGTGCGTGGTAGAAGATGACAGAGGAAAAATATTTGCGGCATGCTCCGAGACACCGAGAGCGGGCATGGTGATCTATACGAATACAAAGAAAGTACAGCAGTACAGAAAGCTTATTATCGAGCTGTTGTTATCCTCTCATTGCAGAGACTGTACGACCTGCCAGAAGAATGGCATGTGTGCGCTCCAGTCACTTGCCTATAAGGTTGGAGTGCATGCGGTTCGTTTCCTGAATAATAAAAAAGAAGAAAAGATCGATATGAGTTCGCCGTCTATCGTCCGGGATCCAAATAAATGTATCCTGTGCGGTGACTGTGTGCGTACCTGCGATGAGATTCAGGGACTTGGTGTTATCGATTTTGCATTCCGTGGTTCGAAAATGAAGGTGCAGCCGGCATTTGACAAGCCGCTTGCAGAGACAGACTGTGTAGGATGCGGACAATGTGCAGTTGTCTGCCCGACCGCAGCAATCTCGATCCGTACCAATGTAACCGATATCTGGGATGCAATCGAAGATCCGTCCATCCGGGTGGTCGCACAGATCGCACCGGCAGTCCGCGTGGCAGTTGGAGATAACTTCGGCATACCAAAGGGCGAGAACTGTTTTGGCAAGCTGGTATCAGCACTTCGTATCATGGGCTTTGACATGGTATTTGACACAAGCTTTGGCGCCGATCTTACGGTTATGGAGGAATCCAAAGAATTTGCGGCGCGTCTTGCGTCGGATGAGAAGCTGCCATTATTTACATCCTGTTGTCCGGGCTGGGTCAAATATTGTGAAGAAAAATATCCGGAATTTGCAGATAATCTGTCAACCTGCCGTTCTCCACAGGGAATGTTCTCGGCAGTGATCAAGGATTATTTTGCAGAGAAAGATAAAGAAGATGGTAAGAGAACGATGGTTGTATCGATCATGCCTTGTACAGCAAAGAAGGGAGAGATCCTCCGACCGGATAATTTCACGGATGGCAGACAGGATACCGATTATGTCATCACAACGACAGAGGTTGTGCGGATGATCAAGCAGATGGGACTGCAGTTTACCGAACTGGAAAATGAATCCGCAGATGCACCATTTTCCGTGGCTTCCGGTGCAGGCAAGATCTTCGGAACGACAGGTGGTGTAACGGAAGCGGTGCTCCGTCGTCTTGCGGAGGACAAATCCTATAACACGATCCGTGAGATCAGTTATACAGGTGTCCGGGGATTTGAAGGAACGAAGGAAGCAACGATCGACTTAGATGGCAGAGAAGTGAAGATCGCAGTTGTACATGGCCTTGCAAATGCAGGACGGCTGCTTGACCGTATCCGATCCGGCGAAGCAAGCTATGATTTCGTTGAAGTTATGGCGTGCAGACGTGGATGTATCATGGGTGGCGGTCAGCCATCCGGTGCAGGCCCAAGAACCAGACGGAGCCGTATGGAAGGTATGTACAATGCAGACGCAAGCTCCAATGTCCGTTTCTCCGAGGAAAACCCGGCAGTCCGTCAGTTGTATGATCATTTCCTTGCCGGAAAAGAACATCGGCTGCTACATCGGAATCTGTAGAGTTATATTAATTAATACAAAAACGCAAATAAGCAGGAACTTTAAAAGTTTCCTGCTTATTTGCGTATAGTAATTATTGAAGAATTATTCGGTTACTTCTTTTGCTCCTGTATTTGCATTTGCTTCCGGCATAAGTTTTTTGAATAATGGAACAATCTGTGCAGCAATGATAGCTTTTACAAGATCAAGTGGAATAAATGCAACAAAGCCTGAAAGGAAAGCAACTTTCCAGGTTAAGTTTCCGTTGAATTTCCACCATAACATACCGATGATGTCGATAAGTGCTGCTGTTAAAATAGCAACGATCGTATAACGGATACGATTGTATTTCTTACCCTTTGTCAGACCTGCAAAGATAGTAACGATAATAAATGAGAATGTATATCCACCAAATACTCCTGTCAAATAACCGATACCGGAGCCGCCGCCGATAAATACCGGAACACCGACTGCACCGAGGATCATCCATAAGGCAACGATGATCGTTGAGTCGCGGACTTCAAATACCAGTGCAATGAGCATGATCATAAAGTTCAGTAACGTAATGTGTGCTGCATTTGGGAGTGGAGTTGGGATACTTAAATATGCGGATACGCATAAGATTGCTGCAAATACAGCCATCATTGTAATCTCCACGGTTGTGAATTTGTTTTTCATCTGTGTGTTCTCCTTGTTGATAAATAATATACATACAATGGGTGCCATTCCTCGATTGGATGAGGTTAAGGGGGATTGACAAAAATATGAAGCGGATAGCAGGGCTAAGCTATCCGCTTCCAGATAACAAATTGAATGTCAACTATTAAATGGCACCCACTGGATAACATTATAGATGGTATATTCTTAATTGTCAACCATAAAACAAACATTAAGGTTGACAATTGAAACGGGAGGCTTAAGGGTTGAAAAAAAGCAGATATAAATATACTATATAAGAATATGATAAAGAAAAACAGGTAGGAGGCAGCGGCTATGCTTAGAGTTGGTGTTACGGAACTGGATATTGGATTTGAGAATAGGGAAGAAGCAAAGAAACGCTGTCTTGAAGTTATGGAAGAAGCCTGTGCAAATGGAGTAGAGCTTCTGGTATTTCCGGAGATGACACTGACAGGATTTACGATGCGCCCATGGTTACATGGGGAAAGCGGGGATGCGGATAATATCCCTGACAGTGTTTCATTTTTTATGGAGAACAGCAAAAAATATAAGATGCCTATGGCATTTGGATATATTCGTGCAGTTATGGCCGATGGCAGCCTGGTGTATGATGAAATGAAAGAAAATGCTTACGAGAACCGGCTGGTGCTTGTGGATGGAGAAAATATATTGCTTGATTATGCTAAGATCCATCCATTTTCATATAGCGGTGAGGATAAGGCATATCGGGCAGGAGAAAAGCTTGTACAGGCACAGGTAAAGGATATCCGGATAGGCGGATATATCTGCTATGATCTTCGTTTCCCGGAGATTTTCTCTGCAATGAGAGACCGGTATGAGGCTGTCATGGTAATCGCAAACTGGCCGGAAACAAGGGCGGAACAATGGGAAACACTTTTAAAAGCAAGGGCGATCGAGAATCAGGCATATGTGATCGCTGTCAACCGGGTCGGAGATGGAGACGGGCTTCACTATATTCCGGGCTCTCATGTATATGACTGGCTTGGATGGGATATATCGGTTCGGGTTAGTGAGAAGCTGCGTGTTGCAGATATTGATTCCGGGGGAGTCAGACTGGCAAGAACAGAATTTCCACAGGCAAATGACAGAAAGAATACATTTTATAAGACGCTTTATTGATGAAATGTGCTTACAGTCAGTCGGATCGGCATGAAAAATACATGATATGCTTCATTTTTATTCGACAGGCTGTAAGCATATTTTATTTTTGAATAAATATAAATTAAAAATAATAAGATGATATCATATAATAAATATGGATAATATATTGTCTATTACAACAAAAATGTAGAATAAAAAGATAAAATATTATCTATATAAATAATTTACGGGGTAAAGAGACATGGAACCTTTTGTATGGGAGACACCGGATGAATTAGCAGAGGCGTGTCGCAGAACCATGAATACAGAATATTCGGATAAATTAGATGAATTATATGGGCTTGGTGGAACCCAAACCACATAAAGCTTGTAAAATCTCACATAATGGAGTAAAATGGAAAAAGCAATTAAGGAGGAAACTTTTATGGGTAAGGACGATTGCATTTTTTGCAAGATTGCAAATGGTGAGATACCATCAGCGACAGTTTATGAAGACAGCATATGTAGAGTAATACTTGATGTAAATCCTGCAAATAAAGGTCATGCTTTAATTATACCAAAAGAACATTATGATGATATATATAGCATGGACGCGGATACTGCTTCAAAGATCTTTACGATTGCAACAGAGGTTGCCAAGGCTCAGAAAGCGGAATTAAATCCTGACGGACTGAACATTATTCAGAACAATGGCGCTGCTGCAGGACAGACAGTATTCCATTTTCACATGCATCTTGTACCGCGATTCATTAAGGATACGGTTACAGTTACATGGGTTCCGGGTCAGTCAGACAATGAGGAACTGGATCAGTTGTCAAAGGCACTTCGTAAGAGAATTTAAGGAAAACATGGATAAAAGGGCAGAGACAGGGATAACTTCAAATCAGTTAAAGCTTCTGGCATGTATTTTTATGTTGTGCGATCATGTAGGATTTGTTCTAATGAATAATAACTGGATAATGCGGGCTGTAGGACGGCTCGCATTTCCTATATTTGCATTTCTGCTGGTAGAAGGATACAGACATACGTCGGATATCAGAAAATATTTTATCCGGCTTTTTTTGTTTGCCTTGATTTCGGAAGTCCCTTTTGATCTGGTAACAACCGGTCGTCTGTTTGATATGCAAAAGCAGAATATCTTCTTTACGCTTGCAGCAGGGCTGATCGTGCTTTATCTCGGAAAGGTAGCAAAATGGAATCAGATGGGAGCAGTCATCGGAATTGTTGTCATTATGGTAGTTGCAGAAGCGCTGCATTTTGATTATGGAATTGCCGGCATCCTTCTGATCGTATTAATGTATTATTCGACCCAAGATGGCACAGCGGAACATGCATTCAGAAATGCCGGCCTTGTGACGGGACATTATCCATTTAGCAGGAAACTGCGTCAGAATATGGGATTTGCGATCGTATCGGCGGTGTTGTATTTCCTGTTTTACGGAATAAGACAGCTCTATGCTGTTTTGGCGATCCTACCAATCAGTCTGTATAACGGAGAGTATGGTCGAAAGAATAAAGTTCTAAAATATGCATTCTATGTGTTCTATCCGGCACATTTGCTCATTTTATATCTGCTTGGCAGGGTGATTTTATAGTATAACCTTTTTAAGATGAAATATTATTTTATTCTGAAAATGCTAAAAATTAAAAAACAGTGCTGTGATCTATGTAAAATTATTGATTTTTTGTCGCAAAATATAAATTTCCTATTGACTTATGAAGATTTATCAGTTACAGTATAGCTGTTTCTGAACTGCATTGCAGTTCGAATACAAGTAAATATTTATAAATGCTCTTATTCAGAATGGTGGAGTCATAAGGGACTGTGAAGCCATGGCAACCCCGGAACAGGTGAAAGAAATACCTGTATGGAAGGTGCCTTCCTGAGCGAGTCTGTAATATGCAGACGTCGAACAATGAGAGGTTTGATTTTATCAATCCGCTCAGAGCGGATTTTTCTTTTGCCTAAAATCAGGTAGAGACGTCCTGTCTGAAAAAAAGAAAAATCAGAAAGCCATGTGAACGAATACGCATGGCTATAGCTATAGACAGTATTTATACAAGGAGGAAATGATGGAAAAATTATTATTCACATCAGAATCAGTAACAGAAGGTCATCCGGATAAAATCTGTGACCAGATTTCAGATGCGGTATTGGATGCGTTGATGGAACAGGATCCAATGAGCCGTGTGGCTTGCGAGACATCTATTACAACAGGTCTTGTACTTGTAATGGGTGAGATTACAACAAAAGCATATGTAGATATTCAGAAGATCGTTCGTGAGACGATCCGTGAGATTGGATACGACAGAGCAAAATATGGATTTGACTGCGATACCTGCGGTGTTATCACAGCAATTGACGAACAGTCAGCAGATATCGCAATGGGTGTTGATAAGGCGTTAGAAGCAAAAGAGCATCTGATGAGCGATGATGATATCGAAGCGATCGGTGCAGGAGATCAGGGTATGATGTTCGGATTTGCAACAAATGAGACTCCGGAATATATGCCATATCCGATTGCACTTGCACATAAGCTTGCAAGAAAGCTGACAGAAGTAAGAAAGAACGGAACACTTTCATATCTTAGACCGGATGGTAAGACTCAGGTAACAGTAGAGTACGATGAGAATGGAAAAGCAAAGAGGCTCGATGCAGTAGTTCTTTCAACTCAGCATGGCGAGGAAGTATCACAGGAACAGATTCACGAAGATATCAAGAAGTATGTATTTGATCCGGTTCTTCCTGCTGATATGGTAGATGAAGATACTAAGTTCTTTATTAATCCGACCGGAAGATTCGTTATCGGCGGACCGAATGGTGACAGTGGACTTACAGGACGTAAGATCATCGTAGATACTTATGGCGGATATGCCCGTCACGGCGGCGGTGCTTTCTCAGGAAAGGATTGCACAAAGGTTGACCGTTCAGCAGCATATGCAGCAAGATATGTAGCAAAGAACATTGTAGCAGCAGGACTTGCAGATAAATGTGAGATCCAGTTGTCTTATGCGATCGGTGTTGCCAGACCTACATCTATCATGGTAGATACATTTGGAACAGGAAAGGTATCCGATGAGAAGCTGGTTGAGATCATTCGTGAGCATTTCGATCTTCGCCCGGCCGGTATCATCAAGATGCTTGACCTCAGAAGACCAATCTACAAGCAGACAGCAGCATACGGACACTTTGGAAGAACTGACCTCGACCTTCCGTGGGAGAAGCTCGACAAAGTTGATATGTTAAAGGCATATTTATAAAAGGTATAGATAAAAAGCCTGTCGGAAGTTTGCAGCTCTTGAATAAGGTTTATAATCACGTTTGCTTGTTTAATATTGGCGCTATTGTAAAAATAAAAATAAGACCTGACAGAGTTTGTTATTTCTGATTAAGGTTTCATAATCCATAGTGTAGCCGACTGAGTTTCATTCAATTTTGTGCCATGTCGTCGCCGCAAAAGTTTTTATCGCGGCAGAGACATGTGCATATAAAATTGAGTGAAACAAAGGTAGGCAAACGTGATTAGAAACCTTAATAAAGAATAACAAACAATTCTGGTCAGGTCTTATTTTGCTATTATTAAAATCTTATTTTTCCTTTTTATCCTCCGGTGCGTTCTGCTTGATCGGCTTGAACTGTAAGGAACCGGCATTCTTCTTAGGATCTTCATGGTTGATGATCGCTTCGGCCATGTTGAATACCTCTGACAGGTCTGCGGTATTCATAGATGAATACTTAGCAGCTTTCTTCACGATCTCTTCTGCCGGTGTTAATTCCTGTTCCTTCTTTGCACCAGCACTTAATCTGGTAGATGTAATGTTTTCTGCCTTGGTAGCAGGTTCTGCTTTTAATTCCGTCATTCCATCATGAGTAGCAGCGGCTGTTCCTTTTACAGAAGCATTTGCATCCGGTTCAGGCTGTTCTGCCTCAGTGGTATCTGTAGCAACCGCTTCCTCTGTTGTAGCCTGTAAATCGGTCGTATCTGCTTCAGCAGGTTCTGTTTTGGTCTTAATCTCAGGGATCGAAGATGCCTCAATAGAATCCTTGTCAGAAGACTCGTTTAAGACAAGCTGTTCGGAATCTTCGGAGCTGTCTGAATCCGCAGTATCGTCTATAGTGTCTGCCTTAGCAGAGTCATCCACAATTTCTGAGTTGTCTGCAACGTCGGTAACACTACTGGTTTCTGATGTCTCAGAATCAACATTTGCATCATCGGCATCATCTGTGGTATCTGCCTCAATATTATCGTCGGTATCATCTGTGGCATCTGACTCAACACTATCACCGGCGTTATCAATAGCATTTGCATGAATATCTTCGTTGGCATTAGATCCGACATTATCGCCGGCGTCGTCTATAGCGTCAGTATCAATATCTTCATTGGTCATTTTATCAGGATCGTTCGGATCATCCGGCTCATCGTCTTCAGGCAGACCCTTTCGGATCACACGTACAAGCATGCATGCAAGGATGATGATAAGGAAGAACATAACTACAACGACAATGATGCAGATTGTCAGAACCTTATCCTTATGCTGGTCGAAGAATGAACCGTTTGATGCAGCTTCTTCCTGCTTTTCCGTTACAGGATCTGCATTATATCGGACAAATGTTTTCTCAACTGTATCGTATCTGTACCAGCTTGGGTCAGAATCCGGACTCATAGCATATACCAAGATAACTTCATCATTTTCTGTTACATGGTAAGCAGTAACGGTGTTTCCACCAAAATCATAAGAGAATGAGCTGTAACCTTCCGGCTTGCTTACGTTGTCAGATGGTTCCAGAATAATAAAATTCTTATATGCAGACTGTACATTGATCAACGGAACTGCTGTTTTTGCATTCAGATCAATGATGTACCATGCCCCATTTTTTCCATCTTTATCCGTCAGATATGCACATTTGATCTGACCATTAGGAGAAGTATATAAGATTACATCGGTGCCATCAAATTTTTCTTTTGACTGGGCAAACCCTTCAGGGACACTGATCTTGCTATAATCCTGAGAGAAATAATAATCGGTTCCGTTTACATTGATAACAGCCCGTGTATCAACGATTTCCTCAACATTTACCGTAAGATCATAAATGTGGGTGTCGCCTGTCTCGGCGGTAACTTTTATCGTAACATGTGCCTGCTTGCCCGGTTCGAAGTTCTCGTTTCCGTCAATAGATACAGATGATTTGGAATCTTCCGGTAAAGCATTGATGGCGAGACTTGTTGTTTCACCCGGAACAGTTGTCTCATATGAATATACATCCTTTGAAAATTCCGGCTTTAATTCGCCCGGTGTGATTTGAAGGGATGAAAGGAAACAATTATCGGACATTTCTTCGGTTGTCTCCTCGGAAGTTTCTTCGGTGCTTTCTGTAGATTCCCCGCTTTCGGTACTTCCGGCTTCGGTGGAACCCTGTTCTTGTGTAGTTGCAGCCTGAGTGGTGGAATCTCCACCGTTGTTGCCGCTACCTGCTGCTGTTACAGTGATCGTAGCACCGGCATTTGAGACAGAGCAGCTTTCCTCACCCCAGGTATATACGTCTGAGCTTCCTGTACCTACATAGGAAGAGCCGCTTGCGATAGCAGAAAATGTAAAGCTGTTAGAAGCAGATTTGATATTTCCGTCACCGTATCCGGCACAGGAAATTGTACCGCCTCCGCCATATCCGTCACCGGAAGTGTATTCCAGAACGGAAGAATCATAGGACAAGCAATAGCTGTATGCACCCAGTGCTTCGGAGCAGCTTACTGATACGGTTACTGTTACCGAACCTCCCTTTGATACACTTGAAGATGAAAGGGAAATGGAGAACTGGGTAGAAGCGGCCTGCGCTTTTATCGCGTTTCCATACACAAAACAGCTGAGAGCCATGATCAGAACCAGAATCATCGCTGTACATTTTTTTAGCTTATTCATAGTAATATCTCCTATCATAACCTTGTAAAAGGCTTATTTTTGTGAAATCTTGGCAGCACCCATCAGGAATTTCTGAACCTTTAACAGATCCAGTGCAGAGAGACCGCCGCTTCGTTTGATATTGGCTGCCTGCAGGAATGCACCCTTTAATGAGGAGGCGCCGATGATATGTTTCTGAATCTTTAACAGATCCAGTGCATTGATCACACCATCACCTGTTACATCACCAAAGATAATAACATTATAAGTGCTTGTATTACCGGATACTGTGATCTTTACAATGTCACCTGTTCCGATCTTACCGGATGTCTTTTTCTTACCGGAAGCATTTGTAATGCTTATCGTTCCGTTTGTGCATCCTAGAGTTGACAGGAAAGAGGAGACAGTAGTTGATGGAGCTACTCCGCTGATTGTTTCGTCGGAGATGATGTAGTCTCCGTCAAATTCAGGATCAGATCCTCCGTTTCCGGTTGACTTACCGCGGACTATAGTTATGGTATAAGTTCGTTTTGCACCACTTTGTGCTGTAACTGTAACTTTAGCTGTATTTGTTCCCTTTGACAGGGAGATCTTTCCGGTTCCGGATACAGAAGCATGGCTGTTTACCGGGGTGGCGGAGATCTTAACCGAGGTTGTGTTCTCAGATACGATCAGGGAATATTTCTTTGTAGAGTTGATGGCAAAAGTCGGTGTCAGTGAATAATTATCGATCGTAAGAGACTTCAGATAATTATTCGGATTGCCGCTGTCTGCCGGTTTCCCCGTGTTTGTGTCCGGCATATCGGTATAGACCGGAATGCTGAAAGTGATCGCATCATTTAAGGTACCGGAGCCTGCGTAGGCATTAAATACTTTCGATGCTTCTGATGATACAGCCTGTACATTTGACATATATTGATGAGAGAACAGGTTGGATGTATTTGTAACGTTAAATTTTTGTGTATACAAAGTATTCTGTTTTTTCAAAATGTAGTTGTTGCCGATATACTGTGCGCCGCCATAAATGGACTTGTAGACATTGTTCCATGGTCTTCCGTAGGAACCGCTGGTCGCTGCCCAGCGCAGAGCATTTGTTACAGCATTACCGCTGGCACTGTCATAGCCACCGATATTATAGAAGTTATAGATGCCCGGATATTTAGCGTGTTTTCCGTTAGTAACCGAGCTCAGGGATGAACCTACCTCTTGTTTGATACGGGACGCAATATGATATGGGCTGACACCGACTGCCTGCCCGGCTTTGATGATTAACTCGGAATATGTATAACTGTATCCGGATGGTTTGGACTTGTACATAAATGTACCGGAAAGAATCGATTCTACGCCGGATTTGGTCTGGGTATCTTCATATGAAAGATTTTCAAATGC
>UMGJ01017924.1_pt1 | contig 14585 bp, 14 predicted proteins | sample 1965221 | NCBI WGS metagenome assembly UMGJ01 (sample SAMEA4836067, study PRJEB28245) | human gut metagenome | biome: gut microbiome; material: fecal sample | place: Denmark | collected 2008
TCTGCACGGCCTACTCCACAGGGTTTGTCGGGTGCGCCGTTTTATATCATTGTGAATTATTGCGCAAAGATAGTGCAAAGTGAGAAGAAAGAAAAGAGCTTGCTCAATTTTCTTTCCCGAACCGCAGCCTATCTTTTGATCACTTGACCTCCTCCGAATAAATCCGAGCCAGATTATTGCCCATCACCGCAAAAACGCCAAACAAAACACCACAAAAATTAGTTGCAGGCCACCACAAAAGTTAGCTGCAATACAAATCAATTCATAGCATTAAATATTCACTATATTATTGCTTACATACCGGCGTCAAAATCATACCGCCTGCTTGAAGGACTGAAATCCTACGACACGGCGGAGAACTGGCGGAACAATGTACCGAAAGCATCGCGCAACTCGCGTTTTTCCGCCAGCTGCTCGCTCAGTTGCTTCGCCTTCGAATAAATCGCCTCGGCAAAACTCGTATCACCGTTGCTCATCGCCGTTGCAAAGTCGCAGCCAAGAGAGGCTCCGGCATTGCTGTACTCATAAAGCGTCCATAAGCGGCAGGCGGCATCATCGCCTCTTTCAGCACGACATTTTTCCACCGCCATAAGCACGGCGTTGTCCACATCCGCCATTGCGGGCAGGTCGCCCGAAGCACATGCCGTCTGTCGAAGAAGAGCAAACAATTGCGCGTCGCCTTCAAGCGTGTCAGCCTTCAGCGTGCGCTCACTCATTTCCTGCAAAATGGTTTTGTAAGTATTTTTCATTATCGGATTTATTGAGAGTTAGATTTATCGTACATTGCAAATGTATTAATTCAAATCTATTTCACGCAACAATTACAGCGTGCTTTTTTGTTAAAATTATCTAATCCAACACTCTTTTACCCAATGGTTTCATCACCTCGCCACGCCTTCTGATTAAAGATTGTTAATTACGCATCACGCGTCTTGGTCTATGCCGGAAACGTTGTAATTTTACTATTTAAAATGCTTATGAATATGAAAAATGCTATAATCGTAGGCGCCACTTCGGGTATCGGTCTTGAGGTGGCACGCATAATGCGGAGCGAGGGCGTCAACATAGGGGTGGCTGGCCGCAGAGAGGACAGGCTGCACAAGTTTGCCGAAGAAGGCGGCAACGTTGTGTGGCAACGCATCGACGTGACCGACGAAAACGCAGGCGGGCTGCTCGTTGATTTGGCGGAGCGCATGGGCGGCGTCGACACCATCCTGCTCGTTTCCGGGATAGGAAGCCAGAACCGCGACCTCGACCCGGGCATAGAAATCGCAACGGCAGAAACAAACGTTGTGGGATTCACCCGTATGATCGATGCGGCATTCAACTATCTGAAAAGCCATGGTGGCGGACACATCGGCGCCGTAAGCTCGATTGCCGGGACTAAAGGGCTGGGCATCGCCCCGGCATACTCTGCCACAAAACGCTTTCAAAACACTTACATACAATGCTTGGCGCAACTGTCGGCAATGACTCGCGCCAACATCACGTTCACCGACATCCGTCCGGGATTTGTCGACACCGACCTGCTGCGGTCGGGCAACTACCCGATGCTTATGCGCCCGGAAAAGACCGCACGGATGATTGTCGACGCCTTGCGCCGCAAAAAACGCGTGGCGACAATCGACTGGCGATACCGCTTGCTCGTGGCGGTATGGAGAATGATCCCCGACTGCATCTGGGAAAGAGCGAAAATTCAAACAAAACAATAAAATAATAGAAATGAAAAAACTTTTTGCAACAATCATCGTTGCGTCAACGGCTGCGGTGGGCTTTGCCGCCACTCCGTTGTGGATGCGCGATGTAAAAATCTCACCCGACGGATCGCAGATTGCATTCTGCTACAAGGGCGACATCTACAAAGTTGCCTCTACTGGAGGCTCTGCCGTGCGGCTAACATCGCACGACTCATACGAGTCGGTGCCTGTATGGTCGCCCGACGGAAAGCAGATTGCTTTTGCCAGCGACCGATACGGCAACAACGATGTGTTTATTATGAATGCCGACGGCGGTTCGGCAGTGCGTCTGACCACAAAGTCGGGAGGCGAGGTGCCAGAGGCTTTCTCGCCCGATGGAAAATATGTCTATTTCTCAGCCAACAATCAGAAACCTGCGGCAAGTGCGCTGTTCCCCGACGTGTTGCTTGAGCTGTACAAAGTGCCAGCCACTGGCGGACGCCAGGAGCAGGCTCTCCCTACTCCTGCCGAATGCCTGTCGTTTGCCAAAGACGGCAGCATGTTTGTATATCAGGACCGCAAGGGTTATGAAGACGTATGGCGCAAACATCACACGTCGTCTGTGACACGCGACATCTGGGCATACGACACCAAAACCGGCAAGCACACCAACCTGACGGCTCATGCCGGAGAGGATTTGTGCCCGGCTTTGTCGGCCGACGGCAGCACGGTGTATTTCCTCAGTGAGCGCAATGGGGGCTCGATGAACGTATACTCTATGCCGCTCGCAAACCCGGCGGCATTGACAAAGATTTCCGACTTCAGCACTCACCCGGTGCGCTTCCTCAGCGTTGCCGACAACGGCACGATGTGCTACACCTACGACGGAGCCATCTACACTCAGCTAAACGGTGAGAAACCGGCGCTCGTCGACATCGACATTGTGCGCGACGACGTTGACCTGCCGTCAAGCCTGTCGTTCACAAACGGCGCTACTTCGGCAAGCGTGTCGCCCGATGGCAAGCAGGTGGCTTTCACCGTGCGCGGCAATGTGTTTGTGACATCGGTGGAATATGGCACAACAAAACAAATAACCAACACCGTGGAGGGCGAGGCCGACGTTGACTTCGGCGCCGACAACCGGTCGCTCGTATATGCCAGCGAACGCAACGGGCATTGGGGGCTTTACACGGCTCGCATAAAACGCTCCGACGACCTCAACTTCCCTAATGCAACTCTAATCGACGAGCAGCCGCTGCTCGCCGACTCTCTCGCCGACCGCCAGAATCCGAAATTCTCGCCCGACGGAAAAGAGGTGGCTTTCATCGAGGATGAATGCCGGCTTATGGTGGTCAACGTGGCCACTAAAGCTGTGAGGCAGGTGACCGACGGTTCGGAATGGTTTATGGGTGGCTTCAACTATGCCTGGTCGCCAGATGGAAAATGGTTCTCGCTTGAAATCATCGGCAACGGACACGACCCTTATTCCGACGTGGCTATCGTAAAGGCTGACGGATCGGAGAAGCCGGTAAACCTGACTGGCAGCGGATACTTCAGCTCGCAGCCAAGATGGGTGCTCGACGGAAACGCTGTGCTTTTCCTCACAGACCGCTACGGCATGCGCAGCCATGCTTCGTGGGGTTCGCTCAACGACGTGATGCTTGTGTTTATGAACAAGGATGCCTACGACAAATTCCGGCTTAGCAAGGAGGATTACGAATTGCAGAAGGAATTGGAAAAGGAGCAGAAGAAAAATGCCGAAAAGGCTGACACCGACAAGAAAAAAGGCAAAAAGAAAGACGACAAGAAGGCTGACAAGAAAGAAGAGAAAAAAGACATTGACGTGCAACTTGACGGCATCGAGGACCGTATTGTGCGCATCACGCCAAACTCTTCCGAAATTGCCGATGCCATCGTCGATGCCGATGGAGAAAGCCTGTACTACCTGTCGGCTTTCGAGGAGGGTTACGATCTTTGGAAACTCGACTTGCGCAAAAAGAGCACGGAATGCCTGAAGAAACTCGACACGTCGTCGGCTCAGTTCGACGTGCAGAAAGACGGCAAGTGCATTTTCATTCTCGGCTCACGCATAATGCAGAAACTCACCGTGGCTTCCGACAAGATGGAACGCATCAGCTACAAGGCTGAGATGAAGATGGATTTGGCAAAAGAACGCGAATATATGTTTGACCACGTTTGCCGCCAGGAGGCCCGCCATTTCTACCGCACTGACATGCACGGTGTGGACTGGCCGATGATGACAGCTGCATACCGCAAGTTTCTGCCTCACATCAACAACAACGCAGACTTTGCCGAGCTGCTCAGCGAAATGCTCGGTGAGCTAAACGTGTCGCACACAGGTGGCAGATACCGTGCCGGTGCCCGTGGAGAAGCCACTGCCAACTTAGGTCTGTTCTACGACCTTTCGTATGAAGGAAAGGGCGTGAAAATCGACGAGGTGATTGCCGGAGGTCCTTTCGACAACGCGTCTTCAAAGGTGAAGAAGGGATACATTATCGAGAAAATCAACGGACAGGAAATTTCTGCCGACACCGACTTCTATGCGCTGCTCGCCGGGCTGACCGGAGAGAAGGTGCTGATTTCGCTTTCCGATGGCGGCAAGCAGTGGGACGAGGTGGTGAAACCTATCTCTGACGGCGCTTGCGGTGCTTTGCTCTACCGCCGATGGATCAAACAACGCGCCGCCGACGTGGACCGCTGGTCAAACGGCCGCCTTGGATACGTACATATCGAATCGATGGACGACAACAGTTTCCGTACAGTGTACTCTGACGTGCTTGGTAAATACAACAAGAAGGAGGGCATCGTGATCGACACCCGTTTCAATGGTGGCGGACGCCTCCACGAAGATATCGAAATTCTGTTCAGCGGAACAAAATATCTCACTCAGGTGTACCGCGGAAGAGAAGCGTGCGACATGCCGAGCCGCAGATGGAACAAACCTTCAATCATGGTGCAGGGCGAGGCCAACTATTCCAACGCTCACGGAACGCCTTGGGTATACAAACACATGCGTCTCGGCAAACTTGTCGGCGCTCCGGTGCCTGGCACCATGACAAGCGTTTGGTGGGAACGTCTGCAGGACTCTTCGCTGATTTTCGGCACTCCGGTCATCGGATACCGCACCGCGGAAGGAAATTACCTTGAGAACTCGCAACTGGAGCCCGACATCTATGTGCTGAACTCTCCTGAGGACGCTGCCAATGGTTTGGACGCACAACTGAAAGCTGCGGTCGACGAGCTCCTTCGCGAACTCGACGCAAAAAAATAAGCCCTAACACGGCTTGACTAAGACAAGCGGATGCGACACCTCTCGCATCCGCTTATCCTTTAATATTGCGAACGTTGCGACAAAAAAACTCCGTAAATGTTTGCCGTATGGAAAAATATGCGTACATTTGCACGCCATTACAGAAGTCGCCTTTACCAGCGGCGCGTAACTTTGTAATAATAAAAAAGATATAGAAATGAAAAAAGACATTCATCCATCAAACTATCGCGAGGTTGTTTTCAAAGATATGTCGAACGGCGAAACTTTCATCACTCGCTCGACTGTCGCTGCTAAGGAGACAATCGAAATCGACGGCGTTACTTACCCGCTCGTAAAACTCGAAATCACGAGTTCTTCTCACCCTTTCTTCACTGGTAAGCAGAAATTGGTCGACACAGCCGGCCGCGTAGACAAGTTCATGAGCCGCTACGGAAACCGTCTCAAGAAATAAGGTTCAGAAGAACATCAAAATATCCTCAAAACAAAACAACAAAGCAGGGACTGCCGAAGAGGCTGTCCCTGCTTTGTTGTCTAACGCACAGTTATGCACACAAGATGCCCTATCCGTAAGGTCTGGCTGTTTTCATCATAAGCCAAGGTATGTTTTCAACGCCTCGACATATTCTTCAAAAGCCTTTCTTCCATCGTAAGTAATTGAGCATGTCGTCCTGGGACGCTTGCCCGACATTCCCTTTTCAATAGAAATATATCCCGCGGTAGACAGCTTTTCAAGCTGAACGCTGAGATTGCCGGCTGTAGATTCGGTTTTCTCCTTGAGATAAACGAAATCTGCCTCTTCAACATTCATCAGTATGGAAATTACAGCAAGACGGAGTTGCGAGTGCAGAAGCGGATTCAGTTCTTTCATTTTTCTTTTCGTGCCTTATGGTTGAGAATATGGCCGGGAATTATCATCATCGCCACAAACGCGATTATAAACAATGGCATATACCATGATGCATAAAGCTCTACATCCCCGGCGATGCATGCCTCCGTAAATAAGCCTGCAAACAATCCTATCGCACCTCCAACAATAAGCGTTGTCTCTTTGAAAACAATTCCCTGGGCAACCTCAGCGAAGGGAACGATTATCAGAGCGAACGCCAACATCATAGGCCATGCGTCAATTCCTTTGACAAGCAGAAATGCGAGGCAGATGGCTGTGGCGGCGATTGCACTGAAGCCGACTGTAGACCAAATGCGGGATGTGAGTGTGTCGGAATAATTTTTTACCCCTTTTTCAATCTGTTGTTTCTTTGCCTTTATCGGAGCAACGATGCCTCCAATAATCCAAACAAGAAACCATAGCCAGTTCCACACAGGATTTTGTGTAATCGCGAGGAGTATCCATATCAACGCAGAAACGGCAACTGTCAGGTAGCCAAACAGCAGCAAAATGCGTCCATCGCCAATATAGCGTTGCTTAGTGAGTGCTATCATCGAAGTTATCACTTCGAGACTTTCTTTTTCGGTGAGTTTTCTGTCTTCCATTTTATGAAAAATTTGATGGTTAATACTTGGTTTATAAAATAAACCATTTGGCTTTGAAAAAAGAGCGGTCTCGCCTGTCCGCCCTTGAGTCGAGTGCAAATTTAATTTGGTTTATATTATAAACCAAATTTTTAAGAGAAAATTCATTGACAGTGCGCCTATTCCCAGCTTGTATGGCAGAGGCGCACTGCAACCTTCTTCATCTATGCATTAACCTTATTCCACTATGATTTTCCGAACGTTTGACGGATTAGCGTTCAGAACAGGGCGCAAAATATATATTCCAGGCGTCAAACCAGAGATTTCCGCTTCTTGCATATTCGTCCGTATGCAGACGCCCATAATATCAAAGACATCATAATTTGTGTCGCCATCGGAAACGACATCTTCCACACCACTGTCATCACCGACAACAAACGTTCCCTCAAACAACGAAATCAAGCCTTCCGTATCCGATGCCGCTCGGATTCTATAGCGGTAACTGCCATCATCCAGCGATGAGACATCAAAACCTATGCGTTTGGTTGCTGCCTCTCTATTTGCACTGGCTGTTCTTATACTCTTTATGAGTGAAAGAGTCTGCGACTTAACTACTTCTCCATTTTTAAAAGCCTCAAACTCATAGTAGTCGGCACTCTCATCCACTGGAAGCGTAAGCACTCGTTCGCGACCCTCTGTATACACTTTCACAAAAGCCTCCACTGTCTCATCCTCGACAATCTCAAATTTATTCCAAGCTTCCGACGCTTCATAATACTTCTTGGCTCCAACCGGCACACGGATTCGCGGATTGCTTTTTGTTATAAACACATCATTCGGCAGCATTTTTGGCGGACAAATCCAATGTGCGGTCACTTCTGTCAGTGCTCCGTTCACAAATGTATATGCTCCAATATAAGAAACCGAACCTGGGATATCGATGGTCTTGAGTCCGTCAAGATACATCATGGAATTTCCGTAAAGCACCTGCAATGATGGCGGAAAAACGAATTCAGTCAATTTCGGACACCCCTCCATCGCGCTGAAAAATCTCAATCGCGAATTTTCAGGGAATGTCACTGTCTGCAGTTCCATGCAATATTTAAAATCATCAACCACATATTTTACAGAGGATGGGAAGGCTACCGAAACAACTTTCGAATTGTTAAACGCGCCTTCAGTTCTGACCAACTTATATTCTTTCCCATTATAACTAACCGTTTCAGGCAATACTATATCTCCTGAATATTGTCCCTCGTTTGGTGGTAGCAGAACGGCTTTGTTGCCGCGCAATCGATACCGCAGTCCTGCAATATCGGCATAAATGGTTGCCTCTTCAACCGGCATCTCATCCAATGAGAAAAAACACCACGGCTTTGTCAATCTATAGGTGGGGAGGGAGCCTGACGGCACGTGTATCTCTACAGGTGTCGGACACATGGAGCCTTTATAATCCACATCGTTATAACCCGACAACTCCAAGATATTCAACGGAGTATTGACTGGTCTTTCCCACTTCAAAAACAAATCCTTGATATTCGTTGCAAGTGACAAATCTCCCATACGCCACACTGTCGACGGTATCACAAGATCTGCAAATGCTCCACAAAATGCCCTCACTCCGATTTCCTGCAAACCTTCAGGCAGCCGGAAATGATCCGGGACTACCTGTCCTCTATTTTTGCAGAAGAACATAAACCCATAATCCTCTATCACTTTCAATTGTGAGTCTTCTTCTATTTCAATATCGTCAATTACTGCCGATTCGAATGCTCTTTTTTCTACCACTTCAACAGTTTTGGGTATAAACACCTTGTCCAATTCCATGCAGGCGGCAAACGCTCTCCTTCCTATCGACTTGACTGTATATTCTCTTCCGTCCACTTTTATAGACGACGGTATGATTATACGTCCTTGGTATGTAGAATTAAGTTCGTTTTTGGCAACTACCCTTGCTGCCATGGCTCCAGGGTCGAGAACGTAATATATCCCGTCAACACATATTACTCCATCATCGACCTGATCATCCAAGCCTCCTGTGCCGGTAACTTCAACATTTGTCTGATTTCCTTCTCTATCACAAAGCGCAGCCAGCATGTCGTCCGGTTTTTGCATTCTCCCGACTGCACAGTCACTTGCTTGTTCTTTTGAGTTCGGATTTACAGCTGCTGCCTCCATATAACAAGACAACATCAGCATCGCCAACAGCATTGCCGGCAATAGTCTTCTTCTGTGGTACTTATTGGTAATCATAATTACTTGTACTATGTGTTAAATGAAATCCTTAAAAGATTATTATGTCTAAGCAAAATATCCACTACGTTTACAAATTTATAGTCACAAACCACCTTTTACAAATGTTTTGTTGGTTAAAATTCATTAAATATGTTTTTAAACATACTTTTCCTATTCTTTATATCTCACTTAGGCACAACGCAATGACAATGATATAAAAAGCAATTACAGAATCAAGCAAACCGCTATCGAAGAGCGATTCCTTACGCACAACAAACATTGCGAGGGAGCATGTGGTTACCGACATGCCCCCTCGCAATATGTTTCGTGGATGCGTCACTCTCCCCACCTTTTCGGTTGCCATACGGAACCTTCGCGGAAGTGCTGGATGGGTAGGTCTTGAGTGGTGTAAACCACATAGAAGCGATTATGCCTTACCAATCCACCCTCGTAAAAAACCCAGCTTTTGCCTGACCGGTCGCCGGCATACCAGTTCCAATTCTTCTTATCCCAAAACTGGTTGAACTTGTTTTCTTCCGTTTCTGTGGCATTCATGCGCAGCTCACTTCCGCCAGTCGATGAGATAATCACGTCGTGGTTGTCGATATTGGCGAAACCTATGGCGGTTATTTTCTTCGACGGGTCGATGTCTACGCCCTCGTCATAGTACTTCACAAAAAGATAGTTGTTGTCGAGCGCTCCATCCATATCATGATCAGCATGCACGCCTCGCGGAATGTAGTATTTTCCACCGTTGAAGTCTTTGGCTGTTCCCTCTTGACAGAACACGGCATCCACGATGCCTAAGCATTTGTCGCTTGGCGCCAACGCATAATAGATATACTTGTCGTCATTGTCTGTAGCGTCTATATAATGATGGCAAGTCGGCTCGAATGCATATCCATTTTCACACGGAGCGTTGGCGTTTGCCATGACTGGATAGTAAGTCAAGTAGTTGTTCTGATCGTTCGGGTCTTGCGCAACAAAGGGTGTTGGTTCTCCATTCTTATGCCCGTTCGCGCCGCTCTTGATCAAGATGTCTGCCAACACCAATCTCGACTTTGCCCGCTGCACCACCTGTTTAGAGTCAAGGTAGTCGTCTTTGGCGTTGAGCAACTCGCTGTAGTTGTTCAGCAGACGGGTGACTGCCTCTATGTCGGCTTCTGTTTTATCCGTAACCACTTGGTCGTAGGTAAACGCTATCTGGCCAACCAACTCTTCGATAGGATACAGACGGCAGAGGGTGTTGTCTTTATCATCGCTGCTCACGTTGTAGCCAATGAGCGCCCACTTACTGTCGGAACCGTCGGTATTGAAGCCGTCGAGCCACTTCTGCGGATCGTCGATGGCAAGGTCGCCTCCGGTAGAGGTTTGCAGGGATACTGCCTTGCTGGCTTTCTCATAGTTCTCGTTTTGGTAAGCCACGTCGAAATGTCCCTCCGCATAGTCGCTATGGGCATTCGCATAGATATCTTTCCACGTCTTGCCGGTGCTTGTTGGTTTGCTGCGCGAGAGGCTGCCCTGCGCGTCAAAGCCAACGCTATATTCATAAACGTTCTCCTGACGGCCGTAGATATAGATGTTGTAGCCGCCAAACGAGCCTTGCGTGATAATGTCGGTGCCCCAGTCGTCGTAGAATGCGGTCGTATTGATATTGTCAACGTTTAAAGCCTTGACGAAGGTGGGCGAAAGCAATGCCAGCAGGGTGGGGTCTTTCTTCTCCTGCTCAAAGGCCGACATGTTCATGCGCACCTCCGACATCTTCACGCGATACAGATTCAGATAGTATTCGTATGACTCGCTTGTGGAGAGGCTTCCGCTCACTCCAAGGTCAAACGAGCCTGTCCAGACATAGGAGGGCTTCTTTTTCAGCATAGAGGTCAATTGTCTTTCATATTCCGCGTCTCCCAGAAAATCCTTAATATCCTTCAATATGCCTTTTTCTGAAGATGTCAGACCTTTCTTTCGTGTCTTCTTAAACGATGCTCCCACATTGACCGACCAGTCCTCCATAGTCTTCTCGTAGCTGTCGCCCGAGAATTCAAGCATCGAGAACTGTTTTTGCGTGGTGTTGGCGGTCAGATACTCCTCGCCAAGCTTGCTGATTTGGTCATAAAGGAGCACGCTGCCAAGCGTGTTGCCTACCGGACCGTAGCAGCGGGTTCCCTTGCCCAACACTTCGCTGTAAACGGAGGTGATGGCATCTCCGGATTTTGTCGTGGCGCCTTTCTGTCGGAGCACCATCAACACGGTGCGTGCCTTCTCTGGAAACTCTTTGGGTATAATCTTTACCGGAATGACCACAAATGGCTTGTCGAGTGCTTTCTGCATTTGGGCAACGGCACACCACTTGCCGTCTTTGCGTTGCTCGCAGTTGAATTTAACGTACTCGTTCTGCGCTGTCTCTATGTCCACCATGCGCAAAACGCTCAACGGCAAGGCTCGACTGTCCTCGTCTCCCTCTTCTATTATATGTATAAGCACACTGCCGGCCACATCATTTGTCCCTTGCGGCACATATTCTTCGATTCCTACCTCTCCTTTCAGGACTCCATCATCCTGGCATCCAGTCAAGCAAAATAGTCCACTTAGAATCGACAGCGATGCCACCGAATTTTTCAGATACTTTATTCGCATAATTCTGTTTTTTAGTATTGATAAATAGTGCGTGAAAGTATATAAAAAAAACATCGGAGACGTGCTAAAACCACAAAATCAGGTGTCAATTCTACAATTCAGACGTTTTCGAACGGTTTGCGGCTACCTTCATCAAGTATTCGCTGGGCAAAGAGCCTGTGTATTTCTTGAAGCTTCTCAATGCAGTTTCTTTCGACCGGAAGCCAACGAGGAAGAAAGCGTCCTGCACACTCTTCACCTTGCCATCTTCCGCAATGCAACAGAAAGCCTGCACTCTGTGGCGGTTAATCAGATCGGCAAAGTTGACGTAGCCTGCCTCCTGTATGGCTTGGGCAAGATAACTGCGGTTGGTGCCCAACATCTGAGCCAGACTGGCAACGGTGAGGTCTGGGTTTTTCCACACTTTCTCCTCTTCAAGCAAATGGTTTAGCCGAATGACAAGAGGATTTTCTTCTTCCTCCGACGGCGAGCTTGACTTTACAGGTTCTACTGGCAATTCGGTGTGACAATCCGATGGGAGGCAAAAGCGGGCGAACAGTTCCTCATAAGTCACTATCATAGCCAACGTGAGGCAAACAAACAGATGCACCACACTGACCGACGCACTGCGAGTCAGCATAAACACGGCATAGAGAGCGGAAATCAGCAGAATGGTGTACGGTGTACGTATAATGCCTTATCCAACGCAAACGGACGCGGCTCTTCATCCAGTTATAGGGGATGACGTGGAGCAACAGGGCGGATGGAAGAATGATTCCGAAAAGAAGTATAAGACGCCAATAGACATTCGGCTCGCCGATGTGGGCAAGCATATCGCCAAACGTATGCAACTGACAGAGCTTAATTCCTGACAGATAAAAAATGACTCCAATTAATATGGCTGGCAACAACAGCATGAATAAACGCCGTGCATTGAGCCATCCCGGACGAATCACCTCTATAGGATATAAACAAAGCAGCGTCACCATAAGCAATCCACCAACCAAATTCACAGGCGGAAGTACTCCCGACGGCACCAACTGCCCGTCTACAAAGGCGCGGCTGGAGAACAACAACGCCAAAAACATCCATACAAAACTGAGGGTAAGCCGCGACCGGTCGCCATCGCACCGGCGCATCCATAGAATAAAAGCACATAAGGCAAACGCACACGAAGCACTGCCTAACACAAATTGCATTAGCGCCATTTTTCGGCTCCTCCTGTCGCCTGTAGTGAAGGTGTTAATTCATAGTTCATCTTTTAGCTCCTTTTCAAGGCAAAGATAAGTATTTTTCCCAACAAAAGATATAGTACAGAACATACTAAACCATCCGAAAATGTATATGATTATAACGATGGTCGAACAAATTGTATGTTATATTATTGGGGTGGTCATGTCACATTAATGTATGGAGATGAAAAGTTAGAAAGTGGAGAGACAAATTCGTCTTCATCAAATGATCTGTAAATAGATTGCGTCTTTTCGCTAACCTTATACCGTCCATAACTTTGTGGAAAACGACCACAAGCTATGGACGCTTCTTTTTCTACACTCAACTTCAACTCCGTTGAAACGCTGCCGGGCTATGAAGCCCGAGCCGCTTTCACCGTCAACTCCGCCTCAGTCTTTAAGGAAGACGTCGACATCGTGCCGACCATCGTTGATGATAGTCTCTCGTATATGCCGTGGGGCGGCGACAATCAAATGCCCTTCGACATCCTGGGACTCATCGAGAATCGAGGCTGCTTGTTTCGGATGGTTACCTATGACCTTTGTGTCGCTCCACCGGAGCAAGCATAAGGTCTTGATAGTTTCTATATCAAACTCTTGGGCGATAAGCTCGTAGACATAGCGAAGCTGTTTGTCGCCGAGTTCGTGCCAGCCCTGCGGCACGATGAAGTTAATCGAGATTGTCTGCATAAAAAAAGTGCTTTATCGTACTGCGAAAGTACGGTAAAGCACTCTATGCGGAAAAGACGCAATTTAATTTATATATTTCGGCATCAATTCGTATGTAATAGACGCGCTATTTTGATATTCGTCGTAGCTGATATATACAGTAAAGTACGAATAGAAGAAATGGTATCCATTTCCATCAGAAGGTAATACGTGCTTATAATCAGATTGTGAAAAAGCATTTACCATTGCTGTAAACCAATCTCTTGGGAAATTTCCATCTCCTTCAACTACCATGAACTCTGAAATGACTTTGTCATTTTTTATTTCAAACATGATAGGCATACCATCACCTGGAGTTTTATAGTACTTTCCACGTCCAGATTCGCACCAAAAAACACAATCGGGAAATTCTCTTTGTATCTGAGACAAAGACTTGTTGAGGTTATTGCCCGGTTCTGCAAACATTTGTATAAAGCCAAATATTGCAAAAACCAATAAACTGAGAGATCTTTTCATTATCGTACTATTTTATGATTTTGAAACCATTCGAGAACTTGTTGAATTTGGTTTCCAAATCGTCATTTGTCATTACCGACATAGCTATGATATAGTTATTCACAGCAAACATCATGCCTTTTTGCTGAAGACCCTGATGTTCGGTATAGCCTACATATCCGGGGAATCCCTCATATCCAACTTTTATGGCTTCAACATTGTTGAAACGTGATGTTTGTTGACGAAGCATATCGTCTACTTTTCTTGACAGTTCATCCTTACTGAGATTTTTGTAACCAACCGGAAGTCTTGTAACAATAAATTGATATGCTGCCATTTTTTGCATATCGTTTCCATCTGTTACACCGCCAAGATTCAAAAGAAAATCACCGGAATAATGCGCTGAGACATCTTCCAACTGGCAAGGTGCTGTAATAGAGAACCCGTATTCGGGGAACGATTTAGTAAATTCCGTGTGATTATTTACTACAGAATTTTCCGTAGTAGCAGCTGGCTCTGTCCGATTTCCTTGAGGTTGGCATGAGCTTGTGAAGGCGCACAACGCACTCAAGCAAAGAGGTATTACAAATTTCTTCATTATAAATAATGTTTGAATGGTGTCGTAATAATGGCTATTACGCCGATACAAAATTACAATTTTTTAGAATATTATCCTAAGCATTTGTTCTAAAATTTTGAGGGACAAAGGTAAACAGCATCAACGAAATGGAAAAGGCGGCTTGTTTCGGATGGTTACTGCGCTACTGCGCCAGCGACAAGGCTGCCGACCGCGCGAGCGGTCACGCCTCCAGTTGACCCCGACAACGTCGGGGATATCCGCGCCTGCGCGCATAAATAAAGCGCCCCTCGGATTGCTCCAAGGGGCGCTTCGTAAGGGGG
>UMGJ01096953.1_pt1 | contig 14344 bp, 14 predicted proteins | sample 1965221 | NCBI WGS metagenome assembly UMGJ01 (sample SAMEA4836067, study PRJEB28245) | human gut metagenome | biome: gut microbiome; material: fecal sample | place: Denmark | collected 2008
ACGTATCCAACGTGCCCTACGCCAAGGCAAGACTGCTGGACGGTACGGCTTCGGCGGTGTGTGAAATCCTCTACCGCCTGTGCCGCGTGCTGCCGGTTCAGATAACGGACAGCATTGCAGTGTGTCTGTATACCGGCATGGCAACGGATACCGGCTGTTTTCAGTATGATAACGCCGGTCCGGAAACCCACCGTGCGGTGGCGGCATTGATGGAAATATGCCCCGATGTGCGGTATGCGTGGATCAACCGGAAAATGTTTGCAGTCAAGAGCTTTGGCAGATTGCAGCTGGATAAACTGCTGATCGATCATCTGGAATGTTATCTGGACGGCAAGTGTGTCCTGATCTGTGTGTCACAGGAATTCCTGAAAAAATTCCACGTGGACGAAGCAGAACTGGAAGGCATTGCCGGATTCCCGCTACAGGTAGAGGGTGCAGAGATCGGCATCACCATGAAAGAAAAAGAAGCCGGAAAATTCCGGATCTCCATGCGTTCGGCAGATCAGGTCAATGTATCTGCGATCTGTCAGCGGCTGGGCGGCGGCGGCCATGTAAAGGCTGCCGGCTGTCAGGTAGAGGGTACCGCAGATGAGGTACGCCGCATTTTGCTGGACGCGGTAAAGGAAGAATGGGGGAAGGCATGAATCAGGAAACAATGCAGGGGGTTCTCTGCATGCAAAAACCCGCGGAGTTCACATCGTTTGATGTCATCGGCAAGCTGCGTGGCATTCTGCATATGCGGCGGCTGGGACATACCGGAACGCTGGATCCTATGGCAACCGGTGTACTGCCGGTGCTGGTGGGAAAGGCAGCCCGTGCCTGTGACATTCTGCCCGATCAATCGAAAATCTATCGTGCTACGGTACAGTTCGGCTGGGAAACCGACACAGAAGATGTCTGGGGCACCCGCACGGCTGTCTATCCGGAAATGCACGTGACAAAAGAGGCACTGGACGCAGTGCTCCCGCAGTTTGTGGGAGCGATCCAGCAGGTGCCGCCTATGTATTCCGCAGTTTCTGTGGAGGGAACACGTCTGTACGAACTGGCAAGACGGGGCGTTGTGATCGAACGTCCGGCACGGACAGTACAGGTGGATTCCATTGTGCTGGAAGCATGGGACGAAGACAAGCAGACCGCGGAACTGTCTGTTGCCTGCGGCAAGGGCACCTATATCCGCACACTGCTCTGCGACATCGGAAAAGCACTGGGCGGCGGTGCCGTGATGACGGCACTGTGCCGGACAAAGGCAAGCGGCTTTACGCTGGAACAGTGCTATACATTTGAGCAGGTGACGGAGTTTTGCCGGCGGGGAACGCTGGCGGAACATCTCATTCCCACAGACCGTCTGTTTACGTCACTGCCGGAGCTGCACCTGACAGAACAGCAGTCCACCCTGTACGGCAACGGTGTCAAGCTGGCACTGAGCCGTGTGGAGGGCGTTCTGCCGGAGCAGGATTTGTACCGTGTTTACGGTGCAGACGGCAGCTTCTTCGGAACTGCACAGGCAGACCGGAATGCGGACGAACTGCGTGTGGGAAAGAATATGAAATAGAAAGGCGGAAACGTGCTTGAAAGGATTCCAACGCATCACTGCACCGCTGGCACAGAAAAGTGCTGTGGCACTGGGCTTTTTTGACGGTGTGCATCTGGGGCACCGTGCCGTGCTGGGGGCAGCTGCCCGCTGTGCGGCAGAACAGGAACTGCTGGCGTGTGCATTTACTTTTGCGGCAGATTCCGTTCCGGTAAAACAAGGCGTGCCGCTGTCTTATCTTTATACAGATACCCAGAAAGCGGAATTGATGCAGGACTGCGGGATCCACGGGGTATACTGTCCGGCATTTTCGGAACTGTGCGGACTGGACGGCGAGGCATTCTGCCGGCAGGTGCTGGTGGAACTGCTCCACGCACAGGAGGTATTCTGCGGCGGAGATTTCCGCTTTGGTGCAAAAGCAGCGTGGAATATCGACAGCCTGCGGGAATTCGGCAGCCAGTTCGGGTTCGGCGTGCATCAGGTCGCACCGGTGCTCTGCGGCGGAGAGAAAATTTCCTCCACCGCGATCCGGCAGGCGATCCGTGCCGGAAAGCCGGAACAGGCAGCGAATCTGCTGGGCATGCCCTATCACGTCAGCGGCAGAGTTGTCCACGGGGCAGCACTGGGGCGAACCAAGGCAGTCCCGACGATCAACATTCCCTTTGCAGCAGGACAGCTGGTGCCGCGGTATGGCGTGTATGTTTCACGGACCCACACCCCGCAGGGCAGCTTCGATTCCATTACGGATATTGGAGTCAAGCCCACTGTCAGCGAAGCACAGCTGCCGGCGGCAGAAACGTTTCTGCTGCACTTTTCCGGCGACCTGTACGAACAGCCCTGTCGGGTGGAATTGCTGCATTTTCTGCGGGACGAGCAGAAATTCCCCGATGTGGACAGCCTGTACCGGCAGATCGCACAGGATCAGAAACAGTGTCAGGAATGGCTGAAACAACATGATCTGTGAGAACACAGAGATTATCATATGAAAGGAAGTACTAGCAATGTACAAAAGAGTGAGAACCAGATTTGCACCCAGCCCGACGGGCTATATGCACATCGGCAACCTGCGTACCGCATTGTTTGCCTATCTGATCGCCAAGAAACAGGACGGCGATTTTATTCTGCGGATCGAGGACACCGATCAGGAACGTTATGTAGAAGGTGCCGTTGATGTGATCTATGACACCCTGCGGGTTGCCGGTCTGAACTGGGACGAAGGTCCGGACATCGGCGGTCCGGTGGGACCGTATGTACAGTCGGAGCGTATGGGCATGTTCAAGTCCTACGCGGAAAAACTGGTGAAAACCGGTCACGCATATTACTGCTTCTGTGACAAGGAGCGTCTGGAAGAAGTACGGAAAATTCAGGAAGCTTCTCACATTGCTCCCATGTATGACCGCCACTGCCGGAATCTCTCTCCGGAAGAAATTCAGGAAAAGCTGGACGCAGGTGTTCCCTACGTCATTCGCCAGAAGATGCCGCTGGAGGGAACTACCACATTCCACGACGACATTTACGGAGATGTGACAGTGGAGAACAGCACACTGGACGACCAGATCCTGATCAAGACCGACGGCATGCCGACCTACAACTTTGCCAACGTTGTGGACGACCACCTCATGGGCATCACCCATGTTGTACGCGGCAACGAGTACCTTTCCTCTGCTCCGAAGTATAATCTGCTGTATCAGGCATTCGGCTGGGACGTACCGGAATATGTACACTGTGCACCGGTCATGAAAGACAAGACACACAAGCTGTCCAAGAGAAACGGCGATGCTTCTTTCCAAGACCTGATGAAAAAGGGCTATCTGCCGGAAGCAGTTATCAATTTCATCGCACTGCTGGGCTGGGCACCCTCCGGCGAATATAACGAGCAGGAAATTTTCACGCTGGACGAACTGAAAAAAGCATTCGAGATCAGCGGCATCAGCAAGGCTCCGGCAATTTTCGACGACCAGAAACTCCGTGCCATTAACGGTGCTTATGTACACAAAATGGATCCGGCAGATTTCGAAAAGGCAGCAGAGCCGTATATCCGCCAGACAGTAAAGCGGACAGACATTGACCTGTCCCTGCTGTGCAGTGTGCTCCAGAACCGCACCGAAGTATTCTCCGATATTCCGGAGCAGGTGGACTTTATTGATGCCATGCCGGAATACGATCTGGAAATGTACCGCCACAAGAAGATGAAGACCACACCGGAAACCGCACTGGAAGCCCTGAAGGAAGCCCTGCCGGTTCTGGAGAGTGTCGAACAGTGGGATACTGAGCACATTCACGAAGCACTGTTTGCAAAGATCGCAGATCTGGGCGTGAAAAACGGCTGGATGCTGTGGCCGCTGCGGACAGCTGTTTCCGGAAAGCAGTTCACACCGGGCGGCGGCGTAGAACTGTGTGCAATTCTGGGCAAGGAAGACACACTGGCACGTGTTCGAAAGGCGATTGACGCACTTTCTGCATAAGGCTTTGCAATCAGGCAATTGGAACCTTTCGTAAGATTATCACTTCTCTATCACAATAGAATGATAAACTATACCTAGTTTTTGTGTGCAGGGCAGGAGCGTTCTGTCCGGCACGCAGCAGAAGGAGGCAATCACAAGGATGATTGAAGTCAAACATCTGACGAAACAATACGGCGACAAGCTGGCAGTCAACGACATCAGCTTTACCGTAGAGGACGGCGAGATTCTGGGACTTCTGGGACCGAACGGTGCCGGAAAGTCTACGACCATGAATATGCTGACCGGCTACATCAGTTCCACCTCCGGACAGGCACTGATCAACGGCATTGACATTCTGGAAGACCCGATCAAAGCCAAGGCACAGATCGGCTATCTGCCGGAACTGCCGCCGCTGTATCTGGATATGACCGTCATGGGTTATCTGAACTTTGTCTATGACCTGAAAAAGTGCAAGCTGCCCCGCCGTTCCCATCTGAAAGACGTGTGCAACCTGTGCCGCATCAGCGACGTTTCCGGTCGTGTCATCAAGCACCTGTCCAAGGGCTACCGCCAGCGTGTCGGTCTGGCACAGGCACTGATCAACAACCCGCCGATCCTGATTCTGGACGAGCCCACTGTTGGTCTGGACCCGAAGCAGATCATTGAGATCCGCACACTGGTCAAGAAGCTGGGCAAAAAGCACACCGTCATTCTTTCCTCCCACATTTTGTCGGAGGTACAGGAAGTCTGTGACCGTGTGGTAATTATCAACCACGGACAGATCGCCGCAAACGACACCATTGACAACCTGTCGAAGGCGGTTTCCGGTGTCAACCGTCTGGTGGTTCGCATCAGCGGTCCGAAGAATGAAGTGCTGCAGGCGATTCGTGCTATAGACGACGTGACGAAAGTCCGTGCAGATATGGAACGGGAGCCGAAGATCTTCGAATTCGAGATCGAGGCAAAACCCGATGCCGACATTCGTCCGGCTCTGAACCAGATGGTCAAGGAACACGGCTGGGACATCTACAAAATGGATCTGGGCGTGATGACGCTGGAAGATGCATTCCTGAAGATCACCATGGGCGAGGGTGTCAAGCTTTCTTCGGAAAAGAGCAGTGCTCCCGCCGCAGAAAAGTCCGCAGCTCCGGCAGCTGAAACTACGGCTCCGGAAGAACCCGCAGCAGCACCGGCAGAAGCCGAAAAGGCAGAAACGCCGGCTGAAGATGCTGCACAGAAACAAGAAGGAGGCGAAGCGTAATGGGTGCGATCTATCGCCGTGAAGTCGGAGCGTTTTTCACCTCCAGCATTGCCTATGTTTTTCTGGCAGTGTTCTATCTGGCAGCAGGCTATTTCTTCTTCGGCTCGTCGCTGGCAATGGCAACGACCGATATGTCCAACTTGTTCAGCAGCCTGTTTTTCGTCATCACCATTCTGATTCCGGTACTGACCATGCGTTTGTTCAGTGAGGAAAAGAAGCAAAAGACCGAACAGGGACTTCTGACGGCACCGGTTTCCATCGGCGGCATCGTCATGGGAAAATATCTGGCAGCCCTCACGCTGTATACCATTGGTCTGGCGATCATTTTTGTCTATGCTCTGATCCTGAGCTTTTTCGGGGCAGTGGCATGGGGCATCGTGATCTCCAACATTCTGGCACTGTTCCTGCTGGGAGCAGCCTTTATTGCCGTGACATTGTTCATCTCGTCCCTGACCGAAAATCAGGTAGTTGCCGCTGTGCTGGGCATGATCGTTCTGCTGGCACTGGCTCTGATCGACGTGGTGGCACGGTATGCAGAAAATGTACCGGTTGTTCCCACCGTTCTGAATGCTCTGTCGTTCTACACCAGATACTATGATTTCACTGCCGGTCTGTTTGATCCGGCTGGCGTGCTGTTTTATGTAAGTACGGCAGTGATCTTCAACTTCTTTACGGTACGCGTGTTCGAAAAACGGCGTTGGAGTTGAGAGGAGGACATCACCAATGGAAAAACAGAAACATACAGAAACAGCAGAGGCTTCTCTGGAAAAACAGCAGAAAAAACTGAAGAACCGGAAAAAGCTGAAATACGGCGGTCTGGCAACTGCGATCACCGTGATCTTTGTGGCAGTTGTGGTACTGGTCAACGTCGTGGTCACCCAGATCGGCAAGCGGTATCCGGATTTTAAGCTGGATCTGACCACCGCAAACCTCTATGCGATCAGCGATGAAACACTGGACTATATCCGCAATATGGATAAAGACGTGGACATTGCCATTTCTTCCGATGAAGCTACTTTCACTTCGGACAAGAACAATAAGATGATCGCGGAAACCCTGTCCAAGTATCAGGGCTATTCCGACCGCATCAGTGTGACCTATTTTGACACCACCAAGGATCCGGACGTATTGTCCAAGTATCAGGAACTGTACGGCGGTTCGATCCAGTCCAATGAGATCATCATCACCAGCGGCAGCCGCATCAAGGTGTACAACACTACCACTGATATGTTTGAAGTGGATCAGCAGAAGTACCAGTACTATCAGTACGGCATGGCAAGCTTTGCAGACTGTATCACCGCGTTTAAGGGCGAACAGACGCTGACTTCCGGTATCATGAACGTTACCGATTCCAATCCCAAGACTGTGGGCATCATTGCCACCACCAACGGCAGCCCGATCTTTGCACAGACCAACACTTCTTCTGACCCGAACACCTATGCGTTCTATGCAATGGAAAACCTGCTGGACGAAAACGGTTATGATGTGAGCCGTCTGGACATGATCAACGACACACTGGATACAGAAAAGTATGACATTCTGGTGCTGCCGGCTCCTAAGACAGACCTGACCACCGATTCTGTACAGAAGCTGCAAAACTTCATGTACAATGACGGCAAGCTGGGCAAGCAGCTGGTCTACATCGCAGACTACACCCAGTCCTCCACGCCGAATCTGGACGCATTCCTGAAAGAGTGGAACGTACAGGTGGATTACAGTTCTGTCATCGACGAAAACAACAGCACCAATCAGGAAGTCAACATTCTCCTGTCCCAGAGCAACAACAGAAGCTTCGTGGCTCCGGTCGTGACAGTGACAGATGAAGAAGACTATACCGGTAATCTGGCAAATGCCAGCCTGCCGATCGTGGCTCCTATGGCACGTCCGATCCAGACACTGACCGCCAACAACGGCAGAACGGTAACGGCACTGCTGACCTCGTCGGATACCTCTTACTGCTACCCGCTGTCGCCGAAGGACTACAGTACAGACAGCACTGCTGCTGTGGCTGACGGTTCTGCGGACAGTCAGGAAGCTACAGAGGCAGCCACCGAAGCAGCTGCTACCACCACTTCTTTCGATAAGGATTCCGCACCCAAGGGACAGAATACCGTTATGGCACTTTGCCGTGACCAGCAGTCCACCGGTGACGCTTTCATTGAAAGTGATGTGATCGTGCTGGGCTCCATGTCGATGCTGGACGTAAATCTGGTACAGAATTCGGCATACAACAATGCGGAATACTTTGTAGGTCTGCTGAACTCTGTCTGCGGCAAGGAAGACAGCATCGTAGTTGCTTCCAAGGACTTGACACAGACTTCGATTTCCGCATCTGCAACACAGCTGAAAGCGATCCGTCTGGTCGTGGTATTCCTCATTCCGCTGGCAGTTGTTGTGGCTGGCGTGATCGTTGCAGTCCGCAGACGGTACCGTTAAGGGAGGCACATCATGCGTAAAAAAGCACTGGGAATCATCGGCGGCGTGGTGCTGGTGGCAGCACTGGGCACGGCATCGTTTTTCCTGCTGCGGAATACACCGGAGGAGGATTCTTCTTCCGTGTCTTCTTCTGACAGCGGCGAGGAAAGCATTTCGCTGACCTCGGAAGACCCGAACGATGTGACTTCTATCGACATCACCAACGGCAGCGGTTCCTTTGCAGTGGTTCGCACGGCAGAGGGCACCGGCACAGGAGATGACCATGCGGCATATGCCGTGTCCGGCTGGGAAGATCTGCCTATGGATACCTCCACCCTGTGGACACTGTCCAACAATACCGCTTCTATGGAAGCCAACGGGGTGGTAGAAGAAAACTGCTCTGATCTGGAAAAATTCGGGCTGGACGATGCCGAGGCGATCGCAGTCACACTGCATTTCGCCGACGGCAGCGATTACAGCTTCCGCGTGGGCAATGCTGCCGCAGATGCTTCCAATACCTACTTTGCACCGGCAGACAAGGACACCGTCTACACGGTGAAAACATCGCTGGTGGCAAACTTCAGCAAGTCCGCAACGGATTTCCTGTCCACTACGATGCTGGAAGCACCGGCGGATACCAATGATTATCCCATTGTCAACAAGCTGACTGTGGAACGCAAGGATATGGACTATATGCTGGAGCTGGACTATGACGAAGATGCCGCAAACAACACCAATATGGGCGGCACTGTGGCAAGCCATGAAATGGTATCGCCGGTGCCGGCATATCTGAGCGTAGACCGTTCGACACCGGTGGTGACCGGCATGTTCGGACTGAAAGCGGAAAAGGTTGCAGTTCCGCACCCCTCGGCAGAGGACATTGCCAATGCCGGACTGGACGACCCGTTCGGGACGGCAACCATGGCGTGTGCAGACGGCAACACATATGTACTGACATTCGGCGAACGCTTTACCGAAAAAGATGAGGAGAACGGTACGGAAACGGCGTACTATTATGCGATGCTGAACGGTGTGGACGCAATCTATCAGGTGACCGGGGAAAACTTGGTCTGGGCGACAACAACGCCCACGGATATTGCTTCCAAGCTGGTGCTGGGCACCTATGTCTGGGACGTAGGCTCACTGGATGTCAGCGTCGGCGAGCAGAAGTTTCAGTTTCAGGTGACCGGCAGCGATAAGGACACCGCGGTCGTTACCCTGAACGGAGAGAGTACCGACAAGGAACGTTACCGCCAGTTCTACTCGTTCCTGCTGAACACCACGGCGGAAACCGTCAAGCTGGACGGCGAGCCGGCAGGGGAGATGCTGGGAGAAATCCACGTCAAGACACAGGACGGCAAATTCGAACGGGATCTACAGTTCTACGCCATTGACGAGTTCACCTGTCTGATCACCGCAGACGGCAAGTCGGCGTACACCTGCCGTAAAACTTATCTGGACACACTGCTGAACAACATGAACATCTACGACGACACAAGTCAGGACTTTACGACGAACTGGAGCTAAGTCAGGGGGCTGACCGTTCCGGAGAAAGGAAGGAACAGCAATGAATCAGGAATTTTTTATGTATCGGGGGTATCCTCTGGTACGCAAGGGAAACGAAATCTATTATGGGTATATGTCAGAGCCATTCGTGGTAATGATGCAGATCGTGCATCAGCAGGAAGTGAACGGGCTGAAGGTTGCAGATAAGATTCGCGTCTATCAGATCGCAACCAAGGAGCCGGATCCTGTGAAGGCGATCACCAAGACTTCCGACCGACCGAATTTGTATGAAGCCGTAGATCTGGCAAACGTCTGGCTGAAGCGTGCTGAAAAGGACGCAGCAGCAAAGTAAATCCGATTTGCTTGGAAAAGAGCATCTCTGCATGGGAGTGATCCTGTGGGAGATGCTCTTTTTGTTTGGCTGCCTTTTTTTCAAAAATAGGCTCCCCTGAAAGGGCACCCGCAGGGCGTGCCTTGTGCTGAGCTGGCAAGCCGTAGGCTTGACTGAGGGGGACTTCTGTGAAACCTGATACATCAAGTAAAAGATTTCACAAAGAACCCCTCCACCGTCTGACGACGGTTCCCCTCCCCTAAAGGGGAGGCTATTTTTATTCAGGCTTTCCCTTTTTAAGGGAAACTATGGTTCTATAAAAAGAAAAATGGATTTGCATAAGATTTTTTCAATTTCCCTTGCATTTTTCTACATCGTATGTTATAATATGAAATGTAATTTCTGGATATGACAAATTTAGGAGGGCGTAATATGAAATTGTGGAGAAAACTGCTGGCGGCGGTGACTGCCGGAACGATTTGTCTGGGGAGCATCGGGGCAATGCTGTCAGTCAGTGCGGAAACAGAGTTGGATTCCTCTGCTGTATCCGAAAACTCCACAGAAGTAAAGGCATCAAAAGGTGCACATACACATTACTATGGAGAACTTGCAAGCTCTTCTGATGGTTGTGCTGGTTGGTATTTTTATTGTGTTGGTAATAATGGTGTTAATTATGATATGATGGGAGATCCTATTGCTGATAAATATGCAATTAATAATGGTTTTGTACCGAATGCTCTTGATACTGCAAGTGGCTGGGTTTGGCTTTGAACCAATCCGCCTACGATAACGACTACAAAAGTTACCACCAAAATGACTACCAAAACGACCACCACTACCACCCAGCCGAGTGTCCCCACCGTCAAAGAGGGCAGTCTGGACAAGGGCGACATTGACGGCAGCGGCAGTCTGGATTCGACAGATGTGTTCTACTCCATGCTGTACATCGCCAATACTGCGGTAGGGAATACCGTGAAAATCAGCAAGGAACAGATCACTGCCGCAGACGTGGACGAAAGCAGCAGCGTAGATGCGACTGATGTCTATTACCTCATGTACTACATCGCACTTCACGGCGTTGGCGTAAACGTGTCTTGGGACAACGTTCTGGCAAAGTAAAATCGAAAGCACATTCTGAAACCGGCTCTACGGAAAGAGTCGGTTTTTTTATTTTTATTCAGGCTTTCTTTTTTCAAAAGCGATGTTCGCTTGCAGTTTGCACGATACTCATTTTCTCAAAAAATTCCTTGACAGCACAGCCGGAATCCGGTATAATAAACCAAGAACAATCGCACAGAATGTGCAGAAGGCAATACCGCACAAAGTCGCCAGACGCTCTTTGTGCAGTATTGCCAGAAACATCAGAGCGTGCTGTTGAAGCATGCTCTGCCGAAAAGGAGAATATACATGGAAGTTTACCGCATTCACATGGGCAAGGCAAAGTGTGCCGTTGATCTGGGGGACGGCAGCGAACGGGGTGAATATGTCGATCAGGATTACATTCTGGCGAAAATGGGCAGACCTCACCGCAGTATCAGCCTGATGTACTGCTATTATCCGCTGGACGAAGGCTGGCCGGGGCGTGCCAGCGTGGTACACGCCAGCCCTGATGTCAGCTTTGCGTGGGATTATCCCTACGATGACTATTTCACCTACAAGGGCGGACTGGGCGGCAGCACCGACGGCGAACCGTTCAACTACATGCGGGAGATCCGGCAGCACGGACAGGACGTTTCCCTGACACTGACCATTGATCCCCACGTTTCCGATGAACATCTGGCGGCGATCGGCGAGGATCTGAAGTCCTTCGGCAGAGTGTTCCTGCGTATCAACCACGAGGCAACGGGCAACTGGTTCTCGTTCAACAAACGCTGCACCTATCAGGAAGTGGCAGACTTTTTTGTCCGTGCCAGCCGTATCATCAAGGAGCATGCTCCCAACGTGCAGACCATTATCTGCATCGGCGGCATCGAGGATCTCTCCAAGGAGGAAATGGAAAAGGAAGCCGAGTTCGCACAGACCATTCCCGCAGCTGACATCTGGTCGGTGGACAAGTACATGGCACTGCACTGGGGCTGGCCCTATGACGTGGCAGAACACGGCGGCACTACTCACAGCCGCGGCACTGTGGCGGACACCTACGAGAAAACCAAACGCAGCTTCGAACGGTTCCGTTATCTCAACGGCGGCGTGGAAAAGCCTATGACTATGGCAGAGTTCAACGCTGACGGTGACGTGACCGGTCCTTATGAACAGGCAGACATGGTAAAGGAATTCTGCGATACGCTGGAACGGGAACAGGCGGACTGGTTCAGTGCGTTCACGTTCTACCAGTTCCGCGACCGCGGCAGACTGGGGCTGGAGATCGAGGATCCCAACAATGCAAATGTGGGAATCGCACAGCCGGTGCTGGATACCTATAAGGAAATCATTCAGCGTGACTGGTTCAGACCCCAGATCACCCGTCAGGCAGGCGAGGTACAGCTGCCGGTGACACTCCGCTGGAGCAACTCCGAGGACGCGGAAGGTCTGGAAATCCCGCTGCATTTCGAGAAGAACCCCACATTCTGCGAACTGACCTTTACCGAGGAAAGCAACCTGATGCTGGAACTGAACGGCAAGTGGTTCTATAAGGCACCCAAGACCAAGACGGTAGATCTGATGGCGGCATTCTTCGAGAAGCCTTTGCAGGGCGAAGCTGACCTGACCCTGAAAATTTTCGCACCGCCGGCAACCGGTGAGAATGACCTGTCTGTGAAAGACGGGCTTTACCACTGCGACACCGTTCTCCACGAACTGCCGCAGATCCGGATTCGGTTTGCACCGGTGGAAGCGTAACATGCCAATGTTTCCGAAAAAATAACACTTGACAAAAACTTGTGAATCATGTATAATTTAAGTAACGTTATGAAAGTCGGAATTGTAAGAGATTATCGGAAAACATGAAATTTCAGAAAAGCAGCATGTTTTTCGGAAGATTCCGGAGATTGGAGTTACTGAACATGGGTATTTTTGACAAGATGAATCAGGTGAGCCGCAATGTGGCAGAATCTTCCAAGAGTGCTGCGGAAACCAGCAATCTGAAAAAGAAGATCGCATACGAAAAGGAACGGATTCAGGAAGTAATGACCGAGATCGGCAGACTGTTCTATGAGAATCCGAACGGTGATCATCAGGAAGAACTGAAGCTGTGTGCAGACATCGACGACAGAAAGCGTCGTATTGCCAGCATGCAGGGCGACCTGAGCACGCTGAAGGGTGTTCGCATCTGCGGCAAGTGCGGTGCACGGTTCGACGAGAAGTACACCTTTGACTTCTGCGGCAAGTGCGGTGCAAAGCTGAGTTAAGGCAACACCGCACAAAGCCCGCCTGACGGCTTTGCACGCAATCTGCGTGCAGATTTTCCGTCATATTGCCCAGAAATCCCTTGCCATACGGCAGTATGCCTGCGGAATTTCTGGGCAATCTGCCGAAAAATCTGACAACGCACCTTACGCACAAGCTTTGTGCGGTGTTGCCTTAAGCCAAATACTGAATGAAGCTGAATTTTGATGAACTGGAAAACGGCATGCTCTCAGAGTGTGCTGTTTTTTGTGAGGAGGAAGAAAAAATGGAATCGATGCTTTCTTTTGACTGGAGCAGTGTTTCTGTAAATTCCGGCGAAGTGATCGCTCTGATGCGGAAACACCGGAATGACAAACTGGACGTACTGTTCCACTATGCGGACGGCATTTATCGTGTGGGTGTTGATCCGGAAAATGCCAGAGAACCGTTTTATATGGACGATGAAACCTATCCGTCCATGTTTGCGTTTTGCAGCTCGGCATGCATTGAGGGCGGCTTTCTGCTGCCGGACTTGCAGGCACCGCTGCACATTCTGGCAGTGAATGGCGGTGATCCGGCGGAGTTTTTCGCATAAAGTATAGAAAGTGTAGGAAATAAAAAAATGGAAAAGAAGCAAAAAAATAAGTGGCTGTCCTTTCTGGCGGACGGTATGCTGTCCGGTCTGATGATCGGCATCGGCTGTGTCGTCAGCATGTCCTGTGAAAACCGCTATCTGGGGGCATTTCTGTTCTCGCTGGGACTGTTCTGCATTGTGCAGTTCCAGTATGGACTGTACACCGGCAAGGTGGGATACATTTTCGACCGTGACAAGGCGTATCTGGGCGAAACGTTCTTCACCTTTTTGGCGAATGCGATCGGTGCCGGCCTGACCGCCGGCATTGTGCACCTGACACGGTTCGCAACGGAAACCAAGGTAAACGGCATGGACGTGACACTGATGGATCGTGCACAGGCAACCATGTCCGCCAAGTTGGACGACAGCTTGCTTAGCTCTTTTGTGCTGGCGTTCTTCTGCGGCATTCTGATGTTCTCCGCTGTAGAAGGCTCCCGCCGCTGCAACGAAAAGAAGAACTTCATCGGCGGCGTGTTCATTGTGGTAATGCCGATCATGGTATTCATTCTGTCCGGTTTTAACCACTGCGTGGCAGATGCGTTCTATTACTGCATGGCTGGCTGCCCGAACCCGCTTCGTGCACTGTGTTATTTCCCGGTGGCAATTCTGGGAAATCTGTGCGGTGGTGTGTGCATTCCGCTGCTGAAGCGGCTCTCCCGCAATCCTCTTTGATAGAACTGATTTGAACAGGCTCTAAACAAAAGCCGTACATGAGCGATCATGTACGGCTTTTTGAAAACGTGTCTTATTTTTGCCCCTGCAAAAATAGCGGAGCCGGTTTCTGTCTGCCGTACATGGAACGGTTGCCGTTGCAAAGACGGGAAACGGTGCAGACAACGGCGAAATAGGGCAGGTACGCGAATCCGAACACTTCGGTTCCGATGCAGATCGAAGCGAG
>UMGJ01007287.1_pt1 | contig 13919 bp, 14 predicted proteins | sample 1965221 | NCBI WGS metagenome assembly UMGJ01 (sample SAMEA4836067, study PRJEB28245) | human gut metagenome | biome: gut microbiome; material: fecal sample | place: Denmark | collected 2008
CCGAAACGAAATTGGTAGAACTTCTTAGCGATTCCTGTACACGGGAAGAAATGCTGCCTCTGCGGTATTTCCCCGATCCAAAATAAAGGAAGCACTGAATAAAGCCTGATTTAAGACGTGTATTTCATTTTTATGTGAACATACTCTGATATGAATCCCTCAAATTAGAAGAAGCGTTCCGCATCAAGCAGAACGCTTCTTTTTCAAGAAAGGAATTTTGAAAATGGACTTTGAATCTTTATTTGACATTTCCATTGATGATCTTCGTACGCCGTGCTATCTCACGGATGCACGGCTGCTACAAAAAAACACCGCGTTACTGAAACAAATCCAGCAGCGAACCGGCTGCAAAATCCTGCTGGCACAAAAGGCGTTCTCGATGTTTTCCGCCTACCCGCTGATTCGGGACGATCTTGCCGGAACCACAGCCAGCGGGCTCTATGAGGCAAAGCTGGGACGGGAGCACTTCGGGAAAGAAGTGCACGTGTTCTCCCCTGCCTACACGCAGGAAGATTTCACGCAGCTGCTGGAACTCTGCGACCACATCGTGTTCAACTCGTTTGGACAGTGGAAAAAATATCGGCAGCAGGTGCAGGACGCAACCCGGAACATTTCCTGCGGCATTCGCATCAATCCTGGCTATGCAGAAGTAGAAACTGATCTATACAACCCCTGCATTTCCGGTTCCCGCATGGGTGTACCGCTGGAACAGATGGAGGAGAACGATTTCGACGGCTTGGACGGGATTCATTTCCACACCATGTGCGAGCAGAACTCCGATGTACTGGAACGCACCCTCGACCATATGCTTCCGAAATTTGATAAATGGCTGAAACGGTGTAAATGGGTAAACTTTGGCGGCGGACACCACATCACACGTTCGGATTATGATGTGGAGTGCTTGGTACGCTGTATCGAACGGGTACGGGACACCTACGGCGTACAGGTATATCTGGAGCCGGGGGAAGCGGTAGCACTGAATGCCGGTTATTTGGTTGCCACCGTGCTGGATGTGGTACACAACGGCATGGATATTGCCATTCTGGATGCCTCAGCCGCCTGCCACATGCCGGATGTGCTGGAGATGCCTTATCGTCCCCACATCCTGTACAGTGGAAAGGCCGGCGAAAAAACGCACACCTACCGGCTCGCCGGGAACACCTGTCTTGCCGGGGATGTGATCGGCGACTATTCCTTTGCGCATCCGCTAAAGGCCGGAGACAAGCTAGTGTTCTGCGATATGGCGATTTACTCCATGGTGAAAAACAACACCTTCAACGGCGTTCCCCTGCCGGACATTGCGCTCTATCAAAACGGGAAAATCCAGCTTGTAAAGCGGTTCGGCTACGAAGATTTTGAAGGGCGTTTGTCATGAGTTTTCATGCGGCACACTGTACCCTCTGCCCCAGACGGTGCGGCGCTGATCGGACAAAAGGCGTAGGCCTTTGTCACTGCAGCACAGAAATCCGGATTGCACGGGCGGCACTGCACTTTTGGGAAGAACCGTGCATTTCCGGAAAAAACGGCTCCGGTGCAGTGTTCTTTTCCGGCTGTGCATTGGGATGTATCTTCTGTCAAAATCGAAAAATCAGCCGGAAAGCAGTGGGAAAAATCGTCACTGTGGAGCAGCTTTCCGAAATTTTCCTGGCATTGCAGGAACAACAGGCGCATAACATCAATCTGGTCACAGGCAGCCACTATACCCCGTGGATTGTGCAGGCGCTGGAACTGGCCAAGCCGAAGCTGCACATTCCGGTGGTCTGGAACTGCGGCGGCTATGAATCCATGGAAATCCTGCACATGCTGGATGGGCTTGTGGACATCTACCTCCCCGACTTGAAATTCTATGAAGCAGGAACAGCAAAGGCATATGCGAGCTGTCCGGATTACTTTACTGTTGCTGCAAAAGCCATTGCGGAAATGCATCGGCAAGCGGGAACGCTCCGCTGGAAGGGTGCATTGTTACAGCGTGGCCTGATGGTGCGTCATCTGGTGCTGCCGGGACACCGCAAGGAATCTATTGCGCTGCTGCATCAGCTGGCAGAGCTGCTCCCCGCAGATGCATTTTTGCTCAGTCTTATGGGGCAGTACACGCCGCCGGAGCAGCACCTGGAGGATCCCTTTTTAAACCGGCGTATTGCCACATTCGAATACGAATCTGTCCGGAAATGTGCGGTACAGCTGGGACTGAACGGTTACGGACAGGACAGATCTTCGGCAACTGCTTCTTATACGCCGGATTTTTGGATAGAATAGGTGTTTCCGGGGAGTGGTTTTCTTCCCTTTTCAAGTGCTTTTGGAAGGATTTACTGCAAAAGAAGCAGCAGACCCAGTGGCAATTGTACCGCAGATCTGCTGCTTTTCTGATTCCATACGATAAAATACAAGCAGTGTCTTTTTTCGGGCACTGCTTGTTTTGCTGTTATGAAATCGCCTTATTATTCCGGCTGAATTGCGTCGTAATCCGTTTCCTTTGTCCGGATACGCATTGCACTGCGCACATCATAGCTAAAGATCTTTCCGTCTCCGATATTTCCGGTGAAAGCTGCCTTTTGGATGGCATCAATGGTTTTCTTTTCCCACTCTTCCGAGGAAACCAGAATTTCCAGCTTGATTTTTGGCAGCATCTGAATTTCTACCTGCTGATGTCCGCGGACATAGGCATATTCCTTCCGGCCGCGCTGTGTGCCGCAGCCCATTACCTGATACAGGGTTACACCGTGTACATCCAGCGCAGACAGCGCATCCAGAACATCTTCCATTTTTTCTTCCCGAATAATTGCTTCTACTTTAATAATCATAGCTGTCTCTCCCTCTTGTTTAGTCTAAGCCGTTAAAGGACGGATATGCGGATTCGCCGTGTTCAGAACGATCCAGACCGATTCTTTCGCTGCGCTCCTCTACGCGAATGCTTCCGGTGATCAGGCGTGTGATGCCGTAGCAAATCAGTGTACCCACTACTGCAACCGCAATGGTAATCAAAATGCTGGCCAGCTGGGCGAAGAACAAATGGATTTCTCCGAAAAACAGGCCGTTTCCCTGTCCGATATCATTGATGGCCGCCTTTCCAAACAAACCTGTACAGATGCCGCCCCAGATACCGCCAATGCCGTGACAACCAAATGCATCCAAAGCATCATCATAACCGAACTTCTTTTTTACCCAGGAGATCATAAAGAAGCAAATCGGCGAGGTAGTAAGACCGATAATGATTGCCGCCCAGATCGGAACAAAGCCAGCGCCCGGTGTAATGCCGACCAGTCCGGCAACCAAGCCAGTACTTGCGCCTACAAAGGTAGGCTTCTTATTGAAAATCACATCACAGAGCATCCAGGAAAGCATAGCTGCTGCTGCGGAAACACCGGTGGTCAGGAAGGCATGTGCTGCCAGGCCATCTGCTGCCAGCGCAGAGCCTGCGTTAAAGCCGAACCAGCCAAATACCAGAATGAATGCGCCCAGTGCAACCATGGGGATGCTGTGAATCTTGTAGTTTGCTCTTGCGTAGTCATAGCGCTTTCCCAGCAGGATGCAGAGCACCAATGCAGTGACACCGGAGCTGATGTGTACCACGTTGCCACCGGCAAAGTCTACCGAGCCGATCTTTGCCAGGAAGCCGCCGTCTGCCCATACCATATGCGCCATGGGATAATAGACAACGAGGCTCCACAATACCAGGAACAAAAACAGTGACTTAAACTTCATTCTGCCTGCAATAGAACCGGTGATCAAAGCCGGTGTAATTACAGCAAACATCATCTGGAAGCAGCAGAAAACCAGGTTTGGAATCTGCTGACCTTCTACATAAGGCTCTGTTGCAGAAACGCCTTCCAGCCCAATCCAGTTGAAGCCGCCGATAATACCGGCGTGATCCGTCCCAAATGACAGAGAATATCCAAACAGAACCCACATGACAATGCCGATTCCAATTGTAATCACAGATGTATACATCGTGTTTACAGCGTTTTTTCGGCGAACGAGGCCGCCGTAGAAACAAGACAGGCCCGGCGTCATAAAAAATACCAGCGCTGCACAAATCAAAACAAATCCAATGCTACCCGAATCCATAATGCATGTCCTCCATACCAAATGACTTTTCGGAGACGGATCATTCCAATCCAGTCTCACTTCTGTTTCAACAACATACGAAGAAGGATTCTCTTTTTTGAGTTCCAGCGGCAACGCCTTTGTATCCGCCTTTGAATCACAGAAGCACAAAAAAGCGCCTCTATGCAGCATTTCTGCTGTACGAGACGCCATTGTCCGTATTCAAAATGAATCAAAGCTTCTATGAATCTTTCTTTCATTTTTTATTATACAGTCTATATATGTACTTCAAAAAGATAAAGTATGAACTTTTATAAAATTGTTGCAGACTAACCTTTGACACTTTCAAAGGCAGCCGCAACAGTTCAGGTCAGGTCGATTGCAGTTACATCCTCCAATGTCAGCGTCAAAAGGTCGGTATCAGAAATCGGCTCCGGGAGAAGTGCCAGGCGATCTGCCTGATTGGTCAGGGCAAATTCAAAGAAATTGCGGACATCCCGTGCATTTGCAAAATTCTTGCCAGCCTGACTGCTGCGCTGGGTAAAATAGGTCTGAGCATATGCACCGGCTTCCGGGGTGATTTCCAGGCAATAGCTTTCACACATCTGCATGAAAATCGCCATCAGTTCCTCCGGTGTATAGTCGGCAAACCAGATCACCTGCCGGAAGCGAGAGCGTAGACCGGGATTTGCGTCCAGGAACTGCTCCATTTCTACGGGATAGCCGGCCGCAATTACCACAAGATCATCCCGGTGATCTTCCATCTCTTTCAGCAGCGTGTTAATGGCTTCTGTCCCGAAGTCATTGCTGCCGGATGTACAAGTCAGGGTATAGGCCTCATCCAGGAACAAAATACCGCCCAGTGCCTGCTGCACCACCTTTTTGGTTTTCATGGCGGTTTGCCCTACATAGCCGCTTACCAGTGTGGCACGGTCTGCCTCCACCAGCTGTCCCTTCTTTAATACACCTAACCGGGCATAGATTTTCGCCAGCAGCCGGGCAACCGTAGTTTTGCCGGTTCCCGGATTGCCGGAAAAGATCATGTGCAGAGACACCTGCGGCAATGGCAGATTGCGTTCCTCTCGGATTTTTCGGATTTTCAACAGGTGAATCATGCTGTCCAGTTCTTTTTTTACATCGTGCAGTCCGGTCAGCTGGTGCAGCTGTTCCATCAGTTCTTCCAATGTTTCTGTAGGCGGATCGGAAATATCTGTCCCCGTAACAGCCGGCTCTTTTTCTGCCGGCACAGCGTCCCCTTCTATAGGATAAAACGCGTCCGGAACCGCTGCCGGATGGTTTAGCTTCAGCTGTTTGGCACCGCGCAGTGCAGCTGTCCGGTACTGTTCCAGCTGGCTGAGAATAGAGCGCAGGACAATCGCCTGCTGTGCATTTTCTTCTCCGGAGGTGGTTAGCGTAAACTGCTTTCCCAGCTGCTCCAGGGTACGCAGCAACAGCAGAGAAACGCTGCCGTCCAGTTCCGTTTCCTCCAGATCAGCCCGTACCAAAAGCGCCGTCAGGGATAAGAGAGAATCCACTGTTCCGGAAAAGGAAAGGGTGTGCTGCGCCAGAAAGCGTTCCAGAGCCTGCACTGTCATAGACTTTTTCAAACAGGTATTGATGTATTCTGTTTCTGCTGCTGTAACAACATGATCCAGATTCGCCAGGAACAGTAAAAATTTAAAGTAGCTGAATCCGGCGTATTCTGAAATCGGCAACTGGCTTCCGACAATGGTCATGCCTTTGGCTTCATATACTGTATAGCGGCTGTCCAGGTATGCCATTGCCGCTCTCACATCATAATTTTGCATCTGTTACGACTCCTTTTGTTTTTTTCTGCGCTTTTCGGCGTGACGGTCAACCTGCTTTTTCACAAAGAATCCTGCTACGCCCAGCATAATCATGACAGCAATCAAAATAATTGTCAGCTTATAGTTCCTTTTCCAGAGACTGTCTCCTACAAATACAGTCAGCACAGTTGCCGGTGTGCGTCCCAGTGTTGTCAGAAAAAATAAGCGCATGGGCTTGATTTTGGAATCAAATGAAACAAGGTATGTGAGGGCATCCTTCGGGAGTCCCGGCAGAAAAAATACCAGGAAGATAATCCATTCCAGACGCTTGCTGTCCTGTAAAAATGCAAACTTTTCAAAGTGATCTTCGGAGACAAACTTGTCTACCAACGGACGCCCAATCCACTGTACCAAATAGTACACCAGCACCGTTCCCAGGAAAAAACCTGCCAGACAAAGTGCCAGCGCACCCCATTTGCCAAACAAAATCCCACCGATAATCGGCACAGGCCCTCCGGGGATCACCGCAATTACGACCTGGATCACCTGCAACAGGAGAAACAGAAGCGGCGCAAAAATGCCAAAGGACTGCATTTTTTCAACAATCACAGCCTGTCCTTCATCTGTTGACAGCAGCCGGATTAAAGGCAGCATCGCAATAGTGATTCCAATAATCACCACGATCAATAAAATCAACAAAAAAATCGTTTTTCCGGAAACCTGAATTTTCTTCTTTTTCATAACATCACGCTTTCTTTTTGCAGCCCGTGTCAAAAGCCGCTTCCGGTCGAGAAAAAAGGCGTTCTTGTCTGCCTGATTTTCCGCAGACATCCCTGTTTCTATCTGGTAATTAGACTTAATATATAGTATACCCTCATTTGCTAAAAATTGCAACCCCTTTTTTCGCCTTTTTATGACATTTTTACAAAAGTGCTTGACATTTTACTGAAAAGCGTGTATAATGGATCATACGAAGTGATCTTTGATCGTATTTTTCATGCGGAAAAGACCACGGGAAACTTAGTAGAAAGGACTTTTTTCTATGAAAATGAAACGAAACAGATTACTTGCTTTTTTGTTAGTCTGCGCGATTGGGGTAACGTGTGGCGCATGCGGCAAGTCCGGTGATAGCAGCACAAGTGCAAAGGATAAGGATTCTTCCAGTGCTGCTGATAATAGTTCTGCAAATGACGGCGACAGCGCAGAAACCAATGTCAACCAGGCAAACAGTGAAGATGTACAGAAAATGCTGGAACAGAATCGAAAGCTCCAGATGTCTGACTATGATCTGTCCTCCGGAAACAGCAATGTTCCGGTTAATGAAGGGGCAAATCAGGGCGCTGGCAATTCCGCCGACAGCGAGGATTCGTCTGTAATCGTTACAGATGACTCTGGCGCGACTGTAACCGATGACAGCGGCAAGGCAGTTACGCAGAAGGTTTCCGGCGGAAACAGCAGCAATAATTCCACCACAACCTCCGGCGGCAGCAGTTCGAAATCTACCACAGGCTGCAAGCAGCTCTACTGGCTTGATACTTCTCAGGGCGGTGACTTCTATCCGGACGGCGATTTCGTTGACATCACCTTCAAGATCAAGGATGATGCCAAGGACGGCAACTATACCTTGGGCTTCGGCTCCGGCGGCGATGCAAGCCAGTTCGCAAACTACGATGCGGAAGATGTTGCGGTTACTTATGTAGACGGCGATATTGCTGTCGGCAGCGCATCCCAGAAGCAGGAAGGTTCTGCCGGCAGCGGCTGCACACTGATTGCAGGAACTGCAAAGGGAAACCAGGGCGATGAAGTGACTGTTCGTTACAGCATCTCCAACTGCCCCGGCATTTGCGCAATGGTTCTCCGTGTCACATACGATACCAGCGCACTGGAAGTAACCGGCTATGAAGTCGGCTCCGGCGCAGGCGATATTGAAAAGCTGGAATCCTAAGTTGAATTGGAACTGATTTTTTTGAAAAAGGGACAGGTTGTTTCTATTCCGAAAACAACCTGTCCCTTTTTTCTTTGTTGCAAAAGGGCATAAAAAAATCCTGACTGGTTTTTCCCAGCCAGGATTATCATAAAAACAGTTAAATGGAAAAGGAACCGGAATCTCCGTTGATCACGTAGTACACCATTTCTTCTTCCGGCTTTACATACAGCTGAATCTCTTTTGCCGCTGTCTTAGGCTTGCTGTGCTCTGCGGACCATGCGACGATAGCACGGTTGGTGAGAACATCAGTTGCCCACTCTTTTCCGGCGAACTGCAATGTAACACTTACAGTTTTCCGAACACGTGTTGTTTTCTTCGGTGCAGTTTCCGCAGCAGGTGCGGCTTTCTTCACTGTCTTGGAAGTAGTTGTTTTTGCAGCTGCCGTCTGGGTACTGTCAGTTTTCTTCGGTCTCGGCATCTTTCATTCCTCCTGCCCTATTATTATACGTTTACAGATTCCTTCAGATTCTTGCTTGCCTTAAATACCGGTGCCTTCGAAGCGGCAACCTGTACCGGCTCGCCGGTTCTCGGGTTCTTGCATTCCTTTGCGCTGCGTTCCCGTACTTCAAAAGTACCAAACTTTGAAATGGTTACTTTATCACCGGAAGCCAGTGCTTCACGGATTGCATCAAATACTGCATTTACCAGTGCTTCCGCATCCTTCTTTGTGCAGTAATTTTCCTTGTTCAGCTTTTCAATCAGATCAGTTTTTGTCATAAAGTGCTCCTCCATAATATGGACAGGAAAACACGCCACCGCCTGCGACAGGCGGACAGAAAGCATTTCCTGTCTGTAATCTAATACGAATTATATACCATTCCAAATCATTTGTCAAGATTTTCGGAGAAAAATGACATTTGCACGGAATTTGGCCTGTTTTCGGTGGCTTTTTTATGGAAAAACACATAAAATTTCAGCTGATTTTTCAAAAAACCGATTGAAATGCAGTTTCTCTGTAAACCGCAGAAAAGCGCGGAAAATAGGGAGATTTATCTTGCGATCAGCTTTGTACCGTCATAATCGATTGCAATGACGGTGCCCGGTGCCGGATCGTCAGCGATCATTTTTTTGGCAACAATGGTCTCCAGCTTTGACTGAATAAAGCGCTTCAACGGACGTGCGCCGTAGTTGACATCATAGCCCTGTGCAACGATATATTCCTTTGCAGCATCGCTGACGGTGAGTTCCAGCTGCTTTTCTTCCAGACGCTTCCGCAGCTTGTTCAGCAGCAGATCCACAATCCGGAATACCTCTGCTTTCATAAGAGGCTTGTAGAAGACGATTTCATCCAGACGGTTCAGGAATTCCGGCCGGAACTGCTGCCGCAGCAATGCGTGCACTTCGTTCCGCGCTTCCTGAGAAATATTGCCCTCGCTGTCCATTCCTTCCAGAATATTAGGCGAACCCAGGTTTGAAGTCAGAATGATAATGGTATTCTTAAAGTCAACCGTGCGTCCCTGCGAATCGGTAATCCGTCCATCATCCAGCACTTGCAGCAGAATGTTAAAGACATCCGGATGCGCTTTTTCCACCTCGTCCAGAAGCACAACAGAGTAAGGCTTCCGACGTACTGCCTCTGTCAGCTGGCCGCCTTCTTCATAGCCTACATATCCCGGAGGCGCTCCGATCAGACGGCTCACGCTGAATTTCTCCATATACTCGCTCATATCAATCCGGACAATGTTGTTTTCATCGTCAAACAGCGCTTCTGCCAATGCCTTGGCCAGTTCTGTTTTTCCGACACCGGTCGGCCCCAGGAAGAGGAACGATCCAAGCGGACGGTTGGGATCCTGAATGCCGGCACGGGAACGCAGAATAGCTTCGCTGACTTTTTCGACAGCTTCGTCCTGGCCAATCACACGCTGATGCAGAATCTCGTCCATGTGCAGGAGCTTTTCCCGTTCTCCCTCCATGAGCTTTGCCACCGGAATTCCTGTCCAGCGTCCCACAATCCGTGCGATTTCTTCTTCGGTAACTTTGTCCCGAAGCAGTGAATTTTTGTTTTCCTTTTGCTTTTCGGCAATGGCTTCCTCCTGCTCCAGCTGTTGCTTCAGCTGTGGCAGACGACCGTATTTCAGCTCAGCAGCTTTGTTCAGGTCATAGTCCCGTTCTGCCCGTTCAATCTCTGCATTCACCTGCTCCAGTTCTTCCCGGAGTTTCTGCACTTTAGAGATTGCGTCTTTTTCGTTTTCCCACTTTGCCTTCATCTCGTGGAACTGATCCCGCATTTCCGAGAGCTCCTGCTGCACTTCTTTCAGATGTGCCTGAGAAAGCTTGTCATCTTCCTTCTTCAAGGCAGCCTCTTCAATTTCATGCTGCATGATCTTTCTGCGTATCTCGTCCAGCTCTGTAGGCATAGAGTCCATTTCTGTACGAATCATTGCGCAGGCTTCATCTACCAGGTCAATTGCCTTATCCGGCAGGAAACGATCAGTGATATACCGATTGGAAAGGGTTGCCGCAGCAATCAGCGCCTGATCCTGAATCTTAACACCATGGAATACCTCATACCGCTCTTTCAAGCCGCGGAGAATGGAAATGGTATCTTCCACAGTCGGTTCTTCTACCAGAACCGGCTGGAACCGCCGTTCCAGTGCGGCATCCTTTTCAATGTACTGACGATATTCATTCAGCGTTGTCGCGCCAATACAGTGGAGTTCGCCCCGGGCCAGCATCGGCTTCAGCAGATTTCCGGCATCCATTGCGCCATCAGATTTTCCGGCACCTACAATGGTATGGAGTTCGTCTATGAACAGAATGATGCCGCCTTCACTTTTCTTGACTTCATTCAGGACAGCCTTCAGACGCTCCTCAAATTCGCCCCGGTACTTTGCGCCGGCAATCAATGCGCCCAGATCCAGGGAAAAGATCTTTCGATCTTTCAGATTATCCGGAACATCTCCTCTGACAATTCGCAGAGCAAGACCTTCTGCAATGGCAGTTTTTCCGACACCCGGTTCCCCGATCAGAACCGGATTATTCTTGGTCTTTCGGGAAAGAATCCGGATCACATTCCGGATTTCCGTATCCCGGCCGATAACCGGATCCAGTTTTCCGGCACGTGCACGTTCTACCAGATCCTGTCCGTATTTTGCGAGCACATCATAGGTTTCCTCCGGATTCTGATCCGTTACTCTCTGATTGCCCCGTACCTTCATCAACGCCTCCAAAAAAGCCTCTTTCGTCACAGAAAAAGGCTTTAAGACCTCTTTCAGATTCTTGTCCATTGCATCGAACAATCCGAGAACCAGGTGTTCTACAGAGACGAAATCGTCTTTCATGCGGCCGGCTTCTTTTTCTGCTTCCCGCAATGCACGGTCTACGTCCTGTGAAACATAGACTTCATCCGCTTTTCGGCCGCTTCCGGTAACAGCCGGAAGCTGATCAATGGCACGCTTTAATTGAATTTGTACATTGTCCACTGCCACACCCATTTTTTCAAACAGCTGTGGAATCAGGCCGCCTTCCTGCCCTAACAGAGCGCTCATAAGATGAACCTGTTCAATCTGCTGATTTTGGTTTTCAACCGCAAGGCCGTTTGCTGCCTGAATGGCTTCCAAAGATTTTTGTGTCAATTTCTGTGCATTCATATGAATAACCTCCTCAACTTAACAATGTGCTCTGACAGCACGCTGTGATTTTTCTCTCTTTTGTCTATCTCTCTACAACGTCCGTGTCCAATTTTTCTGAATAGATCTGTATTGCTGTTCCAGCGTGTGATACAGGATCGGTGCCGGAAGCTGCTGCTGTAATCCTGTAAAATAAGATTGCAGCACCGCATGCAGCATACAAATATAGTTTCCTACTGCATTTCCCAGATCCTCCTCTTCCGATACTCCATGCCGCAGCAGTGCTTGTTTCATGCGGCCGTTTTGAATCTGATAAAGTCCTTGTCCGCAGGCACTCTCCGGATAATAGGCGCGCTCTAATTTTACCCAGAATTGAAAGAAACAATCCATCGCCTGCAGCAACGTCTGACTCTGGGTGCGGCAGGAGATTTGCAGCTGCCCGATTTCTTCTTTCCGCAGGTCTCGTAAAAGCTCTACCCGATATCGAATGGTGGGACGGTACTTATATTGCACTGCCCCTAAGATCGACAGCATGGCATCAGAGCCTTGCTCCTGCACACGGAGAGAAGCATTCATCTGCCGGGATAAACAGGAAAACAACCGCTGCATTCTCTGTTCCGGCGTAATGCATTGTACGTGCTCCGCCAGAATCTGATTGATGTAATTAGAACGGCTTGTCCCCTGTTCCTCTGCCAGCAAATCTATGGCGGCCACTACATCATCCATCAGAATTAAACTGTATGTACTGCGCTTCATGGAATCACCTCCTGTCCGATTCTTTATTTTTATTATACCACACAACAACAATTTGTCAAGCGCATTATATAATTTGCTGTGCAAGTTTTTGAAAAGAAAAGATAACCGCAGAGTTTACCTGCGATTATTTCTAAAATATGAATTTCTACTTCAAAAAGAAAAGCAAAGAGCAATTGCTTTTTAAACCTTGGGGTCATAAACCTGATCCTGAAACTTGTACAGAGACAGAATTACCGTCAAATTGCCGTTTAATTTCCGGAGATCGTCAATAAACTGTTTCTGATCCACATCGTTTTTCATTTCAATACTGTAGACCAGTTCAAACAAGGATCCAAAATTCGTTGTCTTAACCCGTTTCAGGTGCCAGCTGGTGGTATTCTGATCCAAAATCTTGTCGAACAGGCCGATGTAGTTTAAGTTTTCCGGAATGGTGATTTTCAGTGTCATGCTGCTGGTTTTGCAAGAACCATATTGAAATACTTCAATCAGGATCAATACAGCTGCGATAATTGCGAAAAAGACGAATACAAACCACAGGTGTCCGCCGCCGTTAATGCCACAGATCACGCCAGTTGCCATTGCAAAGAAAACATAGGTGATATCCTTTGGATCTCCCGGAACCGTCCGGTAACGGCAAAGGGTAAATACACCGGCCAGACTCAGGGCACTTGCCATGGAATTGATCATAACCAGCACAATGGCAACGATCGGCGGCAGCATCAGCAATGTCATTACATAGCTCTGGGTGTAGCCGGATTTGCGGTGGGTAAAGATGTAAACCAGACTAATGAGAAATCCCATCAGGACACCAAACAGCAGTGCCACCAGCATATCCGTAACAGAAGCAGCTCCCTTTCCGGAAGCAAATGTGGACACCAGGGAAGAAAGATCAGATGCAGACTCTGAAAGCATTGTTGTAATTGTGTTAAGCATAATCGTAACGTCTCCTTTTCTCTAATTGCAGCTGAGGCCGGTTCCAGGCCAGCTGGTTTTGGACATACATTTCATAGGCACGGCCGTATTTAGAAAAGCTAGTCTTGTAAATCTGAAAGGCTGCCAGTTCCTCTGCCAGCCACATCGGCATGGATTCCGCGATTTTCACTTCCATCAGGCGGCAGTCCTCCGGAATCAGAAGATCCCCATAGCTCTGCTGGGACAGTGTCACTTCACTTCGCCTTCCTGTCAATGCCCGGTCAAAGGTCAGCCGGAAGTCCGGATCGTCCTTTCCGAAGAAAGCGGCACGCTGATAACTAATGTATTCTTTGGGCAGAAGCGGCGCATAGCGGGCACAAAGCATGTCGATTTCATCCATCACCTGCTCCTGAATGTATTTTCCGCCGAAATCCGGCCGGATGCCATGCTGCATGTAAGCCTCCGCTTCTTCCAGCGTCATTGTCACACGCCGCTTATTGACAATACCGCCGATTTTCTTCTTGATTTCCAGGAAAACGGTATCGCCGGGCTGTGCCGGTGACAGATAACTGCGAAGCCTCAGCTTCTCTTTATAATACGGCTTGGACAAGGACTCCCGGATCATGTAATCATCCGGCGTGTCATAGTAGACATTGTAAATGCCATATTCTTTTCCATCTACGCAAAACGGATCCGGCTGCATATAGCGATCCAGCAGGGACTGGATTGCCTGAAACTGCTCTGCGGTCAGGAGAAATTTGAGTTCCTTTCGGGCGAATGTCTGAATTGCCATATTCCGCCCTGTACAGTGAGATACTGTACAGGTTCCTCCTTTCGTATATTTTGTTTCTGTTGTCATTATAG
>UMGJ01091770.1_pt1 | contig 13890 bp, 9 predicted proteins | sample 1965221 | NCBI WGS metagenome assembly UMGJ01 (sample SAMEA4836067, study PRJEB28245) | human gut metagenome | biome: gut microbiome; material: fecal sample | place: Denmark | collected 2008
GCCGGCGCGTGATGTAATCCCCGACGCTGTGGTGGAATACGCTGCGGAAAAGCTTCTGCAATCCGGAAAGCGAGCAGCATGCCGCCCGGGCGCAGTTCTCCTGCGTGATATCCCCGGCGAGGTGCTCCTCAATGTAGGCAAGCGCGGCGGTCAGTGAATTGAGTTTTTCGGGTTCCACGTTCGTCCCCTCCTGTGTTGATGTAAGCTTACAATTGTATTATAGCACGCCGCGGCGGATTTGTCTTGATAATCTGAGTAAAATTCCCGGGCGTGCGGAGTTTTTACAGATATCCTGTCATTAATTGTTGACAATTCTATTGATTTTGTCATTCAATTGTGATATAATTAACCTGAGTTAAATTCCAGGCAGATAAACGCCGGACAGACGGAATACCGCGCGGCACATCATGGAGGTAAGGTAATGGAGGATTTTGAAAGGACCACCTGGTTCACCGGACAGGCGACAGCCGAGCGTGCCGGGAGTTCCCAGGTGACGATATTTGACGGCAGCACGGCGCCGCGCACTATAAAGCTTGATGAGTTCGGAAAGGACTGCGTGTATTTCGGCCGCGACAAGGGCAACGACATCGTGCTGACGTCGCACCTGGTATCCGGAGAGCACGGGCGCTTCGTTTACAGGAACAACGTCTGGGTCATTGAGGACAAGGCGGCGTACAAGGAACGCGGCAGCACCAACGGGCTTGTGTATAATGAGTGCTCCGTGGTGTCCAGGGTGATATGCGACGGCGACCTCATCAGAATAGACGACGTTGAGAATGCGCTGGCGGAGGGCGTGCTGTTCGTGTTCTCCTCCGGCGGCTCCGGGAATCAGTGGAATATGCTCCCTCTTGTCGGACGGAGGAGCGTTTCCATAGGACGTGACGAAAGCTGCGATATTACGCTTCCGCATGTATCCGTGTCGAAATTCCACGCGCAGATAATCTGCGACAACGGCAGCTTCTACATCGTTGACAACAACAGCACCAACGGCGTTATCGTGAACGGAGTCCCGGTCAGCAGGCGGCTGCTGCACGAGAAGGACGTTATAACTATCACCAACTCCAAGCTGATATTCTCCTGCGCGTCGGTATTCTACTGCTGCTACAAGAGCGGTATTTCCGTTGACGCCCGGGATATCGTCATAAAGCGCGGCAGGGGCAGGAAGTCCGCGATCACCTGCAATCACGTTGACCTGAGTATCAACCCCGGGGAACTTGTGGCGGTGATCGGAGGTTCCGGCGCCGGAAAATCCACGATACTGAACTGTATGTGCGGCTACATAAAGCCGGATAACGGCGACGTGTTCATAAACGGCGTGAACCTCTACCAGAATTTTGACGCCCTGAAAAAAGTAGTCGGATACGTTCCCCAGTCGGATATAGTCTACGACAACCTCACGCTTTACGATATGCTGATGTACACCTCGAAGCTCCGTCTGCCGAAGGACACCACTCCCCAGGAGCGTGAAGCGGCTATTTCCCGGGCGATAGAGCTGGTGGAACTCACCGAAAAGCGGAAGAGCCTTATCCGCTCCCTGAGCGGCGGTCAACGCAAGAGGGCGAGCATTGCGGTGGAGCTGCTGTCAGACCCGAATCTGATGTTCCTGGACGAGCCTGCTTCCGGACTTGACCCGGGAACGGAGCGGAATCTCATGCAGTCCCTGCGGAAGATGGCGGACGGCGGCAAGACTGTTATCCTGGTAACGCACAGCACATTGCAGCTGAAAATGTGCGACAAGATAGTATTCATGGGCAAGGGCGGAAATCTGTGCTTCTGCGGCTCACTGGACGAGGCGCTGAAGTTCTTCGGGGTATCCGACGTGGTCGATGTGTACAACATGATCACGGAGCAGGCTCCGGAATGGAGCGCGAAATACAGGCAGTACAGCTCCTCGCACCGCAGGGCTAACCGCACTCCGGAGGTGCCGGCAAAAACCCAGAAGAACCGGCTCAGGCAGCTGGGAGTGCTCAGCGCGCGTTATCTAAGGCTGGTCACCAACGACAGGCAGAGGCTGTTCCTGCTGCTGGTGCAGGCACCGCTTCTGGCGGTGCTGATCACGCTGGTGGCGGACGGAGGGCAGTTCGAGCAATACGACATGACCAAGAGCCTGCTGTTTGCGCTGTCCTGCTCGGCTTTCTGGGTGGGAATGCTGAACTCGATACAGGAGATATGCAAGGAGCGCAATATAATGAAGCGCGAATACATGACCGGATTATCCCTGACATCGTACATAATGTCGAAAATAATCGTGCTCGGAGTGCTCAGCATGATACAGAGCGTACTCATCGTCGGCGTATTCTGCATGATCGTCGGCATGCCCGAGGAGGGGCTGATAATGCACCCACTGCTGGAACTGCTGATAACCACGTTCCTGACCGCGATATCCTCCACGGCGATGGGACTTTTCGTGTCCTCCCTCTTCACGAATGCGGACAGGGCGATGACCGTGGCGCCGATCCTGCTCATGCCGCAGATCCTGTTTTCGGGGCTGATATTCAAGCTGGACGGCGCAACGGAGATAATCTCCTGGTTCGCAGTATGCCGCTGGAGCATGGAGGGCTACGGAACCTCCGCGAATCTGAACGACCTGCCCATGAAGCTTCAGCTTGAGGGACTGCCGATAACCCACGAGGCGGAATCCTTCTTCGATTACACCTGCACGCACCTGCTCACTTCCTGGGGGATACTGCTGGCATTCACGGCGGCGTTCCTTATCCTGGCGAGAATAGTCCTCTCCAAGGTCGGACGGGAAAGAGCCTGATTAAAATACTGCCGGGCGGTCGTATGTCCCTGCGCGTTTGTTGCAGGGGCGCTGACCGCCCGGTTTTTTTATTGCGCGAACCGCCTTATAAAATCCTCGCCGGTATATGCGGTTCCCCTGTATTTCACCGTGTTCAGGCTGCTGCACAAGGCTATGCAGTCCTGGGAGAAGCTCGCCAGGCTGTCCGGCAGGTCGAGCACCTGTAGCCAGCCCGCGTCGGCGAAGGCGTAGGTCCCGATGGAGGAGGTCCCGTCCGGAACGGTGTAGGAAGTCCCATTCCTGCCGGAAGGATACGCGATGAGCTTTGACCCGTCCGCCGAGAATAGCACGCCGTCGATGTCGCAGAAGTACGGGTTGTTCTTTGCGGAAATATCGGCTATTGAACCGGTAATCCTGCCTACGCTGAATTCCCGGAGGGAGCTGTTCAGGATAAGCTTCTTGAGGTTTACCGGGCGGTCGATGGCGTAGAATCCTATCTCCGTAACGGTGTCCGGCAGCGTGAATTCCTGCCCGGGCCTGTTGGGCGGATAGAATATCAGCGTGGTCATTGAGCCGTTGTAGAGCACCCCGTCCTGGGAGGTGTAGTACCGGTTGCCGGAAGCCACGTTGATCTCTCTCAGGCTGGTCCAGCCAAATGTCAGGCAGTCTATTGAGATAACGTTCGCCGGAATATACAGACGCGTCAGCGAAAGGCAGCCGTAAAAAGCGTTTCCGCCGATGATCTGGAGGGATTCCGGCAGATTGATGGAATCCATAGCCTGGCAGAAAAAGAACGCGCGGTCGCTTATTTTAGCGACTCCCTCGGGGAGCTTCACCGAGCGCACCGTCGCGTCCGAAAATGAATCCGAGCCTATTTCGACAACGGGCAGTCCGCCCAGGTACGGTGGGATTACCACGTCCAGGTAGTTCCCGACGTATTTCGTGATCACTACGCCGGCGGAGGAGTTGCTGTACTGGAATGCGCTCTCCGGGGTGTATTCCACCGCGACCTCCGGCTCGGAGGATCCTGCCGGAGCCGTCGTAGTTGTCGTAGTCGCCGTGTCGGCGCTGGTTCTGGGAGCAGCGCTGGTGGTCGTGGCAGCGCTGGTTACCGGAGCCGCCCGGCTGGTAGAAGCCGGGGTTCCCGGGATTTTCCTGGAAGCAGTGGTGGAAGCGGTAGTTTCCGCCGGAACCGTGGCGATGATAGCGGCTTCTGTCTGCCCGGGAGTGACCTCCGTCCCGGAAGTCACGACGGTGGCGTCCTCCGGGGCCTCCGGCGGCTCGTTTTCGCGCTGTGCGGCGGAAGTATTCGGCGCTTCCTCCGCGCTTCCGGTGGGTGCGGTGGATTCCACGGTTATGGCGCTGTTTTCCGGGGTGATTCCTCCGGCAGACGCGATGTTCTCCGCAGCGCCGCTGTCCGCTTCCGCCGAAACCACCGGGGTGGATTCCACGAGCGGCGGCTCTGAGTGCCGGGAGCTGCCCAGGATTATCGTCCCCACAGCGGCAGCCGCGATCACCGCGGTGGAAATCACCACGCCGACCGGCGCCCGGGAAGCAGATTTCCGCCCGTCGTGGAGGGAAGAGAGCGCCCGGGAGAATTCCTCTGCGCTGCGGAATCTGTCCTCCGGGCGGAATGCGCACGCCTTGCAGATGACCTTTCCAAGCTCCGTTGAAATGCCGCAGGGCAGGGGGATATCCCTGCCGGAGAATCTCTCCTCGTAGGCTTCGCGGCGGCTCTGCGCGTCGCTGGCGGAGGTCACGAACGGCAGCAGATTCCTGTTCGCCAGCTTGTACATAACAAGCCCAAGGGCGTAGATATCCGAAAGCTCGTTGTATTCGTTGGAGTTCGCGGATTCCGGCGGCGTGAATTCACCGCTGGTGAGCCGGGTATAGTTGTCGCAGGAGGTGAGTATTTCCCGGGCGGAGCCGAGGTCGCCAAGCTTGAAGGTGCCGAAATCCGATATGAAGATGTTCGTGGGCTTGATGTCCCGGTGGACTATCTTCGGGGAGGCGCTGCTGAATGCGGAGAGGGCGCTGCAAATATCACTGCCCAGGCGGATTATCATTGCTTCGTCCGGCTTCGTGGAGGATATGTACCTGTCCAGCGGCGTGAGGAGTTCCATGCGTATGAATATATCCCAGCCGACGGAGTCCTTCTTTCTGCAAATCGTGTGGTCGAGTATGCTGACCACGTTCGGGCAGCTGCGGAAGGAGGTCATGAGCTTGATTTCCGTGGTGTAGCCCTTCACGAGGGAGTAGAGGAAATCCTCCGTTTCCTTCTCCGAAAGTCCGTCGCAGGTCAGCGCCCTCAGCTGGCGCTCATCTGAGGGTATGGAGATCACCTTTATCGCGGCGGTGTCAAACGCACCGTCAGTATGCTTTTCCGCACGGTATACCTTTGAAAAGGCGCCCTCGCCGATGAGCTCGGTAAGCGTCCATTCGTTCCAGACCGGTATGTTCACAGCGTCACATTCTTTCTGTCAGTTATTACAGATAAATTATATCACAGCCCTGCAATTTTTGTCAATAGCAATAGATGTGACACGAATTTTTACAGAAAAATAAATTGTGATGTTAATATATCATTGGCGCTAAATATCGTTCGGGAAACATCGGTGCTTGACATCAATGCCGCTGCGGTATATAATGTGCTAGGGCAGCGTTGCTGTTGCCGTGCTGTCGCGCCAGCGGTTGATTTTATGGTATTGCCCGAGAAGGTTCTTTCAGAGGAGAATTGATGATGGTCGTTTCCGAAACCAGGCAGTTTGATGATACAATAAAAAAATACGAAAAGGACGCGATGGAGCGTGTGCTTGACTTTTTCAGCCAGACCAGCGGAAGAGTGGACTGGTTTGAGGACTGCGACGTTCTTATCAGGCACCTCCGGGACAATCTCTCGGCGCAGCCGTTCTGCGATTTCCTGCGAATGTATCTGTACGAAACCTGCCAGCTGAAGGAACAGTATCCCTCCTGCAACGCCGTGCCGGATTCCAGGTACTATCGGGAATTCACCGCGCGGTTCGCGGAAAACGGCATGGAGAACATCGCTTCCATCGACCCGGATAAGCCCCACGCCCTCGACCACCGGTTCGTCTACCGGCTGTTCCGCAAGGAGCACATCGGGCGCGACGTGGCATTCCTGCTGGCGTTCGGGCTGGGAATGGACGACGACACCGCCGGGAAACTCATCACCCGTATAATCCGCGAGAGCAGCTATAACTTCAAGGATCCCCGGGAGGCAATATACTTTTACTGCCTGAGAAAACGCCTGGGGTATTCGGGAGTAGTCCGGTTCCTGGAGATATACAAACAGCTGACCCCCATGGAGAGCCGTTTCACCCGGGAATCCCACACCTACGAATACGAGCAGTGCTTCCGCTCGGTGAGGAACGAGGAGGAATTCATCGAGCTGCTGGCGGACGTCAAGGCGGCGGAGCGCAGCTTCGGCAGGTCGCGCAGGGACGTTTTCGTGGACCTGCTGGATATGTACAAGAAGCAGATTTTCTTCACCAGCGAGGACTATATCGACACGCTGCTGAGCAACAGCAGCATGTCCGTCATCAACAGCGCCGTGGACATCTCCCTCTACCAGGTGGAGAAGTCCATCTACTACCCGGATACGCGCAACGGGGACAGCAACATGCTGCCGAATTACCGCAGCAGCCTGAGTGATAAGGGCTGGTTCCTGAAAACGAAGCTGACGCGGCAGAAGCTCGCCGGAATACTGAACGGCACTTCGGAGATAAGCCGCAGCGACATCGTGACGATGGTGTTCCTGAACGACAATCTGTGGGATTCCGACACGAACGACCCACGGCAGCAGCTGAAGGATTTCATCGCGGTAGCGGACGATTTCCTCGTTTCGGCGAGGTTCGCGCCGTTCTGCATTGAGAACCCGTATGAGAGTTTCATAGCGCTATGCCTGTGTTCCGAGTGTCCGCAGGATTCCTACCGCATGGTGTGGAGCGAGAGCTTCAGGGAGGGCGGAGATGTACAGTGAAAGAATGCCCGCCCGGGGGACCCTGACCCTCTACCAGGACGGTGAGAGCGTGAAATACACCATATCCTCCGTGAAGGGCTGCGGAGGCACCTCCGTGATATATGAGGCGGAGCGCAGCAACGGAATGCGCTGCATAATCAAGGAGCTTGCTCCGGCTTTCCTGGCGGAATACACGTTCCGCCGCGAGAACCAGCAGCTGAAATACCCCGACAGCGTGCTGAGCAGCCCGGAATACATGAGCGCCGCCGAGGATTTCGCGCGGTCCTGCGTTATGATGAACCGGCTCGCTTTCAGCGAAGCCACGGCGGAGGAGAGTATCGGCGCGTATATGATGTACGGCGAATTCGGCGTGCCGTACATCGTCATGGAGTGGAATCCGCTGAGAGCGGTCGCCTGCGACACTGCGGAGCAGATGTCCCTGGCGGAGATAATACAGATGTGCCTGTGCCTTGCGCGCACGCTGAAGGAATACCACGAGATGGGCGTGATCCATCTGGATATCAAGCTTTCCAACATACTCTGGTCGGAAAAGTACCACTACGTCAAGCTGATAGATCTTGGCTCCGCGGAGAGCATTGACGGCGACAACGCCGAGAATGTAAGGGACGACGTGTACGCGGTGGGTTCGGTGCTGTTCGAAAAGCTGTGCGGCAGGACTCCCGAGCCGTCCATGGGGGACCGGACGCTGTTCCTATATGAGAAGGAGCTGCGGCGGAGCAGTATTCTGTCCGGCTGCGGTCCCAAAACGCAGCACCTGCTGTTTGAGATACTGCGGCGCACGATATGCGCGGCAGGCTCCCGGAGGTATTCCGACCAACTGCTGGTGGACAGGCTGACCCAGCTGAGCCGGCTGGTCAACGAGGAAACGATATACCTCATCAGCTCGCCGGAATACGATCCCGACCCGGAGGCGGCGAGAATGCTCATGCCGTATATTCCGCGGCTGAAGAAGCTCGTGCGCCCGGGAAGCATGACGGCGGTGACCTCCCCGGGTCCCGGCATGGGAAAGACGGAGCTTCTCACGCTGTACTGCCGGGTGTTCCGGGAGGAGTACTCCGCAGTCGTCTGGCTGGACTGCCGCCGGGATCTGACGGATCAGCTGGAATTCGTCAACAACAGCGGCAGGGCGGCGTACGATGAGGAGGAAATACGCCTGGAGAAGCTGCGCCTGCTGACGGAATGCGACCGGGACATGCTGTTCATTCTGGACAATTACACGCCGGAGGTTCCCGGGAATATCCTGAACAGATTCGTGCGCCGGGCTACCTGCATTGCGGCGCTGAGCCGCCGGGAGGATTCCACGGCGTTTGACAGCGTGCTGAACATCGAGCCCCTTGACCAGGCGGAGTCCCGGAAGCTGCTGCGCTGCGTAGGCGTGACGGATCCCCGTCTGGCGGCGGAGATTTCAGCGGAGTGCGGAGGCGTTCCTGCGCTGCTGAGGATTGCCGCAGAATATTGCACCGCTGACGAGCATTCGCTTTCTTATGCGGCGGCGAAATACACTGCGGAAAAGGGCGCGCTGTTCGGGATAGACGGGCTTCCGGAGCCGCAGCTTGCCTGCGGAATGAGCCTTGCAATGCTGGACGGAGCGGTGCCTGAGCAGGTGTTTCTGGATATGAGCGGCTGCGGCAGGGCAAGCCTTGATGAGATTGTCCGCCTGGGATTCGCGGCTGCGGAGGGCGGCGCAGTATGTGCGGCTCCTGCGCTGAGAGCGGCGTGCAGCGGCGACTACCGCCCGGACAGCGCCCTCTGCCGGAAAATGTACCTGTCCCTGGCGGAATCCTCGGACATGATCAACGTTGACCTGCTTGCAGACAAGGCGTCTGGCGCGGATTCCGCCTCGGCGGCGCTGTATTCCGCCATGGGCAGGAAGTGCGCGGATTCCTCGCCGGACAGGGCGCGGTCGCTGCTGACGCGCGCATACATGATATACGCGATGAAATACGGCTCCGACAGCCGGCTTGCCGGCGAAACCAAGGCGGCGCTGGATTCCATAAAATGACGCGTCCCCGGGAGCTGTGGTGCTTCCGGGGATTTTCCGCTTGACAAGACAGGAAAAATGTGCTATCATGTTCGTAATGAATTCAGACCCGAAGCCGCGCTGCGCCTGACGGAATGAACCTGTCCGATTCTGCTGCCGAAACCCTGCAAAGGCTTGAGGCAAAAGGCTGTGAAATTCCGCATTCGTGCGGATATATTCTGTGCGCCTTTTTTCCCACGCAGAGGGAAGAGGGCGTTTTTGTTTGGAGGTACTGCTGTGGAAGATACACGGGTCGCGGTCATATCCATGATAATCAGCAGCGAAGAGAGTGCGGCGGCGATAAACAGCCTGCTGCATGAATTCCGCGGATACATAATCGGCAGAATGGGGATACCCTACCGTCAGAAGGGGCTGAATATCATCAACGTGGTGCTTGATGCACCGATGAATGTCATATCCGGGCTGTCCGGAAGACTGGGCAGGCTGGAGGGAGTCACCGCAAAGGCGGTGTATTCCAGGGCGGATATTTCGCAGAAAGGAAACGAAACATGACGATCTCAAAGAAACTTAAAAGCGTGCTTGCCGCGGTTCTCTGCATGGGAATGCTGGCTGGCTGTTCCTCCCAGGGGGATCCCTCGGGAAGCTCCTCCGAAACCTCCTCGCAGGCTGAAAAGACGGTGGAGGATACCGCGGCAGCTGTAGCCGGGACGGTATCCGCCGAGGAATCCACCCCGGAGGATACGACCCTTCCCACCGATGAGCCGGAGGTTATCCGCGTATCTGCGCTGAAGGGTCCCACCGCCATGGGAATGATCAAGATGATGGACGACGAGAGCGAAAACGACAGCTATCAGTTCACGATATCCGGCGCGGCGGACGAGATCACTCCGGCGGTTATCCAGGGGAATACGGATATTGCGTGCGTTCCTGCGAACCTTGCTTCCGTGCTGTATAACAAGACCGGGGGCGGAGTCCGGGTGCTTGCCATAAATACACTGGGAGTGCTCTACATCTGCGAGAACGGGGAGCCGACGATAGCTTCCGCCGCCGACCTCCGGGGAAAGACAATCTACGCCAGCGGAAAGGGCGCAACGCCGGAATACGCGCTGCGCTACATACTCACCCAGAACGGGATAGACCCGGATAACGACGTCACCATCGAGTGGAAGAGCGAGCATTCCGAGTGCCTGAGCGCCCTGCTGTCCGACGAGGGCAGCGCGGCAATGCTGCCGCAGCCGTTCGTTACCACGGCGCAGACCAAGAGTGAGGGCGTGAACGTGGTGCTCGACCTGAATGAGGAGTGGGCTTCCCTTAACAACGGCAGCGCCCTTGTCACCGGCGTTGTGATAGCGCGCACGGAGTTCATCGAGGCTTATCCGGCGGCGGTGAACGAATTTCTGAACGAGTACAGCTCCTCCGTGGAGTACGTCAACGACAACACTGCGGATGCGGCGCAGCTCATCGGAAAGTTCGACATAGTTCCGGCGGCGGTGGCTGAAAAGGCGCTTCCCAGCTGCAATATCGTGTTCATTTCCGGCACGGAGATGAAGGAGAAGCTCTCCGGATATCTCGGCGTGCTGTTTGAAAGCTCGGCTGCGGCGGTAGGCGGCGCACTCCCCGGCGACGACTTCTATTACGGCGCGTAACGGACGGTGAAGAAGCGAATCACTGCGGCGCTGTGCGTGCTGTTCTGGCTGGTATTGTGGCAGGTCGGCGCAATGCTGCTGCATCAGGAAATATTGTTGGTGTCCCCGGTGAGGGCGGCGGAAAGGCTTCTACAGCTGCTGCCATCTGCGGATTTCCGGCGCAGCGTGGGATTCTCCTCCGGCAGAATTCTTCTGGGATTCGCCATGGGCACGCTGACCGGCACCCTCCTGGCGCTCGCCGCCGGGAAATCCCGTATTGTGAAGCAGTTGCTGGCTCCGCTCATGTCGGCAGTGAAGGCGGTTCCCGTGGCGAGTATCACGGTGCTGGCGCTGATATGGGTGACATCCCGGAATCTATCGGTGCTGATATCTTTTCTTATAACGCTGCCGGTGGTGTATTCCGGCATGCTTGAGGGGATAGAGAACCTTGACCCCGGGCTTACCGAAATGGCAAGGCTGTTCCGGGTGCCGGCGGTGCGCAGATTCACCGGGGTGTATCTTTCGCAGCTGCTGCCGTATTTCCGCAATGCCGCCCGGCTCTCAATAGGGCTGAGCTGGAAGAGCGGAACGGCGGCGGAGCTTATCGGAATACCCGGCGGTTCCATCGGCGAAAAGCTGTACAGCGCGAAAATATATCTCGAAACGGCTGACCTTTTCGCGTGGACTATCGCGGTGATACTCCTCAGCTGGCTGAGCGAGAAGGTGTTCCTGCTGCTGGTTGATATTGCCGTCCGGGCGGTATCCGGCGGAAGGGGACTGCATGGGAATGCTGCGCGGCGTGAACTTCCACCGGTGGGACTTCGCGCGGAGTCCGTCACCCGGCGCTTCGGCGGACTGACCGTGCTCTCCGGGTTCACGCAGGATTTCCCGGCAGGGAGGACTACGGCGGTGATGGGAGCCTCCGGCTGCGGAAAGACCACGCTGCTGCGGATACTCTGCGGACTGCTGCCACCGGACTCCGGCAGGATCGACGGTGCGGAGGGCGCGAGGTATTCCGCAGTATTCCAGGAGGACAGGCTGTGCGAGAATCTCACCGCGGCGGCGAATATCCGGCTGGTCACCGGGAACAGCCGCAGCCGGGAGGAGATAGAATCCGCCCTCGCCGCCGTGGGACTTGCGGACTGCTCCGGGAAGCCGGTGCGTGAATTCTCCGGCGGAATGAAGCGGCGCGCGGCGCTCGTGAGGGCGCTTCTTGCGGAGTACTCCGTGCTGGTGCTGGACGAGCCTTTCAAGGGGCTGGACGAATCCACCCGGGAAAAGACCGCCGGGTGGTGCAGGAAGATGACCGCCGGGAAAACGGTCATTCTGGTCACCCACGACCATCGGGACTGCGAGCTGCTTTCGGCGGCTGAGATAATCACGATGTAACGTAACAGGGCGAAGCTGAACTGCTTCGCCCTGAGTTTATTTAATGTTGAATCTTTTCTTTAATTCGGATTCCGTGACTGGTATCGTGATGAAGATCGGGATAATCTGAACCGCCATGACGATACAGAATATAAGCAGCCCGGTGTTTTCGTCAGCATTGATCCGTATCTGGATCACGCCTGCGACCGCAGAAATCGCGATCACCGGAATGCTGATGAACGTCATGAGCCGCCCCCAGAATACCTGGGAGAAGTCCCAGGCTTCTGCGCCGGAGCAGGACCGCCGCGTCCTGTAGCCCATGGAAGAGCCGTAGGGCGCAGGCGCCCTCCACATTACCAGCCCGGCTATCATCAGGATCACCGGCGTGGGAATATAGCAGATCAGAAAGAGAATGTTGTCGTTCATTCCTCGTCCTCCTTTTTGTCTGAGTGCTTCCTGCGGTACTTCACGCACTCCGTCAGCAGGTATTCTATCTGTCCGTTCACCGAGCGGAAGTCGTCCTCAGCCCATTTCATAAGTTCGTTGTAAAGGGTTGCCGATAACCGCAGAGGTATCTGCTTTTTATCCTTCTTTTCGCTGTCTGCCATGCAGCTTACCTCCTGTCATGTTATTTTGCCCGGAGCGCCTTGTAGTACCGTATCGCCACGAATACCCACACGGCGGTGAACGCTGTCATAATCGCTTCGCAGACTAACAGGGGAATCTTTCCCGACTGATACAGCAGGGCAGGGACGTCCATCAGCGCGTGTATCGCTATCGCCGCAGGATACAGCCACGCCTTTCCCTTTACCATGACGGATTCCATCACCAGCACCGAAAGGGAAACGTGCAGCGCCATCGCTACGATACGCTCAAAAACCGAGATGAGTGCCGTCGGTATTGTCATCTGGGAGAATCCCAAAAGCTGCGCTCTCAGCTGTTCTGCGACAGCTTCGCTGCCGCCGGTGAAGTTCTGGATCATCTGGGCGGTGCCGGAGGATCTTATTTCAGCAGCCATCATCAGCACGCTTATGGAGGTGATCCCGGCGATATATATCGCTTCGAATCCGCCGTGACCAAGCCCGTAGGATACGGCGTTCTCGGCGCTCCGGCTGTATTTCATCAGGAACCGGAAGCTGATATACCGCGCGGTTTCCTCAAATATTCCGGCTGCAAGCGCGCCGTAGAGAGTGTACAGCAGTACATTCCCACTCACCAGCGGCAGCATTGCCTGGTGCAGCAGCCGCTCCAGGATTATCGCAAACAGGAAGAACATTCCCGCCCCGATGAAGGTGTATCTCATGGAGCCTTTCTTCAGGCAGAACCGCCATACCAGCGCCGCCCCGACCGGGATAAGGATACACAGCACCGCAATGACCGCATGCGCCGCTATCGCTTCCCCGGAGAATACTATCTCATTCATATCCGCCTCAATAGATGGAGCCGCTGTTCACGATGGGCTGCGCGTCCTTGTTGCCGCAGAGTACCACCAGCAGATTGGATACCATCTGTGCCTTGCGTTCCTCGTCCAGCTCGCAGACATTGCTTTCACTCAGCTTGTTCAGCGCCATTTCTACCATTCCGACTGCGCCGTCAACTATCTTCTGGCGCGCTTCGATTATTGCGGTCGCCTGCTGGCGCTGGAGCATTGCTGCTGCGATCTCCGGAGCGTATGCGAGGTGAGTTATACGGGTTTCGATTATCTCCAGACCGGCGTTGTCAACGCGCTCCTGGAGCGTCGCCTTGAGCTTCTCGCAGACCTCCTGGGAGGAGCCGCGCAGGGACATCTCGTCGGAATCCGTGGAATCATACGGATAGCAGCGCACTACGTCGCGCAGCGTGGAATCCGCCTGGATAGACAGGAAGTCCTCGTAATCGTCAACGTTGAACAGTGCCTTCGCGGTATTTGTGACGCGCCAGATGACTACAATTCCCACCTCTATGGGATTGCCCATCTGGTCGTTTATCTTCTGCTTGCGGTTGTCGTGGGTCATCGCCTTGAGGGAAACCTTGGGGCGCGGCATTCCGGGCTTTCCGCCGGACTGGGACTTTGTGGTCACGGGCACGCTGAATATGTTGACGAAGAAAAATCCCTCGTGCTTGATGGTGCCGATGTATTTTCCGAACAGGGTGAGTACCAGGGCCTCATTCGGCTTGATTATGCGCAGTCCGATAA
>UMGJ01041575.1_pt1 | contig 13862 bp, 10 predicted proteins | sample 1965221 | NCBI WGS metagenome assembly UMGJ01 (sample SAMEA4836067, study PRJEB28245) | human gut metagenome | biome: gut microbiome; material: fecal sample | place: Denmark | collected 2008
TTATGGGAAGCAATCACTAGCAATCACCGGCTGACCTAATTGCGAAAGGGCTACGAGAGAGGAGGTCGTATCATATATGGAAGTTAGTTACAACAAGTTAGACTGTGATATTTCAGATATATGTGAATTCGCAAAAGAAAATTAGAGGAGATTAGAAATAAGATGAATGCAATAGATTTATTCGCAGGATGTGGAGGCTTATCGAAAGGATTTATGGATGCAGGTTTCGATATCATTGTTGGAGTCGATAATGATCAGGCTGCACTTAATACATTTGCAAAAAATCATAATGGTGCTGTTGCAATGAAAGCTGACTTGTCAAAACAAGAAACGTTTGATGAAATTAAGAAAATAGCTAGAAAAAGAGAAATTGATGTAGTAATAGCGGGACCTCCATGCCAAGGATTTTCGTTGACAGGACCACGTAATTTTGACGATGAGAGAAACAAATTGTATTTAGCTGTAATTGAAATTGTTAAACAGTATAATCCTAAAGCATTTATTATTGAAAATGTTCCTGGAATGGCAACTTTATATGAGGGCCAGATAAAAGATGAAATTTTAAGAAGGTTCAGAAAAATGGGATATAATATAGAGTGCAAAATATTGTGTGCTGCAGATTATGGAGTTCCACAGATGAGAAAGCGTTTGATTTTCATGGGTGTAAGAGAAGATATTGGACAACCGAGATTTCCTGAAGCCAAGTTAACACCTGATAAATATTTAACTTGTAGAGATGCAGTTAGTGATCTTCCAACACTTGAGAATGATTTGGGGGCAGATGAATCGGAATATGTTCAAGAACCATTAACGGAGTATCAGAAGCTTATGAGAGGCAACTGTAAAGTTTTGTATAATCATTTTGGCACCAAACATACTCAAATGGTTAAGGACACAATTGCGTTGGTTCCGGAAGGCGGAAATTATAAGGATCTTCCAGAGGGATGGGGAGAAAGCCGAAAGTTTCATATGGCTTGGACGAGATTAAACGGTAATGCACCAGCGAGAACTGTAGATACAGGACATAGAAATTTGTTTCATTACGAATATAATAGAGTTCCTACAGTACGTGAAAGCGCGCGAATGCAATCTTTTCCAGATGATTTTGTTTTTACGGGAACAAAAACACAACAGTGTAGGCAAGTTGGAAATGCTGTTCCACCATTATTAGGATATGCTTTGGGAACTACACTATTAGAAATAATATCAGGAGAAAATTAATGGAGAAAATTAATATAATTGATTTGTTTGCTGGTTGTGGAGGATTAAGTGATGGATTTGAACAAGCAGGTGGATATAATACAATTGCTGCGGTGGAATGGGAAAAGGCTCCAATAGAATGCTTAAGGAACCGTATGAAGTCAAAATGGAATATGGAAGATGCTGAAGAAAGAATAATTCGATTTGATATGCAAAGAACAGATGAATTGTTAAAAGGGTGGTCGGATGACAAAGAATACGGTGATGGTAAAGGGCTAGAATATTTTGTTAAGCAAGATGGTGGGACTGTTGATCTGATAATTGGTGGTCCACCTTGTCAGGCCTATTCAATTGCTGGTAGAGTGCGTGATGAAAATGGAATGAAAGATGATTATAGAAATTATCTTTTTGAAAGCTATTTGAAAGTTGTAAAAGCATTTACTCCTAAAGCATTTGTGTTTGAAAATGTTCCGGGAATTTTAAGTGCGAGACCTGGGGATGGAGAGTTTGTAGTAGATAAAATTCGTAAAGCATTCGATGAGGCTGGATATGTAATATTGGATGATCTTAAAAGAGCCATTATTGATATGACTGAGTATGGTATTCCACAAAATAGGAGTAGAATTATTATTTTAGGAATAAACAGGGAGATGTATGGTCCAGAAAAGAGTCAAAAGCTATTGAATTTATTTTACGATCAAATTCTTCCACGTCATAAGGTTGATAAAAAAATGACAGTAAAAGAGGCAATAGGGGATCTGCCGAAACTTTATCCATTACCTGATGGACAAATAATCCGAGAGAATGGGAAAAAATATTCACATTCATTTGGGAATGACAGAATAAAAAATCATTTGCCAAGATATCATAGTGTTAGAGATATAAAAACATTTGAAATGTTGTGTGAAGATATTTTAAGTGGACGAAACGAATATACTACTACAGAAGCCTTGAAACAGCTATATACGAAGATAACGGGAAAAGAATCTAATGTACATAAATTTTATGTTTTGCGTTGGGATGAACCTTCAAATTTAATTCCGGCTCACTTGTATAAGGATGGTCTAAGACATATTCATCCAGATCCAGCACAGGCGAGAAGTTTAACAGTAAGAGAGGCAGCAAGGTTACAAACATTTGATGATGACTTTGAATTTATTTCGAAGACCAATTTGGATTATAAAATGATTGGAAATGCGGTTCCGCCAAAGTTTGCAAAAGTTATAGCTGAATCGGTTAAAGAATTATTATTCAGTAAATAAAGTTAATAACAAAGGAGGGAAAATGACATGCTTTTTTGTAAAAATTTGGATAAAATTATATTTTCCAGAAATCAATTATTTAATTGTGATGAACTAGTAATTATATCGGGATATGTTGGTCCACATCCAGTGCATCAATTAGATGAATTGCCAATAAAATCAACAGTTGTGTATGGAATGTATGGGTGTGATGGAATCCGACAAGGGTTGCATAGTGCACTTGTAGCTGAATATACTAATTCTGATAAGACAGATATATTTTATTCCACGATACCTGTTCACTCAAAATTATATATTTGGAAAAATAAGGGCGAAGTTGTACATGCGTTAGTAGGGTCTGCAAATTTTTCGACAAATGGATTAACAACTCCATATAAAGAAACATTAGCAGAGACAACCTTTGATACATTTGAGCCACTAGATCAATATGTAAAGATGATTTTGGATAAAGCAATTCCTTGCGACAAAGCAATAGTATCTGAAAATAAGAAAAGAAAATCAATGCCAGTTGATTATGTTGTTTATGATAAAGATGTTTGTTCAATGCCATTATTTGTTATAGAAAACGAAAAGTGTTTTGTTCCAGAAAAAAGTGGAATTAATTGGGGAATGGCAAAGAAGGGTGGTTCTCATGTAAATATAAATGATGCATATATTAGAATTGGGACAAAGTTATTAGAGTACTATCCACAATTGTTCCCACCCAAACAAGAATGTCCGGTAGAAGAAGTTGGGAAAAAAGGACATAGGCATAATGATAATATTGAAATAATCTGGGATGATGGTACTTCGATGGTTGGATTGCTAGAAGGTTCAGTTACAAAAGAGATTAATGGTAAAAAAGAGAAGTATCCTAAACAAATTTCCACTACACCCTCTAAAGCAGAATTAGGAAGGTATATTAGAAAGAGAATGGGGATTAAAGAGGGGGAAGCAATATCATATGCAGATCTTGAGGCATATGGAAGAACTTCAATTGATGTTTCTCTTCAAGGGGAAGGCGTGTATTACTTTGATTTTTCAGTGAAATGAAAATGAGAAACAGGTGGTTGAATATGGCAAATAAAGTTGTGATTTGAAACCTAAAACGAGTAGAAAATTATAAGGATGCAATTATAACTAAATGAGCATGAGGATGCAAAGTGGCTTTCAAGGGCACAGTTGGATTCGGTTGATTGGTTACCTGCGGATGTAACCTTGGTGGATAAGATTGCAAAAGGGATGTGAGGATTGACACATAGGCCCTTCCCCATTGACAAAACCATCAATTCATGTAAAGATGAGAGAAACCCTTTCCGAACGGCAAGGGCATAATGTAAAATTGGAGGACAGAAAATGAAAGTAGCAGCAGCTTATGAAAATGGAGAAGTTTTTCAGCACTTTGGTCATACCAAACAGTTCAAAGTGTATGAAATAGAGGATGGTAAAGTTGTGTCATCTGAAATTGTAGAAACAAATGGACAGGGTCACAGTGCTCTGGCAGATTTTTTGCATGAACAGGCGGTTTCTACAGTAATTTGCGGAGGCATTGGCGAGGGTGCACAGGCGGCACTCACAGAACAGGGAATTGAGCTGTTTGCCGGTGTCAGTGGACAGGCAGATGAGGCAGTAGAAAAATATATCAAAGGGGAACTTACTTCTACCGGTGCCAATTGTGATCATCACGGTGAAGAAGGTTCCTGCGGCGGACACGAAGATGGCGGATGTGGTTCTGCATGTGGAGGCGGCTGTGGTGGCTGTCACAGTAAACCGCCTTTTGAGGGCAAGAATGTAGGAAAGACGATGAGGGTACATTACAAAGGTACATTTAATGATGGAACGCAGTTTGATTCTTCCTACGACCGTGGTGAGCCGCTAGAGTTCGTTTGCGGTGCGGGAATGATGATTTTAGGATTTGATAAAGCAGTGGCAAATATGGAAGTTGGACAGATTGCGGACGTTCATTTGGAGCCGTCGGAAGCGTATGGCGAAGCGGACCCCGATGCGATATTTACAGTGGAAATTGATAAGATGCCAGGAGCGGAGGCGTTGGAGGCCGGACAGCAGGTATATCTTCAAAATATGTACGGACAGCCGTTCCCGGTAAAAGTCACAGCCAAAGATGAAAGCACGATAACATTTGATGCGAACCATGAGATGGCTGGCAAAGAGTTAAATTTCCAGATTGAAATTGTAGAGATTTTATAGGAAAACCGGTAAAGGGAAAGTGAGGGCACTATGGAACTTGAAATAAGCGTAGAAGATTTGTTAAACAAAAGAAAAATTGAATCAGACCGCATAGAGTTTAAAGCAGGATGGAACCCGGATGACATCTATCATAGTGTTTGTGCATTTGCAAATGATTACAACAATGATGGTGGTGGATATATTGTTGTCGGTGTTGAAGAGAAAAATGGAATAGCAGTACGTCCGGTAAAAGGAATTCTGGAGTACATGTTGGATGAAATTCAAAAAGAAATGCTAAGCTATAACAATATGATTTCTCCACCATATTTTCCTAAAGTGATTCCGCTAGAAGTTGATGGAAAATGGATTCTTGTTATTGTGGCGAGAACTGGACAGCAGCGTCCTTACAAATCACCAGAACATGTTACCGGTAAAAAAGACAAGAAGTATAATTATTATATTCGTTATCTAACCAGTTCTGTTAAGGCAAATGCTGAGCAGGAAAGGGAATTGATTAACATGTCGGACCAGACTCCTTATGATTGCAGAGCGAATCATAAGGCTGCTTTTGATGACATTTCACCTGTCCTTTTGGAAGATCATTTGAGAAAAACAGGTAGTAAATTAGCAAAACAAGTTAAAGAACGGGGCGTAGAGGAGATATTAGAAGATATGCAGTTACTGGTAGGACCGCCGGAACTACGTTATATTCAAAATGTGGCAATCATGATGTTTTGTGAGCATCCGGACCGGTTTTTTCCATACACCTATGTTCAGATGACGTCATTTCCGCAGGGGAGTGTAGAAAATCCAAGTGTAAGCGAGGATTTTCCTAATATTACAGGTTCCGTACCACAGATGATTCAGGCAACAATGGAACGATTTAGAAATCTTTTTATACGAGAAAAAGTAATCAAGGTTCCAAATCAAATGGAGGCTTTGCGGATTATGAATTATCCGTATCAGGCAATTGAGGAGGCTGTTGTTAATGCTTTTTATCACAGAGATTATATGTCTTGTGAGCCTGTAACAATAGAGATAGAGCCGGATTGCATTAATATTATGAATTTTCCGGGAATTGACCGGTCTATATCTGAAAAGACTATAGTGGAAGGTAAGCGATTTGTTTCAAGATACTATCGTAATAGAAGATTGGGGGAATTTTTGAAAGAATTGGATTTGTCAGAAGGTCATTCCTCTGGGATTCCGACAATACAAGAAGAACTGGAAAAGAATGGTTCTCCACGAGCAGAATTCTTCACAGATGAAGATAGGCGAGCTATGAGGATTAGGATTCCAGTTCATCCAGCATTTTTGGAAGAAAATAATGGGGTAATAGAAAATGCCGAAAAAGCGATAAAAAAATCTACTAAGAAGATGAAACAATATTCTTTAATTTTAAATTTTATGGCAGATGGGGAATGGCATAAGACATCGGAGATTACAGAAATTCTTGGACTTAAAGATACGAGAACAAAGGAGTTATTAAAGGAATTGGTTTCGTTGGACAAACTTGTTGATGATGGAAAAACAAAAGGGAAGCAGTATAGATTAAAATAATTCGTCGCTGAAAAAGCGACGAAAAAAGCGACGAATTTTAAAAAGATAGATATATATAAGCAATAAGATTTAAGTAAAGGAGAGAAATCTTATGGAGTGTAGAAGTGCAGAAAGAAGACAATGGATTGTTAATAAATATGATGTGGTGCCGGTAGCACATATTCAATTACTAGCAAATCAAACCAAACATAGTGATGCAGGTGCCATGATTGAAAATGATTATTATATTTTTTATGCGACCGATAAGGCAAGTGGAAAAAGAGAAATTATCCAATGTGGTATGGGTGCAGCAAGAGATTTTCTGAGATTGATAGGGCACAAAGGTTTACCTTTATTCAACCCCTTACATGGAGAAGGTGTAGCAGGAGGTTATGGTGGAGGAAATATAGGGAATAATGGTAGAAGAAGGCAGGAAGAGGTATGGAATCCAGTAGCAAAACAATTATTCAATGCTATTATGTGGATTTTTCTTATTATTGATGCAAAACCGAATACCCCAATTTTTGAGATTAGAGAAAAGGTGTGTAGATTCAAGGATAGAGAACCATTTGCTAGTCAGGTAAAAGCGGTAAATACCATCATTAGCAAGAATTTTGGAGGTAAAAGTCTTTCAGAAGCAATAGATAAACTTAGAGCAAATAATAATGTAAGAGATAATATGTGTCAGTTTGATAAGTTGGTAGATATTATAAATAATTACACTGATAGAGATGGGAAACGGGTGCGGTTAAAAGTGTATTTTTAAGTTATATATACGTGACAAATGAGGAATAACCCGACTTGATGGATGAGTTAAAATAGGTATGACACAATGTAACCGTTAAAAGAATTAAAACGGATAGTTGAAGATAATGTTTAAAGTGTAGAAGAACTTAAAGGCAAATTGGAAGCAGGTGAATAGGATGACAAATATAAAATTTGACAAACTCATTGGGCTTTTAGAACCATTGGAAACTGATAGTGTTGGAGAATGGATAATAGATAAAGAGCACAAGGGAACGGAAGACGATCCTATACACTTTCCATACCCAAAGTATACAGAAGTGGTTAATGAGTTAATAGATGCTGTTTATAAGTTTGAAGATGAAAATCCGGAGTATGAATTGACAAAATATGGAGAACTTCTTAAGGGAAGAGGTCTCGAATGGGGACAACGCTCAATGGAGAATGCCGATGTTTCCAATATGGATGCACAAGGTATCATGGCATTACTTATGGGCATGGTGCGAGCCGAGAGATTTTGTGATGGCGCTATTATGGGAATGATAAAATCTGGAGCTGTCAAGAAATGGCTTATGCGTCTGCAAGAACTTAAGGAAATGCAGTAGATGCAGGTGCCATGATTGAAAATGATTATTTATTTATGAGATTGTGTGTGTTATACTTGTAGCACAAGTATAGAGTATATTTGAAAAATAACATGAGAGGGGTGAAGAGGAACTATGAAGAATATGAAAATAGATGCTAACGGAACAGAAATCAGAGTAATGGGCGATGTTGTTAATGAGGAAGCATATATTTCTCTTACAGATATTGCAAAGTATAAAAATCCGGATAATGCTTTTATTGTAGTTGCCAATTGGATGCGTAACCATTCTACAATTTCATTCTTAGGACTGTGGGAACAGATTCACAATCCTAATTTTAAACCTATCGAATTCGATAGGTTTAAAGCAGAGTCGGGAGATAATGCTTTTACGTTGACACCGCAGCAGTGGATAAAAGCGACAGATGCAATTGGTATTGTATCAAAATCGGGGCGATATGGTGGCACATATGCTCATACAGATATTGCTTTTGAGTTTGCTTCTTGGATTTCGCCGGAATTTAAACTTTATATTATCAAAGATTATCAGCGATTAAAGAAAGATGAAGCAAATCGATTAGCAATTGGCTGGGATGTAAAGAGAGAACTTTCCAAAATCAATTATCGCATTCATACAGATGCTGTAAAGGAATTTTTGCTAACTCCCACATTATCTCCACAGGAAATGGCATATACATATGCTTCCGAAGCGGACATTTTAAATATGGCTTTGTTCGGGAAAACCGCAGCACAATGGAGAAGTGAAAAAGGAGTAAAAGGAAAAACTCCTAATATCAGAGACTTTGCTTCAGCGGAAGAATTGGTTGTGCTCATCAATCTGGAGGATACAAATGCCGATTTAATAAGGCAGGATGTGCCGAAAATTGAAAGATTGAAAATATTGAGAAAAAAGGCGTACAGGCAGCTTCAAATTCTTAGGAAAAATCAAGAAACTATAGAAGCACTAAAACAAAATTTAATTGAGGATACAGAAAAAGAAGATTGATATGTTTTGAAAAAACATAGGGATATACAGAGATTGATTTTAGCATAATTGAAATTTAAGGGAGCTTACATGGTAGAAAAAATTTTTCGGAAATTGCGCAAATTCCCTTGCGTATGTTCCCCTGCTTAAGTATAATAAAAGTACGAAAAAATGAGACATTGTCACATTCAGAAGGGGAATATAGAAAAAGTGCAGGTATCAGATAAATTATTAAAACCATTAACTGAAGTAAAATATTTAAATGCGGATAATGTTAGCAGATATCGCTGTATTATGCGCATTTTTTATGAAAATAACGAAAAACTGAATTACTGGTTATATCAGGAAGATGTATATGAGGAAATGAAAAAGGATTCTTACTGGTCTGAGTATACGATTGAACAGTGCCAGCAGGATTTGGCTTCGCTTGTCGAATGGAAAAATTTGAATACAATGCAGGACACAAAAAAAGTTGCTTCTATTGAGGAATTTAAGAATAAAAAGTATCGCTATCAGATTTCAGAATATAGTGTTCAGATTGAGCGTTTGGTGCTTCGCTTGGAAAATCTACTGGTTGAGGGAGCATCGTTAGAACCAACACTTTTGGAGCGTATTCGGAGAAACGTAGAAAAATTTTCCAAGATGGTTGAAGAAGAACAGGCAGATGTAAATGCGTGGTGGAATGATTTGAACAGTGATTTTGTAAGACTAAATCAGAATTACCAGGATTATATTCGTGATTTGAACAGTGTTCGTGCGGAAGAAATGATGCATACAAAAGAATTTATGGTTTTTAAGGATCGTTTGATTGAGTATTTACGCAGTTTTATCAAGGGATTACAGCGCAATGTGGGAGTGATTGAAGAATATTTGCGGCTGCTGGATGAAAAGGCCAAAAAACAAGTATTTGAGAAAGTTACAGCGTATCAATTTGCAATTCCCAGAATAGACATTGAATTGTCAAAAAAACAGATTGAAGAAAATGTAATTGGTCGTTTTGAAAGTATTTATAATTGGTTTGTGGCAACAGATGGACACGAAAATGAAGCAGCTAAGCTATTTGATGCAACGAACGAAATCATAAGAAGAATAACAAGATATGCAGCGGAGTTAAGCGAAAAAAATTCACTGGGGGCAAATCGAAAAGAGGAATATAAAAAAGTTGCGGAACTTTTTATGAAATGTGAGGATGTGGATGAGGCACATAAAATGTCGGCAATGGTATTTGGAATTGAGCGGCCGGTTCATATTTCAGGTGATTATGACAGGGTAACAGATAGCATGAATCAGGGTGTTTATGAAGAAGAACCGATTTGTATTGAATTGAAACCAAGAATTCGTGCTTACCGCATGAAGACAAAGAGAAGTTCTATTGTGGAATCGACTGAGAAAAAATTGGAAATACGAAAGAAGATGTTGCAACAGCAAAAAGAGGAAATGAACAGAATAAGACTTCTTGAAAAAGATGGTGTGATTGATTTTTCCGAACTTCCGGTTATTGAACCGCGAATACGGGAAATTCTGTTAAAATGGATTTCAGATGCGATGGAATCCGTTGATTTTTCATCACGAACGGATGATGGAAGAACTTATCAATTAGAAAAAACAAGTGGTGGTGAAACATGCACCGTTCATTGTGAAGATGGTAATTTTACAATGCCAAAAATGAGACTGATATTTGGGGAGAAACCGATATGAAAGCATTAGAAATACTTTTTAATCGCCGCTGGGTGTTAAAGTCGGAAGATAAAGATTTATATTATCAGATTCGTGATGCAGTTGGTGAGGTACGTAAGTACACAACAGAAAAACTCGGCTGCCAGATTATTGATAATTCGATGTTAGTGAAAATGGAAAAAATACCGGTTATTCCGGAGACGTTTATGGGGATTCAGTCATTTACATCGAAAGAGGAATATGTGTATTTATGCATACTACTTATGTTTTTGGAAGATAAAGATGCACAGGAGCAATTTGTGCTTTCGCAGCTTACAGAATATATGACAGCAGTAATGCCGGGGGAGATTACGGATTGGACAGTATACACGAATCGGCGAAGATTGATTCGCGTATTGAGATATGTTGTCGGACAGGGAATGGTGACGGTGACAGATGGTACAGATGATTTGTTTATGGACGATGTGAGTGGAGAGGTTTTATATGAAAACACAGGTGCATCAAAGTATTTTATGAGAAATTTTACAAAAGACATTATGCATTATACATGTGCAGCAGATTTTATGGAAAGTGACTGGTATGAAGTGGATGAGGACAGAGGATTTGCAAGAAGACACAGGGTATATAAGAGACTTTTATTTGCTCCGGCGATGTATCGGGAAGATGGTTCGGAGGAGGATTTTGAATACCTAAAATATTATAGGCGTCGATTAATGGAAGACTTAGAGCAGATGTTTGACTGTCATATTCATATTCATCGTGGAAGTGCGTATTTTTTGTCTGGTGAAGAATGCAGGATTGGCGCAGTTTTTCCCGGTAATAATTCGCTGGCGGATATTTTGCTTTTGTGTTTTGGTGAGATAAGGAAGAAAATAGAAAATAAAGAATGGAACCTGCGCCAGGATGAGATGTGTGTAGTGGATAAAGTAAATTTTGAAGCACTGATTTGTAAAGTAAAGAAACAATATGGTTCGGGATTTTCAAAGTTGTACAGAGAAATGCCGGAGGGCGAATTTGTTCGGAATGTAATCGATGAGATGACTCGTTTTATGTTTGTAAAGAGTGAGGAAGATACCCAGCAGGTGCGTGTATGCCCATTGGCTGGAAAGTTAAAAGGCGGCTACCCGGAGGATTACTTAGGAGGTGACAAAGATGAATCGAAGATGGCAGGCAAATAAAATTGGTCTTATAAATTTTTGGTATTACGATGAGCAGGAGTTCCCTTTTGTGAAGGGGCGCATGCTTCTTCGTGGTTCCAACGGATCTGGAAAATCAGTAACCATGCAGAGTGTTGTGCCACTTTTATTAGATGGAAATATGAGTCCGGAGCGCCTGGATCCTTTTGGTTCAAGAGACCGTAAAATGAGCAGCTACCTTTTAGAAGAAAACGATGGAAGGGAAGAGAGAACCGGTTATCTGTATTTAGAATTCAGGAGAAAAGATAGTGAAACTTATCTTACAATTGGAATGGGAATTCGTGCAAGACGTGGAAAACCGTTGGATAAATGGTACTTTAGTCTTACGGATGGACGACGTATTGGAAAGGATTTCTTTTTGTATAAAGAAATGGGTGAAAAAGTTACCCTTTCAAAAAAAGAGTTGGAAAACCGCATTTTACAGGGAGGGAAAGTATTTGACCGTCAGGCTGATTACATGGAGTATGTTAATAAACAGATTTTTGGGTTTGAAACTGTGGATGAATACAAGGAAATGGTTGATTTGCTCATTCAGCTGCGTACGCCCAAATTGTCAAAAGATTTTAAGCCGTCCGTAATTAATGATATATTAAGTGATTCTTTGCAGCCGCTTTCTGATGAAGATTTGCGTCCGATGTCAGAAGCAATTGAAAATATGGACACCATGAGTATGAATCTTAAAAGTAGAAAAGAAGCGAAAGCAGCAGCAGAAAAAATCAATGCTGTTTTCTCAAAATATAACAAGATTATTCTTTGTGATAAAGCAGCACGATATGAGCAGACAAGGATAAAATTGCAGGAGATTGTTTCACTGCAGAAAAAATATGAAAGAAATCATGAAGAGTGTGTTCAAAAAATCGAACAACTTACTTGTAAGATTGAACAGATTAACGCGAAAAGGGAAGCAATGGAGAAAGAAAAAGAATCGTTAAATAAGAGTGATGCGGTTGCGTTAAAAATGAGGGATTCCGTGCTTTCTAAGGAACTGGAAGAACAGAGAAGAAATAAGGATGACAAAGAGAAATTTTTGGCATCCAAACAAGAGCAGTATGTTGATGCAAAAACGCAGATAAAAGATGAGGAAGATAGAAAGTTTGATAAAGAAACAGAAATCAACTCATTGCTGGAAGATATGCAGGAAGAAGCGGATACAATGGGATTTCAGGAGTTTGCATTTATGGCAGAAGAATTACAGGGGAATATTGAAAATGCCTATAAATTTGAACTTCATAAGGAGCAGTTTAAGAATACCTTTGAACAGATTTCAGAGGGAGAAGATTTGTTGCAAAAATTGCAGATTCTGGATCGTCAAAAAGAGGAAATGATTCAGAAAAGAGAGCGTCAGATTCGCGAAATGGATTCTATTCAAAGAAAAATATCCGAATGTGAGGCAGCACTTGTTCAGGCCGAAAATGAATGGAAAGAGTCCCTATACAAATGGAATGAAGAAAATAGCGAATTAAAACTTGAAAAGGATATGCTGCGTGAGTTTAGTGTGTTTGCAGATTCTTATCATTTGGATTCGGATTTTGCCGGTATTCGCCAGAAAGTGGCAGACAAATGGATTGAAAAAAAGGTAGATTTTGAGACCAAAATAAGTGCAGCTCTTGTTGAATATGCGGCAGTAAAAGAGGAAATAAAAGAAACAGAAAGTGAACTAAACGAATGGGAAAATCAAAAGGAACCAACGCCACAAAGAAGTGAAGCTGTAGTGCGGAACAGAAAGCGATTGGCTGATGCGAAAATTCCTTATCAGGAGTTTTACAAAGTCATAGAATTTGGAAAACAGCTGGATGAGAAAGCATGCAACTTTTTGGAAGAGGCACTTCTAAAAATGGGGATTTTGGATGCGATTGTAGTAGATGAGCAGTACAAAGAACAAGTACTTGTTCCGGCTAAAGGTTGTGAGGACTGCTATTTATTTGCCAGTGAATCATCGGTTGAAAAGAGTTTGCTTGACGTATTAGAACTAAATGAAGAAGTAAATGATATTTTTTCCAATTATCGTATGACAGGAATTCTTAAAAATATCGCTTACGATGAAGAAAACATATTGTCTGTTTCATCAAATGGTACTTACCATATGGGCATACTGACAGGGACGATTACAGGCGAACATGAGGCAGGCTTTTTAGGAAGAAGGGCGCGGGAAAGACAGCGTCGGATGAAGATTGACGAGTGTAAAAATCAAATAGCACAATTGGAAGAAAGGCGGGCACTGCTGGAACAGCAAAAACAGCTTTTAGAGACAAGAAAGGATGTTCTTAAAAGTGAATTTGACCAGTTTCCGGATGATACCCATATGCGTAACGCGGTAAAAATTCTTTTGGAAGAAGAGAGAAAATATGAGATTCTTCACGAAGAAAATGATAAATTGGGTGAGGAATTATCAATTTTTCTAGAGGAGTTAAAACAAAAGAAAAAAGCGGTGTTGGAAATTGCAGAAAAACTGTATTTGCATTGTTCATATGATGTTTTCTATCAGGCAAAGAAGGCGGCAGAACGATATG
>UMGJ01074948.1_pt1 | contig 13831 bp, 3 predicted proteins | sample 1965221 | NCBI WGS metagenome assembly UMGJ01 (sample SAMEA4836067, study PRJEB28245) | human gut metagenome | biome: gut microbiome; material: fecal sample | place: Denmark | collected 2008
TGCGGATGGAACATGTACCCTGACAGGACAGAAACTGGCAGCGGGAAAAGCAGAAAAAAACAGTTATTCCTTCCAGATTCCAAAAGCGTTGAAAGACAAGATCAAAATCCAGATAACGGCGGAACCGGATCCCAGTTCGGCAGACGCGGTCAATTCGCAGAAACTGGCAGCAATTCTTTCGTTTGCAGATTACAAAGTGACAAAAAACTGGACGGGAAAATTCCTTGATTCCACAATTAACAAGAAACCATTGGATTACGATGCATTCAATTATGAAATATCAGGAAATGGAGAAGGAAAGGTGACGGTCACATGGGATGATAAGCTGCAGCTGAGCAGCTGGACGGTAATAGGGGGGAAAAATACCACAGTCCCGGAGCAGGGGAAGCATTCGTATGTATTTGATGTGGACGCTTCGACAACCGCAATCCAGTTCCAGTTTTACAGAAACCCGGACAAACCGTTGGAGGAGAAAGAGAATAACTGGATTTTTTTTGGAAGTCTTGTTACTGTTTCCTACCAGGAAAAGAAAGCAGAAGGGGCAAAGTGAGTTAGAAAAATGAGTGGATTATAAGGTCTCCTACTATTTTTACAGGCAGGATAGGATTGATGAAAATGAGAGTACATAAAAAGATAAACTGGATGAAGCGTATGGTAGCGACCGGAATGGCGGTCTGCATGGTACTGACGACACCGGCATCGGCACTGGCAGGGACAGAGGCAGGAGAAGGCACGGAAACGCAGACCATATCGGAAGAAGCAGCGGGCGAATCCATTCTGGATACCGGGACAGGCTCTGTGGATGCAGGGGAAGATGGCGGAACCGGAGGACAGACGGAAAGTACAGAGCAGAGCGGGACAAAAACCCAGACAGACAGCGCAGAACCGACAGAAAAAGGCGGCGAGACAGGAACAGCAGAAAATGAAACACGGCGGGACGGCAGAGATACGGAAAGCCAAGCGGATGCGGGAAATCAGACTCCGACGCTGACACTTGAGCAGGCGGCTCAACTTGCTCAAAATGATAAAACTGCAAAAGACAAATTAAAAGTTGATACAAATACCAGGACAATAACGATAACAGATGGAATCGGATTAATCCTGTTATCCAATGTGAAGCCTTCAGAATATAAAGAGAAGGGAATAAACTTGGTTACAACTTCGGGATGGGATCTTACGGAAACGGCAGAGATTGACGGAAAGACTTATAGCTTTCTGGGACTGGGTAATGATGACAATCCGTATGAAGGAAAATTTGAATTTGATAAAAAAACATCAGCAGAAAAATTCTCAATAACCACGACGAAAGCACTGTTTTATGCGCTTTCAACGAAAGCAAAACTGGATTCGATTTCCTTTAGCATTTCAAAGACTTTTTCCTCCACCGGAAACCCACTTTTGGCGGAAAAACTGAAAAATGGTGGAAACGATACAAAATTGACTTCAAAGGTTGTGCTTAGCAATTTGAATTCTGCTGAGATACAAGAAGCAGCAATCGGCGGTTTGATTGGCACGATGGAAGAAGGTAGCAGTGCAGAGATCACTTTTACAAATAATTTCTCAAACTCATTGAAAGTCAGCGGAGAGAGCCATACAGGTTTATTCTGTAATACAATGGAATCGGGCGCATCCCTGACTGCGACTTTTAAGAATAATGATAAGAATCCGGTTAGTGTCGAAGCAACCGCATCAGAAGCAGATGCGGGCGGATTTGTCGGCCATATGAAAGCAGACAGTCAATTAACGATTGCCGGGACTTCGGCAGCGCAGGTAAGTTCTGCGTCCGGAAATGCCGGAGGACTGGCCGGAAGCGTGACAGATGGAAAGATTAGCGTTCAGGCAGAAAATGGAGAAAACGAAGCGGATGCTGGAAAATTTGCGTTTGCGGATATACTTACTTTAAAGGCAGGCAGTGGAAAAGCAGCAGGTGGACTGATCGGAGCGTATTCGGTTACGAAAGGCGGCATAGATAACGGTACTGGCAATTCAATCAGCTACGCTCTTTCTGAATATGAGTTTCACAGCATTACTGTATCTGGCGGCGAGGATGTCGGCGGATTATTTGGCGTACTGAAAAATACCAGTACAAGGTCCACTACCGTGGCTGTCTCAGGAAAGACGACAGATGCCATCACGACAAAGGTGATCAGTGAGAGCGAAGTGAAAAATCTGGGCGGACTGATCGGAGCCTATGATACTGTAACTAGTATAGATAGAAATAGTGCAGACGTTATGCAAAATACACTGGCCATAAAAGGAACTTCCAACGCTGCTGATTCAGATATCAGGGCAGTTTCCACAGGTGGAAGTAAAGCAAGTACCACGTATGGTGGAGTGATCGGTGCTGTATCCGGCAGCAGTTATGTGGAAATCGAAAATGTGTCTGCCACCACAGCAGATATGAAAAACAGTAATGCCACAAGTGTTGGCGGTCTGGTGGGAAAGCTGAATGACGGTTTCCTCAATGTGGGAAATGTGACACTTGCGACGGCAGGTGGCAATGACCTTGGAAGTACAAATCCAAAAGTGCCATCCAACGACACCGATCAGGTGGAAGGTCATGGCGGTCTGATCGGTCATCTGGTAAAGGGGGTACTGCGCCTTCATGGAGAGACAAATTTAGAGGATCAGAAGATTACAACTGCCTATAACCATGTAGGACAGATTGTGGGATACAATGAAAATGGTCTGATCTATGCTCTTGGAAATGGTAATAGTCTGGATGCAGACGGAAAAGGCTGGAGCCTGACCCGTTATTCCGGTACGGATCGAGGCGGCTCAGATATTGGAAACTGGGGGGCTGTGATTCGACTTGGGGGAAATCTGTCTGAAGGCGCAGATGGAGTCTTTACCTTTGATGAAGACGCTCATACTGTTACGATAAACAGTTCTGTAGAGAATAGAACTAAGGCGAATATCAATGGTGCAAATCAATTTGCGGCATATGCGCTGGCATTCGAGTTTTCCATGACCGATACGGGAAAGACGGAAGCCCTGAAGCTTAAGAATGAGGTGTATCGAGACCAGGAACAGATAGTGAAGCTTACCGGGAATGTGGATCTTACCAATACAGGTATTATTGGCATCGGCAAGGATAATGTAGAGAAAGGTAAGAAGCTGTTCAAAGGAACGCTGGACGGCGGCAATTATACGATTACATTGGATATTGGAACTGCATATGGCAAAAGTATTTCTGGAAATAATCTTGCAGCCGGACAGCTCTATGCAAAGCGAAGCGACCAGCGAGATACGCATTACAGTCTGGCACTGATTCCATTTGCCGGGGATGTAACCATTTCCAAGCTTACGATTAATGGTAATGTCATCTGCAAAATACCGAAGACGGTAAATCAGGAAGAAAAAGAGATCAAATATCCGGCATTTGTCGCAGGGGCAATAGGCCTGGCAAGTGGAAAGACAGAATTCAACCATGTTACAGTAAATACCAAGAGTTCTGTAACAGAAGAAGCAACAGATGCAAAGAAGCTTCTGACCTGGCAGGGAGGATTTCTGGCTCGATGCGAAGGAAGTACGTTAATCTTTACAGATTGTACATGGGGGAATACAGCGAGCCTTGATGATGAACGTGATACTGACAACCACAGAATCGGTGGTCTTGCGGCGGAAGTGATGGGGGGCTGTACCGTAACTGTGAGTAACACGACCTTAAGCGGTTCCATTGTATCCAAATCAAAGTCCAATGCCAATGTCGGCGGTCTGATCGCAGTCAGCCGTGGGGAAGATTTGAATAACAAGGCAAATTCCAGCAAGATAGAGGTTTCTAAATTATCGGTAAAGGGTGAGACAGTCACAACATCATCAGCCACAACCAGCGGCGGTCTACTGGGCTACCAGTGGAAGAACACGAATGTTGAGTTTGCTGCGAATGCCGGAGTGACCATATCAGGCTCGACGCTAAATGCAGGCACTGCCCAGTTTGGTGGACTTGTCTATCAGGCAACCGGATACTGGAATGCAACTGCAAAGGACAGCATTGTATTTACGACAGACACAGATAATAAAGCAAATACTTTCACAGGAAAATCAGAGAAAGACACTCCAAGCGGTCTGCTGGTGGGAACCGGTCTGCTTACAGAAACGAATACAGACCAGACCAACACAACCTCTGCCCTCTATCTGGAAGTGGGCACATGGGGAAGTGCGGCGGATTCCGCTTATAAAATTAACAATGGTGCAGTTACCTTGAACATCGGCAATTCAGAGTACTTTGATGAACTGGCTGGAATTACCAGATTTGATGATGCCGGAAACAGCAATGCAGTAGTTTCCCTTGCAGTACGTGACAGCAGTGGAAACGCAGCTTTGATTGATAAGGGCAGTACAACAAATACATACACGGGTCAGATAGAAAATTATAAAAACACAAAGACAAGATACTACTATAACCTGGACAACTACAGAAAAGACAAGTATACAACGGATCTTAAAAATATCACTTCGGAACCGGATTTAGTTTTGTGGAGTGCAGCCCAGTATGCTGCAGAAAATATCAGAACATGTTTCAGAAAGGAAATCATCAGTACACCAGATAATTTTTTTGTGACAAGCATATCTGGAAACCTGAATCTGGATGGATATTCGTATTATCCGGTGACACCGCTTACCCCGGTACATATTGGCTCGGAAAGTAATACTGGTTCAGATACAAACCTGACCTTTGCCTACGATGCAATGAATACGATAGAAGGAACAAATAAATCATTCTCGGATGCAGAACATCAGCATTACCTGATGCAGCACGGATTGTTCTATAACACTTCTCATGGTGTGCTGGTAAATAAGACTTCTTTTGCGGGTGTGGTAGGAAAAGAAGAACTTAAAAGTGAAGCAAATACAGACGGTTCAGACAACAGTACACAATATAATTCCGGTGCGCTGATTTATGGAAGTGTCATCGGAAATCCGATCAGCAACATTGTTGGAATCACTCTGAAAAATGTGACATTGGATGGAATCAGAGTGACAGGTGTGGAAAAAGACAATGGCATCACCTATGCGCCACTTCTGATCAATCGAATTGCAAAAGCAGCAAAATTGACCGTAGATAAGCTCTCCACCAGTGAGAAATATATGACAGGAGAAGGTGAGAATAAAAAAACTGCGTATGCTGCAACCAGTCTGGTCGGCTCCGTCGGTGACAAGACAGCATCCAAGCTGACTCTTTCATTTTCCGATATTGCACTGGACGGACGTGTAAAAGAAGATTCAGAAAAATCTACCTCTGTGTGGAATAATGGAACCACGCAGGTAGAGTATCACACAACTCATACGATATTTACCAGGGCAATCCTTATGGAGTACTTTATGTATTCTTCCGATGGTTCCGGTACGTATAACTTTAACAGCACCGATGATAAGGTTACTTATGGTGTTGAGCTGACGAATACAGGGACAACTGGTCGAAATCCGGATAAGCAGTATCAGTACTATGATGCGGACAGCTATATCACAGATGAGAAGAATAAACATGCGGATGAAGCTGATGTGAAAGACAGATATAAGGACACGAAATTTCTTCGTTATGTCAGGGTAGCACAGAATATTGAAGAAAGTACATATGAGCTGGATATCAACCAGAAATCTACTGGTCTGCTGAAAGGCTGCGGTACCTATGGGGATCCGTATATTATTGAAGATGCACTTCAGCTGAGTTCACTGGCTTCTTATATCAATACCCCGGGCAGTATTTCAAACTTCCAGGTAGTATTTAATTCAAAAGTCCTGGAAAGTCAGACACAGACAGCAGAGAACTACCATACGCAGGGGAATGCTACTTCTGCTACTACAGGCACGGATATTACCTATACATGGGAAAATAATGCATGGAAAGCGGATGGAGCAACAGATACAATAGATACAGCTAAAGCAACTAGCTATCTGTTAAATGCGTATTACAAAATCGAGAAAGACATTACGATTTCCGCAGAAACCTTCAGCGGACTTGGTACACTGACGAAACCATTCAGCGGTGTGATTGTTGGTTCCTCTGATAACGGCAATTCCATCACTGTAAGTATGAAAGGATCGAACGGGAACAAAGACAGCTTCGGCGGTCTGATTGCCTACAGCCGTGGAAGCGTAGTAAAAGATCTGACGGTGGACTATTCAGATGCAAAGATTCAGATGCAGGCTGCAAGTTTGCCGGGAACAGAGAAAAATCCATTCTTTGGCGGAGTTATCGGTTATTGCATGGGTGGTGATACCATTATTGATCATGTGTCCGTACGGTATAGTGAAAACACAGTATCATTTAGCGGTGACTATGAAAAGTTAATAGCAGCTGGAGGATATGTCGGTCTGGTTGGTGGGGCAACCCACGTAACCGAAGTAACCGAAAATAGTGACTATGAAAAAACCGGCGGTGGTGTGGTGTTCCGTAATATGAAGAATACAACCAATACCTTTACGACGGCATGTGCGGAAGCGGCCGATGAAAAGAAAACAGTAAAGATGTTAAAGGAGGATGGTACACCCGATGGTAAAACAACTACTGAGGGCGGTAACTATTTCTATCGCAACCCCTATGTTGGCCGTGTATTAGATGGCTATGCATGTGCAGAAAAATGTACTGTAAATAATACCGATAAAAACTATACCATTCCAAGTTTACAGGAAGGGACAAGTGACCTGACGGTATCCGAGACTGATGGTGTATTAAACGCTACTGTAGCGTCTGCACAGGGATTGTGGCTGCTGTCCGCGATTGTAAACAGCGGTGCAGGAGCGATGGATTCTACAGGAAGTTATACGGATGTAGACGGCGAGGTGGTTGATGCGTATCAGTATGGAAAACCACGTACTGCGACGTATGAAGGAATCGGAACAGATGCAGGAACAGATGCAGGTACAAGGCTTGTAGATGAAAAATACTGGGGTGGAAATGCAAGTTCAGCAGAAAGTGATGATGCAAAAAACAGAGTTTCTTATCTGGTCAAGAACTATACAACAGGTACCACAGCAGCAAGGCTGGCAGGAAAGAGCAGTGATACAAAGACAGCTACGAATATCCCGGTTAATCTTACATTCCGTGTAAAATGCATTGATATGACTGCTTATGGCAATGGGTTCCGGGGGATTGGATGTAGTTATGGGGAGAATAAGGTTGTTTGGAATACCAATTGCAGTATTCCAAAAGTATATCGGCGGAATCTTCTGATAAATACAATTTCTGGTAATGAAAAAAATGCCACGACGATTACATTAGGCATGAATCAAAATGAGTACGAAAGCGAATATATAAATGGTTCATGGCGAAATCAGGGAGCAGGAGTATTTGTCGATTTTCATTTTACAAATGAGTGTAGTGTGAGCAATCTTGTAATATCAGGAAATGTTAAGATCGGTCTGTTTAATAAAACAGATTCAAATTTGTGCCATGTGGAAGAATCAGAAAACAAAACAGGTGTTGGTGGATTCGCTGCGAGAACGGCCAATTCCACAGGTAAGGTTACTTTTAAGGATTTTTCTCTGAAGAACATTGATGTATATGGTGGCACAATGACAGGAGGAGCCATTGGGTATATTGATGGATATAATAATAAGTTTCAGAGAAATGTAACTTTTGACAACTGGTCTATTGAGAATGTAAATGTATTAAAATGGGTTCAGAACGATGGCAGTTCGGGTGGATTAGTTGGATGGAATGTTGGATATGGTACTTTGGAAATCACAAGAGATTCTAATGAGGATGTTAATATCAAGAATCTTAAAGTTACTACAATTTCAGATCGCTATAATACAGCGGCAGCAGGAGGCCTTGTCGGCGCTTGTGACTTTTCTAGTGTGAGTATTAAAAATGTGAATGCAAATAATGTGACGGTTACCGGAGAAAGTGTTCGAGATATAGGTGGTTTGATTGCAGGAAAAAGAAATGGAACAAATATTAACATTAATGTGACTAGCTGTGTCCTACATTCTATTGAAGTAAGCAATCCGAAAAAACCAACAGGTTATACAGGAGGCATAATTGGATATCATGATAGTCTATTGGCTATTTCGGAGGTAACCATGGATTGTAATTCAAAGATTAACGGACAGCAATACACAGGTGGATTTGTAGGTCAGTCAAATGCCGATGTTCGGATCATAAGTTGTTCGGAAAGAGATACCTATGTAAAGAGTGATACGCAAAACTGGGTTGGCGGTTTTATTGGACATCTTTATAAAACAGCTACGCTCCAAAATTGTCAACAGGAAAAGGTTACTGTTCTTGGTCGATATGTGGGTGGTCTGATTGGAGCTGCTGATGGAAATATACAGGCATCGAATGTAGCATTTGCGAATGTAGTGGTAGCTACAAAACAATCAGGGGCGAGAAATGCGGGTCTGGTAACAGGATCTACTTATATTAATAAAAAAAATATTAGTGTTAAGGGATATAATTTTCTTGCACGGTCATGTAAAGTCGGATTAGTTGATGCAAAAGAAGCAAATGATCTATTAAAAGCAGATATTAAAGCAATGGATACTGCTGGATTCTGGATTGGAATAAGTGGTCCAAAGGATAATATTAACCTGACAGCAGTTTCTGCCTACGGCACTGTTTTACCACAGAAAGACATTGGAACTCCTCAAAACGGTTCTGCTTCCATCATCTACGCCGATGCCAACGCTGATCAGACCTACCAGCCAACCGACTCCACAGCGAAACCATCCTCTTCCGCCAGCCCATGGGTAGATGTCAACCCGAAGAGTGATGTGCCTTTTGCAGATGGAACAGTTATGACCGGTAATGCGGCAGGAATCGGAACAGCCAGTGAAATTTTAACCGAACTGGGCAGAGACTCTCATGATTCAGCTTACTACTGGAATGTAGACAATAACACGAAAACCAGTGTTGCAAAACTATTAATTCAAACAAACGACGCGTATCTTACAACTTACAGAGTCGAAGAAAACGCAACCACAACGGTAGACAAAAATGTTGACTTTCCGGTGCTTGTTGTAAATAATACCGCAGATGTGGATGGAATGATCTGGGACTATATTGCGGCAATGACAAATGTGAACAATGGAGATACAGCGAAGAAACGAACGAAAGACATTACAGCAACGAGTTATAAGTGGGACAGCAATTATAATAATTTTGCACCTCAGACAAATGCAAGCTTAAGTGTCAGCTCAGGAAAGAAGCTTTCCATCACTCCGAATGCATATGATAACCAGTGCAGTCAGTTTACCTTGCTGGATGTGACCTACACAGATCCGACAGACACCACAAACTCACATGTTTTCCATCTGTACATTCCGGTGCTTGTGAAAAAGGTTCTCTATATCAATTTCAAAACAAGGTTTCTTGCAGGAACGGATTACTGTGCATCGGATTATCCTATGACAGATATAAGCAGAAATCATTATGCAACCGCAGACTTCAATGAACCATTGACGGCATTGATAGAATACAGCTATGAGAAAGAGACAGACTGGCAGTCCATGCTGGACAATGGTGAGAATCTGCTGTGGTATTATGACAAGGTTCTGGAACTGGCATCGGGCAGTTCGGGTAATACACAAAAACTGCTCCCGGAAGGAACAAGGCTGACGTTGGTAGACAGGCAGACCAAACAGTATTATATTTATACGACAGACGGAAGCGAGGATTTGCATAGCTTTAACCTTGCAAATATGACAGTGCCAGGCAGTAGCGGTCAAGGTCAGACACCTCAGAAATTCGCTCCTGTTTATATTTGCGATTTACTCGGGCTGAAGGCAGAGCAGGTATTGGAACTGGAAAATGGAACAACCTATTATGTGAAGGAGACAGAACCGTCCAAAGCAACGGTCAGAATCGGCGCAGACTATTACCGGAAAGCGGAAGAAAAGGACAAAGATGCAGAAAAATATCGGATGACAATACCAGAAACGGATACTTCTTTGAATTCACAGGAATGGAAGGAAGAGTACTATCTTACCATTCAGATTCCAAAAACAGATGGAGTGTCCATTGTAAACAACCGATTGTATGCTGCAACAATGTCACGCAAGGAAGGTACGCTGCCGGCTGTCATTAAATCGGATAAGGATGCGGATAGTTCTGCTTACGTAGTATACAATGGAGTTCAGCAGACGTTCCGTATTTCCACCAGCCGTATTCATAATGGAAGTCCGATGGGAGATACTGCGATGGAAAATGGAGATGGTATCAAGATTAATCTGACAGGTGAATTGTGGCTGACAGATGCAGGGCGGGCTCAGTTTCAGTTACTTGGACCTTCCGAAGTTTATCACGAGTTTGATATCAGCCTGAAAAAATATTTGGAAAAGGCGGCTGGAATCAATGGTGTAATCGGTACAGAAAACATCCAATATATATATCAGCTTTCAAAATCAGATGGAACAGAAATCCATTCAGAAAAAGGTAAGAATTCAAACGCAGCCGGACTTGAAACGATGTCGCTTCGATATGGAAGCAGCGAGTTGAAAAGCGCATTGGAAAGGGCAGACAGTGAGAAGAATGCGATAACGGTTACAGCTGAAATCACACTTACGTATGATGGCGTGGATGATTTTCCGGTGAGGGGCACCGCAGATACAGATAATAGTGGTGCATCCGTTGTTGGTGTGTCACGTATTGCCAATACATCTACGCAGCTGCCGATTACAGAAAATAAAAAAACGGAAGAAGATAAAAATCGTTATTACATCACAAACCCATCCAAAGCGATCCTCAGATATTCCAGCGTAGATGGAACCGGAATCGGAGATACGACGCAGCAGCTTGGAGTCAACCCGAGCGATGCAGCAAAGAACCGTTCCGACATGATCTATACAAGAGCAGATTATGATTATTCCAATGTGGATACAGAAACTCTTTCCAGGGCTGCAGCCATCCGCTATAAAATGGAATTGTTCCAGAAAAATGAGAATGGAACTTATGATGAAACAAATCCGTTGGAAATTGGATCTTATCTCCAGAATATTGTCAAAGATGCAAAATCAGATGATATTTCCGTAAATGGTGATAAAGCATATCAGTGGAAGAACAATTTTGTATCGGACGATACGAAGCACCAGTTTGCGCAATTTACCTTTACGCCATTGACCGGCGAGAAATTTGAAGAAAAGAACTATACTTATGCAAATTATAGAGTGCGCCTGACTGCGGTTCTGCTCGATGAAAACGGAAGTGAACTGGATGGTACGAAAGCAACGGATTATATCATCTATACCAATGCCCGGATCTATCAGGATATGATAGACAATGATTAAGCGATCCGGCAACGATAAAAAATGGGACAGAAGCGAGGTGAAAAGGGATGCGCTGGAAAAAAGGAAAAGAAGAGCTTACGGCAGAAGAATACAGACAGAAAGCGCAGAAACAGATAGAGCTTCTGAAAAACCAGTGGAAAATCTTTTTCCGGACGGGAATCATCGTTATTGCAGCTTTCATTGTGATGATCGTTGCAAGTATTGCATGGTTTGTCAGCAATACCAGGGTCGATGCGACTGGTGTTGCTATCCGGCCTGCGGATATGCCCTTCGATCTTGCCGCGGCCGGGACAAAAAGTGATGAAGATGCAGATCGAGGAATATATGACAAACTGCTGACAGTATCCCCTGGAGCCTTAAGAGAGATAGACGGGAAAAAATACTGGTCTACCGATGGAAGCCACACTTCCATCTGCTGGGCTGTTACACCGGAAAGCAATATGAACAATACAGGTGAGGATGGAAAACCGACAGGGATTGAGCCGGGTTCTTATGGAAAAATGACATTTTATATCATTCCCAATAAGGATGGCTCGCTTAAAGTAACGTTGGATCTGGTTCTGACCGGATATCAGATAGCGGATAACAAAAAGAATGAGGCGAATGTGACCCAAAATGATTTAACGGAAGTTACGGATCCGTCGCTGCAGCAATTGCTGGAAGGACACGTTCTTTTGTTTGCGGGATACAATGAGAAGGCGGGGTGCTATAAAGGTTGGATATCCCGGGATGCAGGAGAGTGGAGTATGAGGCTTGGCAGTGAAACGGAAGCGGCTGTCCTTGAATCAAAGAGTGGAAAGCTGACCTGGAATAATACGAATGCCAAAAAGGACACTGCTTATCCGGTTACGATATACTGGATCTGGCCGGAAAGGCTGGAGTCGTATCTGAGAAAAGCAGACGGCTATAGCGGAAAGAATCCGCTGCTGTTTCCGGAAGATCTATCAAGTGAAGATATTGCACTTTCAGCATTGCCGGAAAACCTGTTTGAGACGATGAGTAAAGTGGAGGAGAATTCATCATCGAATCGTTATTTCCGGTGGGAGGATTCTGTAAAATTTCAGGAGAATGTTACAAAAGATACGCTTTCACAGATACGGGAGAAATTCAATCCGGCTCTCTATTCTATGGTCGCGACTTACTATGATTCAGCAGACCAGTACCTTGGGAAAAACGTCCAGTATGTACAGCTGAAACTGGATGCGCAATAAAACCGGACAAAAATGTGGCAAAGAAGGAGGTGTTTCCATGAAGGAGCAGACAGAGAAACAGCAGGATGAGGGCAGGCAGGAGAAGCATAGGATGTGGCTGACGCGGAAAAAACGGAGTGTCATATCTGTGATTCTGGCATTCTCTGCCCTTCTGGTGCTGCCGGTTTTTGCCTGGCTGTATATGCATCGAAGTATGGAGACGATAACGAAAGTAAATATGCCAAACGCATTGCTGATCGGAGCCGGAGATGCAAAACCGATCCAGCAGCTGGAACTGAACAATATTGACGTTTCCGGGGCACAGAAGTATAAAGACGTTGTATTCTGTGTGTACAGCACAAAGCCGGGACTGGATTATCATCTTCAGCTGGCACATACTACGAATATTGGATTTTCGTATGAAATTGATAAGGCATCTATAGAAACGAAGGCAGTGGAGGGAAGTATTTTTTATCTGGGGGATTACTATAGGAAAGGTGATAAGTTGGCAGGAAATTATTTAAATAAAGAGACAAAAAGCAACTATGCAACAAAAGATTATCATGAGAAAACATATGAAGAATATAAGAATGTTCAGATATCAGCAGAGCCTCTTTATTGGAAGACAACCAGTCAGGAAAAACTTCCGGATGAAAAGCAAAAGCCAGATAAAAATGGGAATTATGTGAACTATTATATTCTGCATATCACCTGGGATGAAACGGTACAGAACAACAAAGAAACGGATATGGTTTATATTATGGCGGGCTGAGTAGCGGCAAAATTCGCAGCCAGGAGTCTGAAGGGGACATTCTGACTGTGGATTTTTTAACCGAATCAAGCAAGTCATCATAATAATCGAATAAGTAGTAGTTTTGCTGAACCAGACTGCATTCTGTTGTATTATTTCTCTGCCTGTTTCACCTTGCAGCGTTTCATATAACATGCAATCCCATATTTTAGAATTTTACTCACTCTGTTCTCCCGGAGTTCTTCATCATATTTCTTTTCTTCTATTTGTTGTAGTGCCCGTTCACAAGCCTGATCAAGATTTCCGTCATTGGCATACTTGACTTCGATAAGAATAACCGTTTCACTGTTTTCACTTTCAACGAGAATATCGCTGTATCCTTCGTCGCTTTCCTGATTGGACGATACGTACCATTCTTCCTTTACGCCAAGAATTCCAAGTAGTATTCCATGATCTGTGTTTCAAAAATATCCCGGATTTCCAGGTTTGGAATCCGCTACATTCATTGACATCAGCAACGTATGCGTGGTATGGTACAAATAATAAGATAGAGAGATAACTGTCATAAAGAGCAGTCCTTCATCTCTATTCACGCAAAGAACGCAGGAAGGGGAAGAATAATTTTAGCTATGAAAAAGAGTCTGAGAATGACAGAGGGAAG
>UMGJ01039715.1_pt1 | contig 13668 bp, 9 predicted proteins | sample 1965221 | NCBI WGS metagenome assembly UMGJ01 (sample SAMEA4836067, study PRJEB28245) | human gut metagenome | biome: gut microbiome; material: fecal sample | place: Denmark | collected 2008
GACCGGTGTTTCGGGTGTGAATGGACAATTTTGTCCGGTCAAATGCATAGAACGAATCGCCGTTGCACAGCTCGTCCCCATAAACATAGTAGCCGCCGATGCGGTTGATTTCCTCCCGCGCATAGTCTACGTACTGCACCGCCTTCCGGTACATTTCTCGGCCGTTCAGCGCCAGATTTCGCCGGGCAATGTCCAGCGATACCATGAGCAGATAAGACGCACTTGTGGTTTGTGTCAGGTTGATGACCTGGCGCACATAGTCTGCATTTACGCTGTCTGCACAGAGCAGCATAGCGCTTTGTGTCAGGCTGCCGCCGGTCTTGTGAATGCTGACAGAAGCCATATCAGCGCCGGCCGCCATAGCGGAACAGGGGAGATTCTCCCCGAAATAAAAGTGGGTGCCGTGGGCTTCATCCGCCAGAAGCAGCATGCCGTGTTCGTGTGCCAGCTTCGCAATGCGGCGGATATCCGGACAGACACCGTAGTAAGTCGGGTTGTTGACCAGAACTGCCTTTGCATCCGGATTTTCTAAAATTGCCCGTTCTACTGCCTCCACAGACATGCCCAGGGGAATGCCCAGTTCCTTATTTTCACCGGGATCTACATAAACCGGAATTGCGCCATTGACAACCAGGGCGTTAATGGCACTACGGTGCACATTGCGGGGCATGATCAGCTTATCGCCGGACTTGCACACCGACATGATCATTGCCTGGGAAGCACCGGTAGCGCCATTGATGATGAAAAAGGCATTGGCTGCGCCGAACGCTTCTGCCGCCAGCTGCTGTGCATCGCGGAGCACTGAAACCGGATGACAGAGATTGTCCAGATTTTTCATGGAATTCACGTCAATCTGTACGCAGCGGTCTCCCAGAAAATCTGCCAGTTCCCGGTTTCCTCTGCCGCCCTTGTGTCCGGGAACATCAAAGCGTACCACGCGGTTCATCAAATGGTCTTTCAGTGCGTCCATCAGGGGCGCATCTTTTTGTGTCAGGAGCATTTTCGTGCGCCTCCTCAATAAATATTTCTGCCGCTGAAAATTTCAATCATTTCCCGGCGCAGACGGTTGGTAATATCCAGTCTTACTCTGGGATCCAGCTCGTATGCATCTGTTTTAAACAGATAGTTTTGCAGTTCCAGTTCCTTGATCAGCATACGGGTGTGAAAAATATTGGACTGATACACATTTACATCCATGGAGTCATACCGGGAGAGAATCTCGTCACTGATAAAATCCTGAATGGAGGTGATATCATGATCCATGAAGCATTTTTTTCCGGAAACATCTCGGGTAAAGCCACGGACACGGTAATCAATGGTGATAATATCCGAATCAAAGCTGCGGATCAGGTAGTCCAGCGTGTTCAGCGGAGAGATTTCGCCGCAGGTGGACACATCCAAATCCACACGAAACGTAGTGACTTCATTATCCGGGTGACTTTCCGGAAAGGTGTGCACTGTGACATGGCTCTTGTCCAGATGGGCGTGAATATCCCGGCGGCGGAGGAAATCTGTACCACGATTGCAGGATTTGTCCATACTTTCCGGCGGTACGTGCCCTTCTGCAATCAGCACATTGACAGATGCACCCTGCGGCTCATAATCCTGCTTGGAGATATTCAGTACGGTTGCACCGATCATTTCTGTGACATCACATAAAATATTTGTCAGACGCTCAGAGTTATACTGCTCATCAATGTAGCGGATATAATCCTGCCGTTCCCGTTCTGTTTTTGCATAGCACACATCGAAAATATTGAAACTCAGTGTTTTTGTCAGATTATTGAATCCATATAAGGTCAGCTTTTTTTCCAACCCTATCATCACAGCCTTCCTGTCATAAGATCGCAGAGCATTTTTCCTTTCTCTGCCTGTTTTATAATCAAAAAACATTGTACCACACTTCCCGGAAAAATGCAATGCCATTTCCAAAACTTTTTTCGAATGCGACAAGAAAATAACAGAGATTTTACCGCTTTTGAAGAAAACAGACGGGGGACGGTACTTTGTATACTGCGGCGGCAGAAAAATCTGGTTTTGCTCCACAGCAAATGTGGCGAAAACAAAACGCATTTTCTGCCGGCTTTTGAATTTTCAGGACTTACCACTTGCAAAAAAAGAGGAAGTATAGTATAATAGAAGAAATCATCTACGGTTCTGTCGAATTGCAATGCCACGGCATGCAGACAGAATATCGGATCAGGCGGCGTCATTCTGGCCGCCGGCAGCAGACGCAGAAAGGAAATCATAAGAGCATGAACAATTCCATGGAAGAAACAATGTTACAAAAACTGCCGTTGATTGCACTGCGCGGACTCGTTTTGTTTCCGGGCATGACCATACATTTTGATTTAGTTCGGGAACCCTTTGTCCGCGCGCTTCAGGCGGCAATGGAAGCAGACCGGCGCATTGTCCTGGTTGCACAGCAGGATCCCCTGAAGGAAGAGCCGGAGGGAAAGGACTTCTACACCGTTGGTGTAATTGCCGAGGTACGGCAGGTGCTCCGTGCGCCGGACGGTGTCAGCCGTGTTCTGGTGGAGGGAAAAACCTGTGTAGACGTTTCCGGCTTTTCCTTAGACGTTTATCAAAAGGACACAGAGGCATATCCGACTGCAATTTGCGCGGAACGGATGTGCACAGAAATTCCGGAAAAGCAGGAGGCGGAGAGCAAAGCGCTTTGCCGCAGCTTAAAGCAGATTTTCCAGCAGTATGCAGAGCTGCTGCCGCGTATGCCGAAGGAACTGGTGGCCTCTGTTGTCTGTGAGCAAAAGCCGGAAAAGCTGTTTGAATATATCGCATTTAACGTGGCTCTGGATTATCCTGAAAAGCAGGCGCTCCTGGAAAAGCACTCCTGGATGAGCCGTCTGGAAGCGCTGTATCACGCAATGGCAGAAGAGATGGAAGTCTTGACTCTGGAGAAGCAAATTCAGGAGGAAACGCAGGCAAATTTGGATCGCTCGCAGCGAGAATATTACCTGCGGGAGCAGATGCGCCTGATTGCAGAGCAGCTGGGGGATGAAGAGGATCCGGCCACAGAACTGGAAGAATATCAGGATCGTATTGCACAGCTGCCCCTGGATCAAGAAAATTTGATGAAGCTGGCAAAAGAGGCCGAGCGCCTGTCCCGGCTTCCGGCAGCATCTCAGGAAGCCTTTGTCATCCGCAGCTATCTGGATACAGTGCTGGCGCTTCCGTGGAACCGATCCAGTCACACAAAGGTGAATCTGAAACGGGCGCAGTCCGTTCTGGAACGGGATCACTACGGCCTGCAAAAAATCAAGCAGCGGATTCTGGAGAGCTTTGCGGTGCGTGCGCTGCTCCCGGAGGAAACCGGGCAGATTCTCTGCTTCGTAGGCCCGCCCGGCGTAGGAAAGACTTCCATCGGAAAATCCATTGCAAAGGCACTGGGGCGGAAGTATGAGCGTGTTTCTCTGGGCGGTGTCCGGGATGAATCCGATATCCGCGGCCACCGGAAAACCTATGTGGGAGCAATGCCGGGACGCATTATGGATGCCTTGACACGGGCAGGCACCAACAATCCGCTGATTCTCCTGGACGAAGTGGACAAAATGAGCAACGATTTCCGGGGAGACCCTTCTGCGGCTCTGCTGGAAGTGCTGGACAGTGAGCAGAACCAGGCGTTCCGGGATCACTACATTGAGGTTCCCTTTGATTTGAGCCGGGTGTTTTTTGTGGCAACAGCCAACTCCCTGGATCCGATTCCGGCACCCCTGCTGGATCGTATGGAAATCATTGAACTGGGCAGCTATACCAGAGAGGAAAAATTCCACATTGCCAGGGAGCACCTGGTAAAGAAACAGCTGAAAAAACACGGCCTGAAAGGAACCCAGTGCCGGATTACCGAAGATGCCCTGTATGCCATCATTGATGGCTATACCAGGGAAGCTGGTGTCCGGGAACTGGAACGGGTGATCGGAACCCTTTGCCGGAAGGCCGCAAAGAAGATTGTTTCCCAGGAGTGCAAAAAGGTCAGCTTTACCGCGAAAAATCTGATGGATTATCTGGGTACGCAAAAGTTCCGGCCGGATGCACAGGTTTGTGAGGATACAGTCGGCGTGGTCAACGGCCTGGCCTGGACATCGGTCGGCGGCGTACTGATGCCTATGGAAGTGCTGACACTGCCGGGAAAGGGCGCTGTGGAATGCACCGGTTCTCTGGGCGATGTTATGCGGGAAAGCGCCAAGATTGCAGTCAGCTATGTCCGCAGCATTGCGGCGCAGTACGGTATTCCGGAGGATTTCTACACCAAGCAGGATCTGCACATTCATGCCCCGGAGGGCGCTGTGCCGAAGGACGGGCCATCTGCCGGCGTAACCATGGCGACGGCAATTGTCTCTGCGCTGTCCGGACGGGCAGTACGGGGAGATGTTGCCATGACAGGGGAGATCACTCTGCACGGAAAAGTGCTCCCCATCGGCGGACTCCGGGAAAAATCCATGGCTGCCTATAAAGCCGGCATCCGCACGGTAATTATTCCGGAAGAAAATCTGCCGGATTTGGAAGAAGTGGATGCGGCAGTCCGGGAACATGTCAATTTTGTACCGGCGAAAACCCTGGACGTTGTGCTGGAAACCGCACTGCTTCCGCGAAAGCACACATTTCACACAGCACCTGCAAAAACCGCAGAGCTGTGTCATGTATAAAGGAGGATGGATATGCTGCAATTTCAGAATGCAAAGTTTCTCGCATCCTATGGCACGTTTTCACAGATTCCCCCTTGTGATTCCATGGAAATCGCCTTTGCCGGGCGCTCGAATGTGGGAAAATCCACGCTGATCAACAAGATCTTTCAGCGAAAGTCACTGGCAAGAGTCAGCGCCGTTCCGGGAAAAACTGCTACCATCAATTTTTACCGGCTGGATCCGCTGACCATTGTAGACCTTCCCGGCTACGGCTATGCGAAGGTTGCCAAATCGGAAAAGGCCAGATGGTCTGGTCTGATCTCCGGCTATCTGGGCGCAGACCGGGATTTAAGACTGATTCTGCTGCTGATTGATATGCGCCACGCGCCTTCCAAGGACGACATCCAGATGATTGACTTTCTGGTGGAATCGGAACTGCCGTTTCTGATCGTCCTGACGAAGGCAGACAAACTAAACCGGACAGAACGTACCAAGCGGATGAAGGCTTTTGAGACAGAAATTCCGTATTTTTCACAGATTCATGTCATTCCGTTTTCCGCAGTTACCCGAGAAGGGGTAGAGGCGGTGCAGGGGGTTCTGGAAGAAATCGCATCAGAACCGGGCGAAGAACTGGATGCACATGCAGATGAAACAGAAGAAAAGCTCTAAGCGTGTGCCGCAGCATTCCAATCCCCAGGAAACGAAAGCTGCCCACACTTGGATAGAAAAGGAAAGGAAGTAGAAAGTATGTTTGTTTCAGAAAATCTGAATACCAATGCCGAAGGCCATCTGACCATTGGCGGCGTAGATACGGTTGCTTTGGCAAAGAAGTATGGCACGCCGCTGTATGTCATGGACGAAGATATGATTCGCCGTGACTGCCGCACATTCCAGAAGAGTATCGAGGAATACTATGACGGCAAGGGTCTGGTGTGCTATGCCAGCAAGGCGTTTTCCTGCAAGGAAATCTACCGTGTTATGCAGAACGAGCACATGGGAATCGATGTGGTTTCCGGCGGCGAGCTGTACACTGCTGTGCAGGCAGGCTTTGATGTATCCAAGGCTTGCTTCCACGGCAACAACAAGACTACCGAAGAACTGACGATGGCGCTGGACTATGGCGTTGGCCGCATTGTGGTAGACAATATCTATGAGATGGAGCACCTCAATCAGCTGGCAGGAGAAAAGCATCTGACTGCCCCGATTCTGCTCCGCATCAAGCCGGGTGTAGATGCGCACACCCATAATTTCATCCGCACCGGCCAGATTGACAGCAAGTTCGGATTTGCGCTGGAAACCGGTGAGGCATATGAGGCAGTACAGAAGGCGCTGTCTTATCCGAACCTGGAACTGCGCGGCCTGCACTGCCACATTGGTTCTCAGATTCTGGACACACAGGGCTTTACTGCTGCGGCAGAAGTCATGATGGAATTCATCGAAAAGCTGAAGCATGAGCTGCACTATGAGGCACAGGATCTGAACCTGGGCGGCGGCTTTGGCATTCGCTATACCGAGGAAGACGATCCGCTGCCGTATGATGCATATATGGAAGCCGTTGCAAAGGTAATCAACGGCTTCTGCGCAGCGCATGATGTAAAGCGGCCGTTTATTCTCATTGAACCGGGTCGCTCCATTGCAGCGCCGGCCGGCATCACACTGTACACCGTAGGCGGCATTAAGGTGATCCCGAACATCCGCACCTATGTTTCCATTGACGGCGGTATGTGTGACAATCCGCGGTATATTCTGTACCAGTCTGCCTATGATGCACTCGTTGCAAATAAGGCAGATCAGCCAAAAACAGATTCTGTTACCATTGCCGGAAAGTGCTGCGAAAGCGGCGATCTTATCGGCGAAAACATGCCGATTCAGCATTGCGAAGTAGGGGACACCATTGCAGTCTGCGCAACTGGCGCATACAACTATTCCATGGCTTCCAACTACAACCGTCTGCAAAAGCCGGCTGTTGTGTTCGTCAAGGGCGGAGAGGATCGTCTGGTTGTTAAGCGGGAATCTCTGGATGATCTGGTACGCAACGATCTTTAATTTCCCGGAATCCTTTTATTTTCTATAGAAATGCAAAAATCCTTGAGACTGTTTTTCGTCTCAAGGATTTTTCTTTTGCACTTGTTAAAACGGTGCTGCTTCTGTAACAGAGGTTTCCGGTTCTTCTGTTTGCGCTGGAGGTGCAGCATCTTCGGATTCAGAAGGTGTCCCGGCTGCCGCAGGCTCTGCAACGCGTGCCGTCAGGCCGTTGATTTCCACCGCCGGATCGTCCAGATCAATGAGCAGATACCGTCTGCCGTTGACACACTGAGTGCGCACCTTGTCTGTGGCGTCTTTTCCGATAGAGATTGTCACTCCGTCAAATGAAATGGTGGTTTTGCTTTCAATGAGGTTATTTACGGTAATCGGTTTGTCCTGTGTGGCTTCCCGATAGGCCATCTGCATTTCCTCGGCGCGCTCCTGGCTTACGCCGGAATCCAGCAGAATGTCCCGGACGTGAATATCATCCACCACCGGGAGTTCCGGATCATTGGCATATTCTGCCGCAATATCGCGCAGCTTTTCATTCACGCCGGTAATTACCGTATAACTCAGTTCATCGGAAACAATCTCCTGCATCATAGACTGAAACGTCTCTTTCTGCTCCTGGGCAGTGCGGTGAAATGTACAGCCCAGTACATTTTCCACAATGCTGACATTGACTTCCTTGGGCTTATGGGCAGAATACAGCACATGATTGACATCCGGACCCCGTCCGGTGAAGGTAGGGTAGAGGAAGCCGTCTGTGGGAATCTCTGCGACAATGCGGTCATAGACGCGCTTCTTTTCAATTGCATTGTCGTCCTCATTGTAGATCAGGCCGTCTACCCGAACTTCTACCGGACAAATGGCAGCAACCAGAAAATGATATTCCTGGCTCTGATAGGGATCCAGTTCATCGCTCTTGGATTTCTGAAATACGGTATAAGTACAGTGCCCGATCAGGATGGCATAAGTAGAAACATAGTCCATATTCCGCACGATCTGTTCCATCAGCATGGAAACGGCATTTTCAGAGTCCAGCTTGCATTGCAGCGCCTCATACAGAATGGACTGGCTGCCGCCTTCTTCATAGGCTTCGTTGGGGAACTCGTATTCCAGCAGGCCTTTCCCCAGCGTTCCGGAAAGCACGCGCTTTAGGGTTGTCATAAGACATTCGCTTTCTTCCGAGGGAATGTTGTGATATGCGCGGATGCTCTGACAGCGGATATTTTTTTCACTGTCTACAAAAGCAGTCGCCACACGGTTCAGGACGAAGAGGTCACTGGTTTCGGAAAAGTTTTTTCGAATTTCAGAAAGTTCTTTTTTGTTCATGCAGATTCCTTTCTCAAAACCGGTTCCGACATACAGGGCAGGAATCAGTTTTCAAAATTTCTCATGGATTTGCAGGGGGAAATGCGGCAAGCATTCGTGCTGTCTGCGCCACAGGCAAACCCATGACGCTGTAAAAATCTCCGGCAATCTCTTTGACAAGAAGGGCACCGTACCCCTGAATCCCGTAACCGCCGGCCTTATCCAGCGGCTCGCCGGTGGCAACATAGGCGGCAATCTCCTCCTCGGAAAGGGGATAGAACGTCACCGCAGTTTCCGACTGGAAGGAACGGAGCACGCCGCCTCTTGCGAGTGCCACACCAGTGATAACACGGTGCGTTTTTCCGGACAACAGACGCAGCATTTCTGCGGCGCGTTCCGGTGTGCCCGGTTTTCCCAGAATCTGATCTCCGAGAAGTACCGTAGTATCCGAGCCGAGCACCAGGTCTTTGGGATGCTGCGCAGAAACCGCAGCTGCCTTTTTTCGTGCCAGGTATTGTGCCGCTTCCTCCGCAGACAACGCCGGCGGCAGGGATTCCTCTACAGCTGCCGGAAGTACAGTAAAGTCCTTCGTGATCAGCCGGAGCAATTCCTGCCGCCGCGGCGAAGCGGATGCTAATAGCAATCCCATTACAGGACATCCTTGGGATCGTAGTGGGGTTCCTTGTAGATGTGCTGACTTTCTGTGACTTCCTTCCGGAACTCATCCTGCCATTCCACCGGCGTAAAATCCTCTACGGCAACAGAAATATGATCTGCATTGCATCCAATGGCATCTACCAGGGCAGCGGCAACCTTGTCCGCAGCCAGCTTTTTCTGTTCGTCTGTTCTGCCTTTCAGCATTTTAATGGTAATATGGGGCATAAAAAATTCCTCCTGTTTGCAAGTTCTAAATTCCGTCAGAAAAATCCGGCGGCCGCAGAGCTTGTCCGCACAATTTCCATGAGGCAAACTCTTACAGAACCTGTCTTCACAAGAAATATATGTGGATTTTCGAGCATAATTTTGTCGCAGACAAGGAAAAAATGCGCAGGCGGGCTGTCGCCCGGCAAGTATTTTTCACGCAGTATGCAGCAAAATTTGCCGAAAAGACACGTGTATACGCTTGTGAAGACAGGTTCTTACAGTTTTATTATACCACACGACCGCACAAAAAGCAAGATGCTGTGTCAGAATTCTTTTCAGACCAAAACAGCAGCGCACCAAAAAAGAGACAGATTCCCCATTGTAAAAGCGGAGGAGATCTGTCTCTTTGTATTTTTTAAAGTCTGGTTTCCGGCTCAGAAGAAGGTTCTATTTTCTGCAAGGCCTCACTGGCAAGATACAGCGAGCCGCAGATGACTACCATGCCGTGATCTGTCTTTGCCTGCGCAAGTGCTTCGGCATAGGCATTTTGAAAGGAATCTGCTGTCCGGACAGACGGCATTGGTGCAAAGCACTTTGCCAGGGAATCTGCCGGAACTGCCTTTTCCAAAAAATCATCCACGCAAATCACCGTATCAAATACGCTTTTCAGAATGCTGCATGCCGTAGAATAGTCCTTTGTTGTCAGCATGCCGCAGATACCGTGAATCGGCCGGATTCCGCAGCGGCGGAGCAGCTCGGCCAGCGCCATGACGCCAGCCTGATTGTGGCCGCCGTCCAGCAGTACAAGCGGTTCCTGCCGGAGAATCTCCGTCCGAGCCGGAACACGCACCCCGGCAAAAGCAGCCTGCGCCGTTGCGGCAGAAATCGGATACCCACGCATTCCCAGCAAGCGAATCATTTCGATTGCAGTCATGGCATTGTACACCTGATGCCGTCCCGGCATGTGCAGGGTATAGGAAAAGCTGTGATACTGAAACACCGTTTCACAGAGCGACTCCGACAAAATGTGGCAGTCCTGCATATTCGGGGTGAGAAATGGCGCGTTCTTTTGCTCTGCTGTCTGTGCAACATAGGCTTTCACCTCGTCTGTATTATCCGGAGACAATACCACCGGACAGCCGGGCTTGACAATGCCAGCTTTCTGGGCGGCAATTTCCAGAAGGGTATCGCCCAGCAGTGCCATGTGATCAAAGGAAATGGAAGTAATTGCTGTTACCAGGGGCATTTTGACGACATTGGTTGCGTCCAACAGTCCGCCGATTCCCGTCTCCAGAATCACCAGATCGCAGCGCTCTTCCAAAAACCAGAGCAGCGCAATGGCCAGGGTGATTTCAAACTGGGAACAATCCCCGGAAACCGCACAGGCCTTTACCTGTTCGCAGAAGCGGCAGAGAGACTCCGGCGGAATATCTGTTCCGTCAATCTGAATCCGGTCAGTATAATGCCGGATAAACGGAGAAGTCAGCGTTCCGGTTCGATAGCCGGCCGCCGTTGCAGCTGCGGCACAGAGTGCAGTGACAGAGCCTTTTCCATTGGTTCCGGCGATGTGTACCACCTGCAATTGCTCCTGGGGATTGCCCAGCTCGTCCAGAAGAGACTGTATCCGGGTCAAATCCTGCACCGGCTTGCCGCTCTTCTGATAACTCTGAATATATTCCATGGTTTCCGAAATTGTCAATTGGTAAAAATCCCCTTTCTCTGCAATTGCACGGAAGGCAAGGACTTACTGCAATGCTTCCAGAGACTGCATAATCTTGTCCATTTTTTCCTGTGCCTTTGCCAGCTTTGCCTTTTCTGCCTCTACCAGCTTTTCCGGTGCCTTGGCCAGGAAGCCCTGATTGGACAGCTTTTTGCTCAGGAAGTCCAGATCCTTCTGCACCTTTTCCTGTTCCTTTTTCAGTCTTGCCAGTTCCTTGTCCTTGTCGATCAGTTCGTCCATAGGGATAAAGATCCGGACACTGTCGGTTACTGCGGTGGCAGCATCCGGCATATCAAACTTTTCGCTCACCTCTACTGCGGAAGCAGAAGCCAGTTTTTCGAAGAATACAGAGGTGCTCTGATACAGTTCCGGCTCTGTGGTTTCGATGCAGACGCGTGCCTTTTTGGAAGGCGGTACCTGCATTTCTGTCCGGCGGTTCCGGATGGCGCGGATGGCATCAATTACCTTTTCAAACTGTGCCGCATCTGCAAAGTCATACTTGGCATCATAGACCGGATAGGATTCCTTGATAATCATGGATTCGCCGTCTGTCAGTACCTGCCAGATTTCTTCTGTGATATAGGGCATAAACGGATGCAGCAGTTTCAGCATGCCGCGCATAACCCAGACCAGAACAGCCTGTGCCTTTTCCATTGTGGCGCCGCCGGCCTGAATCCGGGGCTTAGTCAGTTCAATATACCAGTCACAGTAGACATCCCAGATAAAGTCGTAGATCTTAGCGCTTGCAACACCGATTTCAAATTTATCCAGATTTTCGCCCACTTCCTTGGCAACAGCGTTAAACTTGGAAACAATCCAGCGGTCTTCCAGTTCCAGATCTTCCGGCAGGCCGTTGTACCGGAAATCTTCTGGCAAGTTCATCATGATAAAACGGGAAGCGTTCCAGAGCTTGTTGGCAAAGTTCCGGGCAGCCTTTACCTTATCATCGCTGTAACGCATGTCATTGCCCGGTGCGTTGCCGGTTGCCAGCATAAACCGCAGGGCATCTGCGCCGTATTCGTCAATGACCTTTAGCGGATCAATGCCGTTGCCCAGGGACTTGGACATCTTCCGGCCCTGTTCATCCCGTACCAGGCCGTGAATCAGAACGGTGTTAAAGGGAACTTCGCCCATATTTTTCAGACCGGAGAACATCATGCGGACAACCCAGAAGAAGATGATGTCATAGCCAGTGACCAGGGTGTTGGTGGGATAGAAATATTTCAGTTCCTCGGTGTTATCCGGCCAGCCCAGTGTGGAGAACGGCCACAGTGCAGAACTGAACCAGGTATCCAGAGTATCCGGATCCTGACGCATGGGCTTTCCGCACTTCGGGCAGACTGCGTGGTCTTCCTTGGTAACGGTCATTTCACCGCAGGCATCGCAATAGAATGCCGGAATCTGATGACCCCACCACAGCTGGCGGGAAATGCACCAATCCTTGATATTTTCCAGCCAGTGGAAATAAATCTTGTTAAACCGCTCCGGTACGAACTTGGTTTTGCCGGTTTTTACAGCGTCAATGGCCGGTTGTGCCAGGGGCTTCATCTTGACAAACCACTGCTTGGAAACGCGCGGTTCTACTGTTGTGCCGCAGCGATAGCAGGTGCCTACGTTGTGGTTATAGTCTTCGATTTCTACCAGCGCGCCCTCAGCCTTCAGGTCTTCTACGATTGCCTTTCTTGCTTCATAGCGATCCATGCCGGCATACTTCGGATAAGCATCTACAATCTTGGCATCATCGGTCATCACGTTGATAACTTCCAGATTATGCCGCAGACCAACTTCGAAGTCGTTCGGGTCGTGTGCCGGTGTAATCTTTACCACGCCGGTTCCAAAGTCCATTTCTACATAGTCATCTGCTACAATGGGAATCTCCCGGTGTACCAGAGGCAGAATCAGGGTTTTGCCTACCAGGTGTTTATACCGTTCATCGTTGGGGTTGACTGCTACGGCAGTATCACCCAGCAGGGTTTCCGGACGGGTGGTCGCCAGTTCCAGATAACCGCTGCCGTCTTTCAGGGGATACCGCAGATGCCAGAAATGGCCGGCCTGGTCTTCATATTCCACCTCAGCATCTGAAATAGAGGTCAGGCACTTCGGGCACCAGTTGATGATGCGCTCGCCCCGGTAAATCAGGCCTTCTTCATAATACTTGATGAAAACTTCCTTGACAGCCTTGCTGCATCCTTCATCCATGGTGAAGCGTTCTCTGGTCCAGTCGCAGGAAGAGCCGAGCTTTTTCAGCTGTTCCACAATCCGGCCGCCGTACTGCTTCTTCCATTCCCAGGCGCGTTCCAAAAATGCTTTTCTGCCGATATCCTCTTTTTTGATGCCTTCCTTGCGCATTGCCTCAACGATCTTGGCTTCGGTTGCAATGGAGGCGTGGTCGGTTCCCGGCAGCCACAGAGTGCTGTAGCCGGACATCCGCTTCCAGCGAATCAGAATATCCTGGAGTGTCTCGTCCAGGGCATGTCCCATGTGCAGCTGGCCGGTAATGTTCGGCGGGGGAATGACGATGGTATACGGTTCCTTCTCCGAATCCACATGGGGAGTAAAGCTGCCGCTGTCATTCCACATCTGATAAATGCGGTCTTCAAAATCTTTTGGCTGGTAGGATTTTGCCAGTTCCTGTTTCATATTTTCAATTCCTTTCTGCCGATGGCCTGTTCCGTTGCCGGCTGTGCATGGTGTTCCACGCAAAACGGGCGTAAAAAAACGCCCCGGCAATCGTTTCCATTGCTCAGGGCGAACGAGATAAAGTCCGTGTTACCACCTGAATTCGGCGAATCTGAAAATTCACCGCGCTCATGTTATCCAGATTCAGTCAAACGGATAACTGCACAATAACGGGTGCTCCCGGCATGAACTACACACGAAACTCGCTTCCCTCATGCTGCTCAGAGGCTACCTTCTTTCCGGATTGCCGGAAGCTCACACCTGCCGCTCCCTCTCTGCAAGGCCAATGCCGGGAAATACTCTTCCTCGTCTCTGCATTTCGTCGTTGATGCTAAGTCAGAACCTGTCTTCATAAGAAATATATGTGGATTTTCGAGCACAATTTTGTTGCAGACAAGGCGAAAATGCGCAGGCGGGCTGTCG
>UMGJ01049374.1_pt1 | contig 13660 bp, 9 predicted proteins | sample 1965221 | NCBI WGS metagenome assembly UMGJ01 (sample SAMEA4836067, study PRJEB28245) | human gut metagenome | biome: gut microbiome; material: fecal sample | place: Denmark | collected 2008
CGGCAGCGGTTCAACCTATGACTACAAGACCTATCCTCTTGAGTATCAGCTCAAAGAGAAGAAGGGCGCAAGTGATTATTCAAGCACAGCTTACCGTACACCCTTGGACGGTTCGTTCACAATCAAAAAGGGCGAAAGCATTAAGCTTCTCAATATTCCTGTAGGTGCAACCTATAAGATTACAGAGAAAAATGTTATAGGTTATGTTCCTTATAAAGTAGGCAATCAGGACTTCAACGGTACATTCGTCGGTACTCTCGCCGAAGCAGAAAATGCGCTTAACTTTATCAATAAGGTTAATCCTACAAACATTGCCATTTCGGTAAATAAAACTCTTGACGGTCAGGCTTACAGCGGCAGCAAGTTCGTCTATACATTGACAGGTCTTGAATCAATGGATACAGCAAAACAGGATGCCGACGGCAAACCTATCAAGACAAACAGCGCAAAAACAATTTCCACGAATTTGAAAACACCTGACGCAAGCGGTAAGGTTGAATTCAAAGACCTCAAATTAGTCACTGCGGGTGTTTACAGATTTAAGATTACCGAGGCTCTTGCCGAGGGTGAAAATGCATCCGATTATAAAATGGATACAAACACCTGGCTTGCCGAGATTGAATTGCTTGAAAGCGGTGAAGTAACGGAGGCTAAGTACATTAAGGTTAAGAACTCAGATATTGAAGGCAAAACCGATGCTCAGCTTGCAGAATACTTCAACGATCCTTCTTCTAAAAAAGCCGTGTTTGAAAATGAAACCACACACGGAAGCGCAACAGTAAACAAGAAGAATCAGACAGGCGGTAATGTAAGTGATACGGAATTTGCGGTGATGAAGGTATCTGATAAGGATATCTTTACTGCAGATGATATCAATACAATCATTAAAGATGCCTCAATGAAAACTCATATGGTTTCTAAAAAGACAGACAGCAACGGTCAGGCTGTGTTTGACAATCTGACAATCTTCAAGGACGGTCAGGGCGAGTTTACAAAAACAAACGGTAAAGTTGAATGGAGCAAAAGTTCCGACAATTATATAACAGGTACTTCAACATATCAAACATACTGTCTGTTTGAGTACAAACCGTCAGATGGTTACACCCCGAACTACACACTTTCATACTTCACACTTCCTGTTGAGGGTAAGTACAATGTTACATATAATTATGTTGACGGTGCAATCACAATGCCACAGGCAAGCGGTGACGGTATGAACGGCTATGTTGTTCTCGGTTTGTCGGTTGCAGGTCTTGCGGTGACAATGTTCACGGGTTACGCAATCTATTACGGAAAAGTTCGTAAAAAACGCAGAGCAGGACGCAGAAAGTAACCCGATATGATTTGAATTGTTAGAACAGATGATATTTTAATCAGATGTTTCTTTCATAAAAAACCTCTTTGACTGCTACGGGCACCGTTGTTAGCCGGTGTCTGCCATGCAGCCACCCCAACCCGTTTAACCATTCGGTTAGAATATAATTACATATATTAAATCAAACACAAAGGAGAAAGAAAAATGAAAACTACAAAGAAAATCTTTGCAGCAGTTCTCGCAGTAATGATGATCGCTCTCATGATCCCATTCTCAGCAAGCGCTGCTACAACACTTACAGTATCATGCAACCCTAATGCCGGTACAACAGGTGATAAAGCCGACTATGTTGGTACTTATGAGTACAAATTCTTCAAGCTCGCAACGGTTGATACTACAACAGGTACAGTAACAGTTGAAGATGCTTATGCAAGCAACACTGCCCTTGTGGACGCTCTCAACTCAACAGATACAGACAAGAGCCAGAACATCATCACAATTTGTGATGGTATGTCATGGACAGGTACAGCTGATAAGACTGTTACATTCAAATATGACGGTTCAGCAGATGTTTCTACACAGGAGATTACAGACCTTGCAGACGGTATCTATTATGTATACTGCTCTAAGAAGCCTGGTACAGTTAAGTCTGTACAGGGTTCACTCATCTCACTTCCTTACTTCGATGGCACAGACTGGAAATACGATTATGAAACAGTAAACCTTGCTTCAAAGATTAATGTATCTGGTATCACAGTTACAAAGACAGTTGCAGACAACAAAGTTGGTACACAGAAGAACGCTGAGTACACACTTACAGCTTCAACAGCAGGTTCAACAACTAACAAGGTTGGCACATATGCAATTGTTGATAACATGGACAACGCTCTTTCACTCATTGACAGTACTGTAAAGGTTTACTTTGTCAAAGACGGCGTTGAAACACCTGCAGAGGACGGCGACTTCACAGTAGAACCTAATTATGCTTATAAAGATGCCACTGGCAATGATGCAACAGCTACATTCGCAGTCGTTGCATCAGAGGCACTCCTTCAGGGTGACAAGTTCTACAGTTATGATACAGTCAAGGTAACATTCTCTGCTAAGGTAAATGCTGATATCGCTGAAAAAGTTACTACAGACCTCCCCAACACAGACGGTCTTTACTATGGTAATGAAGGCAACTTCACATACAAGCCAGGTAATAATACTGTAAATGTTGCAACTGCAGGTCTTGATGTAACAAAGGTTGACGGTAACGCAACATCAACAAAGCTTGCAGGCGCTGAATTCACACTTTATAAGGATTCAGCATGCACCGAGGCAATTACAGTTGATGGCGTAACTGTTAAGGCAACAACAACAACTAACGGCAACGATAAGTTCTACTATGGCAAAAACGAGTTCTACTTTACACCTGGCGTTGATTACTTTGTAAAGGAAACAAAGGCTCCTGCAGGCTACAACATCAACTCTACTATATTCAAAGTAACAGCTGTTGCAAAGGCATACACACCAGTTGGTACAGTTGAAAACGGCGCTGCTACAGTAGTTAAGGATTACCCTGTAACTGTTCCTCAGACAGGTGGTATGGGTACAATGATGTTCTATGTTGGCGGTGCAGCACTTATCGCTTGTGCAGGCGTTCTTCTCTTTGTTCTTAAGAGAAAGAAAGCAGCTAAATAATTAATCGAATATCTTTATCTTAAAATCTGTGATATGATATATGTAATTTTCAGGGGATGCGGCAACGCATCCCTGTTCTATTTACAGAAGAGCCGTAGAGGCGGATGAATATTTATGTTTATATAATATGTTTTGATGTGATGAAAATTGTGTATTGTCTGTAGGGGAGAACCATTACATTTTTACAGTCGGGCATAATATGTTTTTTACATTACAAACTGTCTTCCCGACATTAATTTTCCATTTTCAATTTTCAATTTTACATTTAACTAAACTTTTCGCTCGGGCATAAATGTTTTTTGACATTACAAACTATCTACACGAACCGGCAACGGCGGCTCGCTGTGTATTGCCCTGCACGGCAAAATGTAGTATAATAACAACGGAACAAAAACACGCAGAAAAGGAAAATTTTATGAAACGAAAGCTGTCAATTTTACTAATAGTTTTAATATTCGTTGCAGGAATCGGCATAATGAGCTATCCGCTTGTCAGTTCCGCAATTAATAACTATGTCAGTAGAAGCAGGGTTAAGGAGTACACCGACAGGGTTGCTCAGATGCCGAGTGAGAAAACTCAAAAAATGTTTGAAGAGGCGACAAAGTACAATAACAGCCTTTCAAATAATATGATAATTACCGACCCGTTCGACGAAAAGGCTTTTCAGAAAATCGGCGCAAATTATGAGAAAACTCTCAATGTTGATGATAACGGTCTTATCGGCTATATTGATGTGCCGAAAATCAATGTTTATCTGCCGATTTATCACGGCACAAGCGAAGAGGTTCTTTCCAAAGGTGCAGGACATCTTCAAAACACTTCCCTGCCTGTCGGCGGCACAAGCACACATTCCGTAATTTCTGCCCATTCGGGTTATCCGGGCGAAACATTTTTTGATTACCTCACCGATATGAAAGTCGGCGATGAGTTTTATGTTCATATCCTCGACAGAACGCTGAAATATGAGGTTGATCAAATCGAAGTTGTTCTTCCCTCGGAAATCAATTCCTTACGGATTGTTGACGGCGAAGACCTTGTAACGCTCCTCACCTGTACCCCATACGGCGTTAATACTCACAGACTTCTCGTGCGTGGCAAGCATGTTGCATACGATGATACTAAATATGTTGAAACAGGTGTGTCACTTGCAAAGTTTGACAACGGTTACATATTCTTTCTCGGTTACAAAATCCCTTATGCAGTCGCAATCGGCATAATTGTCGGCTTTGTTGCACTTGTTGTGTTTGTGGTTGTATTTCTGCTCAAGCGTAAAAAGAAGAAGTCAAACGATGCAAAACGGCTGAGAGATGACTCGGCTGACGAAAATCAGAATGATTTGGGCGGTGATTCCGATGATTAAAAAAATACTTACGGGTGTGGCAATAGCAATGCTCGTTGTCGGAATAGGTCTTGTCGCATTCCCACCTATATCAAATTTTATCGGAACACAGATTTCAAACGGTGAGGCTGACGGCTTTGACGCCCGTGTTGAAGAAATTGAGGACGGCTCTTTTGAACAGGCGGTCAAGGACGGCAAGGTTGACGAAGATGGTTACAAAATTGACAGGGAAGGCAAGCGTACCTCCAAACAGCCCATTGTTTTCAAGGCTGACCTCGACAGACTTTTCAATGACAGCGTTGCCTACAACAAAAAACTTGAAACAAACCAGTATGAAATGCTCCGCAACGATACCTATTCACAGGCTGCCGTCAATCTTGAGGATTACGGCATAACCGACGGCATTTACGGCTATGTTACCGCCGAAACAATAAATATGCGTCTGCCGATTTACCTCGGTGCGAACAGCTCAAATATGAGCTACGGTGCGGCACATATGAGTGCAACCTCATTGCCGATTGGCGGTAAGAATACAAACGCAGTCCTTGCAGGTCACACGGGATACATCGGTCGAATATTCTTTGACAACCTCCGCAACCTCAAAATCGGTGACAGGGTTTCAATCACAAATTATTGGGATACACTCAATTACAAGGTCGTTGAAACCAAAGTCAATAAGCCGAGCGAATCAGGCGACTGCTATTTGCAGAAGGACAGAGATTTGCTCACGATGTTTACCTGCATAAGTGACGGCAACGGCGGTTTTGACCGTTACTATGTAATATGTGAGCGTGCGTCATAATTTACAGCAGACTGTATCACGGTGCAGTCTGTTTTTTTGTTTAAAGACCAATTGTTTAAAACAGAAATGACCGAGTATTTTGTCTGTCATTTGTAATAGTTAATATTTGAAAAATACGCATATATTGCCGTAAATGCCGAATTTATTTTAAAATTATTGACATAAGAAAAGTAGATTGATAAACTTAGACAAGTATTAACAATTGAGAGGTATAATATGAAGTTGGATCTTCCCAAAAATCAAAAGTATTATCATTGGACTGTTATAGATTTGCTCGCTTCATCCGCAAGCAAGCATTACAAATATGAGTTCGATAATACAAGCGGTGAAGATGCAACTGTTTTGCAGAAATATGTTGTCGGTTCGGACAGATAAACAATAAAAACGGAGGATAAACAATGAAAAATATAATTAAAAAAATATCTGCAATCGCAATGTGCGGTGTGCTTACCGTCGGTTCGGTTCTTATGACAGGTGCGGTAAGCGAGGATGAAAATCACAAGGACTTTGAAGTTACAGGTGCAACGCAGAAAATCTCAAACAATCAGCTTTTTGTGTCAACAACGGGATACACTGAAAATACCGATAAAAATTTCGGTGCAAAGTTCCAAACAACCGAAGAAAAGGATTACGATATATGGTTTAAGGATTGTATCAACGCACCGAGATTTTTAAATCTTCCAAAGGGCGAAAAATTTGTAAAATATATGATGACGCAGGGGCACGGTTATTTCGGTAATGTTCAGACATTCTATCAGTTTGACAAAACAGGCGGTGAATATGTCAAGGTGAAAATTAAGCTTTCCGATTTTTCCCGTCTGTTCAATGAAAACGGAACAATGACTGCTGAGCTCAGCGACGGTTCTTACAAGGATTTTGATTTTACATACGAAGATTTCGGAACTGACAGCATCGGTGCTAATTGCTATGCGGGATCCGGCGCATATGCGACAAGCGGAGGTGCGGTAACCTCCTTTGCTCCCGATAAGGACGGCTATGCTGAAATATATGTTTCAAGACAGCTTGGCGTAGATACAAAAGTAATGTCATACCGCTATTGCAGACTTAAAGACGGAGCTCATTGCGATTACGGAAGAATCGGAGATACTCTGGTCGGTTTAACTTGCGGTGATACGGATTTAAACGGATACATTTCTGTTACCGATGCAACGCTTGTTCAAAAATATGTTGTAGGTATTGAGGACTTTGACAAGCTTCAGCTTTTTAACAGCGATGTAAACCATGACGGTGAAATCAGTGTTGTTGACGCAACCTTGATTCAGAAACATATTGTCGGTTTGGATAGTTAAACAATATAAATAGGTGTAAACAATGAAAAGTATAATTAAAAAAATAACTGCAATCGCAATGTGCGGTGTGCTTACCGTCGGTTCGGTTCTTATGACAGGTGCGGTAAGCGAGTATGAAGATCGCAAGGACTTTGAAGTTACAGGTACAACGCAGAAAATCTCAAACAATCAGCTTTTTGTTACAACAACGGGATATACCGAAAATACGGCAAAGAATTTCGGGGCAATGTTCATATCAACGGATTATCAAAAGCACAGCGTGATGTTTAAGGACTGTATTGATGCACCGAAGTTTGTAAATCTCCCGAAAAATCAGGAATTTACTCGCCATATGATAACAGCGAATAATCGTTATTTTGGTAATACGGGTATGAAATTCAATTATGATTCAACAGGCGGAGAATATGTTAAGATGAGGATTAAACTCTCCGATTATTTTCCTTATGGCTTTAATGATGATGGCACCATGACCGGAAAACTCAGCGATGGCACATACAAGAATTTTGACTTTACATATGAGGATTTCGGTACAGACAGCAGCGGCAAACCTTGCTATGCAACCTCGGGCGCATATTTTGTCAGCGGAGGTGCGGTAACATTTTTTGTCCCCGATAAGAACGGCTATGCGGAGTTTTATATTTCAAGACAGCTTGGCGAGGATACGGGCCTTATGGCTTATAAATATTGCAGACTTAAAAACGGCGCAGAGTGTAAAACAACGATTGGTGGCAAATTGAACTGCCTGACTTGCGGTGATGTATATCCAGACGGAAACATTACGGTTGGAGATGCAACATCTGTTCAGAAATATGTTGTAGGTATTGTAGAATTCGGCAAGACTCAGCTTTTTAACAGCGATGTAAACCATGACGGCGAAATCAGTGTTGTTGACGCAACCTTGATTCAGAAGTATATCGTTGGGTTGAGTTAAATAAAAATTACATATAAAAGCAAATTGACGAAGTAATGGTACAATCTTTTTGTTAAGACAGATTATATATGTGTCGCAAATTACACACAACTTCCATAACATCGACTGATTTTGCGAAAACATAAAATTCAATCAAATCGGGCGTCCGATGAACACCCCTGCTGATTAAACAAAAACAGTCGGGAAGACAATGCTTTGCATTTCGCAAATTGTCTTCCCGACTTTAATTTTACATTTTCAGCTATAAAGTTTTGCTCGGGCATTTTATTTTCGCCCTTATAAATACTATCTGCACGAATTGGGAACGGCGGCTCGCCGTTAGTGTCCGTATTCGTTTAAGATATCGTCAATTTCGCTTTCGTTCGGATCTTGCTTTCTGTCAATACCGGAAAGGTACTTGTCATAATCAAAATCATCGTCATCTGCTGTTTCGGTTTTCTGCGGTGCAGGCGACGGTCTGCGTGCAGGCCTGCGTTCCTGTCTGTAAGGTGCTTTTCTTTCGGACTTTTTGCTTGATGAAGTCATGTTCTCAAGCTCTTCCTTTTCACGGCGCTTTGCCTCAAGGAGCATTTCCTCTGCTTCTTCCTGTTCTGCCTTTTCTTTCTGACGGCGCTTGTCACCGAAAGCAAGGTCGCCGAGGAAAAGTCCGAAAATTCCGGCAACAAGATAAACTACGAGGAGAATAAGGTTTGTTGAAAGTGTGCTTGAAGAAAATCCGCCGTTGTAGATGAGCATACTCGGAAGATAAATAATCGGCGCAATGAGAGCAAAGAGAAAGTCAAGTCCGTGTTTTGAGCAGTAGTGTGCCGAACAGCCGATTGCTGTAATCGGGAACACAAAGTCATATGCAACGGGTGAAAACTTCTGCATTGCGCCCGGAATAAACACAAGCGGCAACAGCATATAAACAAGCAAAATTATTACCGCATAGGGAACATATTTTTTAACCATATCTGTCATAACGGTTAATCTCCAATCTTTGAAATTTTATTTTGAATCATGCATATTTATTATACATTGATACACTTCAAAAAGCAAGAAATATTATACCGAGTTACCAAGCTGTTACAGAGGATAATGTAAAATGTTTGCAAAGTGGATTTTTAGCGGATAAATCCGTTGACATCGGACATAAAAAAGAATAAAATAAATATGTACGGGCTTTTGCCCGAATTTAAATGCGAATGAGGTGAAAACTTAATGGACGCAGACGGTAATAAAGGCGCTGTACCCGGGCGAAGTTGCAACAGAATGTGCGCTTGTGCGTTCATTTTGTTTTATTGATTTTGCTTTGTATTTTTATTTTAATTTGAATTGATTTAATTTAATACTCAGGGTGACACCGTCTTTACTTCCAATTGAATTAAAAAGGAGGAAAAGATGATGGAACAGGTTAACGTAACCCTTACCGAAACTATCAAATTGTTGCTTGATGACAAAAAGTTCAGCACTTTGCGTGACATTTTGATTACGATGAAACCGTTTGACATTGCGGCGGTTTTTGAAAATCTACAGGATGAAAAAATGCCGATTCTGTTTCGTATTCTGCCAAAGGAGCTTGCGGCGGAAACCTTTGTCGAAATGGATGACGAAACTCAGGAATTCCTTATCCACGGCTTCAGCGACAGCGAACTGAAAGAGGTTGTCGATGAGTTATTTGTCGATGACGCCGTTGACCTTATTGAGGAAATGCCTGCCAATGTTGTAAAGCGTATTTTAAGACAGGCCGACAAGGATATGAGAAAGCAGATTAACGAGCTTTTGAAATATCCCGAGGACAGCGCAGGCTCGATTATGACAACCGAGTTTATTGTGCTTCGTCCCGATATGACGGCTGAAATGGCTATTAAAAGAATCAGAAGAACAGGTGTTGACAAGGAAACAATCTACACCTGCTATGTAACCGATGCCAACAACAAGCTTATCGGTATTACCACTGTAAAAGACCTTTTGCTTGCCGAAGATGACGAGCTTGTAAAGTCGATTATGGAGGAAAATGTTATCTCGGTAACTACTCTTGCCGATCAGGAGCAGGTTGCCCAGATGTTCTCAAACTATAACTTCCTTGCCCTTCCTGTTGTTGATAACGAAAACCGACTTGTCGGTATCGTAACAATTGACGACGCTATTGATGTTATTCAGGAAGAGGCTACCGAGGATATCGAAAAGATGGCAGCCGTATTGCCGTCTGACAAACCGTATATGAAAACAAGCGTTTTCGGTCTGTACAAAAAGAGAGCGCCGTGGCTGCTTATACTCATGCTTTCGGCAACCTTTACAAGTGCGATTATCTCATCATTTGAGGCTGTGCTTGCAAATGTTTTGATTCTCTCATCGTTTATCCCGATGATTACGGGTTCGGGCGGTAACGCAGGTTCTCAGGCGTCGGTTTCCGTAATCCGTGCGTTGTCGCTCGGTGAAATTCATTTCAGGAGCATTTTCCTTGTGCTGTGGAAAGAATTCAGGGTGTCAATTCTTTGCGGTATTACCCTTGCGGCGGCAAACTTTGTAAAACTGCTTTTGTTTGATCTCAACGGTCAGGAAAACGCATTTATGATTGCCCTTGTAATTTCGCTTACGCTTGTCGGCACAATTATTATGGCAAAGCTTGTCGGCAGCAGTCTGCCTCTTTTGGCAAGCAAGGTCGGCTTTGACCCTGCCGTTATGGCGAATCCGCTCATTTCAACAGTCTGCGACTCGCTTTCATTGCTTATCTATTTCGGCGTTGCAAAGTTGATTTTGCATCTGTGATTTTTTTAAAATTGAAAGTTGAAAATTGCGGTCGGCGGTGTGCCACCGCAATCTATTCGAGAAGATACTCGGATAAAAGAATTGCATCAGATGCCCGAATACGGCATTGATGCAATTTTTGCTTTATTATGAAAGTAAATGTATACTCTGTAGTGGTGAATTTGGTTTGCTAACAAAATTATAATTATTATAAAACTCTTTGATATAATTTTTGATTATACCCAAATCTCCAAAAAAATGATAGTCTTAAACGACAAAACCCACCAAAACAGTATTGTATGCAAAAATTATTTATGCTATAATTAATCAAGTTTAACAAAACCATTACCGAGGTGTTTATATATGAAAATAAGCAATTTATTTAACAGCGGAAAAACAGTTTTTTCTTTTGAAGTATTTCCGCCTAAAAAGACCTCTCCGATTGAATCGGTTTACGGCAAGCTTGAAGAAATTTCGGCTTTAAAGCCTGACTTCATCAGCGTAACATACAGCGCAGGCGGCAGCGGTTCAAAGAGCCGTACCTGCGAAATCGCAACAAAAATCAAGAGAGATTTCGGAGTTGAATCCGTGGCACACCTCACCTGCATTAACAGCACAAAGGCTGATATTGACCGCAACCTTGCGCTTTTTAAAGAGAACGGCATTGAGAATATTCTTGCACTCCGTGGTGACAGGGTTGAAGGTGTTGAACCGCAGAAGGATTTCACTTATGCAAGCGATTTGTGCAGATATATTGCGTCACAGGGTGATTTTGACATTGCCGGCGCTTGTTATCCCGAGGTTCACAGCGAGGCAACCGATGAAGTTGAGGACATTCACAACCTTCGCAAAAAGGTTGAGTCGGGTGCAAGCCATCTTATTTCACAGCTTTTCTTTGACAACTCCGTTTACTATCGCTTTCTTGAAAGAGCGAAGATTGCAGGCGTGAATGTTCCGATTGAGGCAGGTATTATGCCTGTAACAAGCAAAAGTCAGATTGAAAGAATGGTTTCAATGTGCGGTGCAAGCCTTCCTGCAAAATTTGCAAAGATTATGCAGAAGTATGATACAAGGCCCGAGGCTTTGCGTGACGCAGGCATTGCATATGCGGTTGACCAGATTGTTGACCTTATCGCACACGGTGTTGACGGCATCCACCTCTACACAATGAACAACCCGTATGTTGCAAGAAAAATTACGGAGGCGGTGTCAAGTCTTTTATGATAACGCTTGACAGATTAAACCGCAAAGAGGCTATACGCTACCTCGGCGGTGCAGGAATCAGCCTTAATTACCGCATGGATGTGCTGATGGATGAATGCGAAAAAGAAATATTGAAAACAGCAGAGCCAAGATTTCTCTATGTTGAACGCAAAGCTCCGTTTGACGATATTTTACTCGGCAATGATATAAAAAAGCATCTTGAGGGCTGCCACACAGCCGTTATGATGTGTGCGACAATCGGTTCGGAAATTGACAAGCTTATCCGTATAAGTCAGATTTCCGATATGGCAAGGGCGGTTGTGCTTGACAGCTTTGCAAGCGTTGCCGTTGAACAGGTGTGTCAAAAGGTTGACGAAATCCTTGCCGAAAAATACAGCGGAAAGTATATGACCTTCCGTTTCAGCCCCGGCTATGGGGACTATCCTATTGAGATGCAGAAGGAGTATCTGAGAATACTTGACGCTCCGAGAAAAATAGGTCTTACAACAGGTGACAGCTGTCTGCTTGTGCCGTCAAAGTCGGTTACGGCGGTTCTCGGAATTTCAGACAATCCGATTGAACGAAGAAAACGAGGGTGTGCAATTTGCAGTATGAAAGGCAAATGTCGCTTCAGAAGAAATGGGGAACATTGTGGTGTTTAAGAATTTTTCAAACTTTAGTGAATATCTCAACCAAAAGAATTTTATTCTGCTTGACGGTGCAACAGGAACTCTCATTCAGAAAAGCGGTGTAAAGTACGACCATGTGCCTGAGGTGCTGAACATTACTCACCCCGAGCTTATCGAGAGCTTTCACAGGAGGTATATTGACGCCGGATCTGACATTGTGTACGCAAACACCTTCGGTGCAAATGCCTACAAGCTTCAGGACAGCGGTTACAGCGTTGAAGAAATCATCGGTGCCGGTGTTAAGATTGCGAGAAAAGCCGTTGAGGGTACAGACGCTCTTGTTGCCCTTGATATCGGTCCGATAGGTCAGTTGCTTGAACCTGCCGGTTCAATGAAATTTGACGAGGCTTATGAGTATTACAAACAGCAGATTCTTGCCGGTAAAGATGCCGATGTCATAGTTTTTGAAACAATGACCGACCTTTACGAGCTTAAAGCCGCAGTCCTTGCCGCAAAAGAAAACTGCGATAAGCCTATCCTCACAACAATGACCTTTGAGAGAAACGGACGAACATTTACGGGTGTATCCCCTGCCTGTGCGGCTGTCACTCTTACGGGACTCGGTGTTGACGCTCTCGGTGTAAACTGTTCACTCGGTCCGGATGAGCTTGAACCCGTTGTTTCCGAGATGTCGAAATACACAAATCTTCCCCTTGTAATCAAGGCTAACGCAGGTTTGCCCGATCCTAACAGCAACGAGTACAACATTATGCCCGACAAATTTGCCGAGTGCGTTTGTTCACTCCTCAAATATGGTGTTAAGGTTATCGGCGGATGCTGCGGAACGAATCCCGATTATATTGCAAAAATTAAGTCGGAGGTTGACGACAGAGAATATCAGCCTCAGACAAAAAGCGTTGACACAACCGTTTGCAGTTCAACGACGGTTGTCGAAATCAACGGTCCGAGAATTATCGGCGAAAGAATTAACCCCACAGGCAAAAAGCTGTTCAAGCAGGCGCTTGTTGAAAATAATATTGACTATATCCTCACTCAGGCTCTCAGTCAGGTTCAGGGCGGTGCGGAAATTCTTGATGTCAATGTAGGCCATCCCGAAATTGACGAAAAAAAGATGATGGTGCGTGTTCTCAAGGCTATTCAGAGTGTGTGTGATGTTCCGCTCCAGATTGACTCCACAAAGCCCGAGGTTATTGAGGCAGGACTCCGCTACTACAACGGCAAACCGATTCTGAACTCCGTAAACGGTGAGGAACAGAGCCTTGCAACGGTTCTTCCTCTTGTCAAAAAGTACGGTGCGTCTGTTGTCGGACTTGCACTTGACGAAAACGGTATCCCGAAAACCGCCGAGGGCAGATTTGAGATTGCAAAACGAATTGTAGAGAGAGCCGAGGCTGTCGGCATTGACAGAAAAGATGTATATATCGACTGTCTTACTCTTACGGTTTCCGCAGAACAGGCGGCTTGCCGTCAGACTCTTGAGGCCTTGCACAGAGTAAAAACGGAACTCGGCTGTAAAACCTGTCTCGGTGTATCAAACATTTCTTTCGGACTTCCGAACCGTGAGCTTGTCAACAGAACTTTCCTTACAATGGCTATGGAGCAGGGACTTGATTTGCCGATTATCAACCCAAATGTTGAGTCGATGACAGGCGCTGTAAGAGCATTCCGTGTGCTTAACGGCATTGACAAGAACT
>UMGJ01074211.1_pt1 | contig 13635 bp, 14 predicted proteins | sample 1965221 | NCBI WGS metagenome assembly UMGJ01 (sample SAMEA4836067, study PRJEB28245) | human gut metagenome | biome: gut microbiome; material: fecal sample | place: Denmark | collected 2008
CTCCGGCACGCATCTGTTTCGCTCCGCGTACCGGGTTGCGGAAGAGTTCCGTCGCTCCGCGACGATGTATGTGGCGATGGTTCTCGACGTTTCTACAACCGCACTTCGGCGGTAGTTGCGGTGCGTGCCACCGGTGTCACGGGGTAGGCGAGCCAACCCCGTGCTAACATATTAAACTGCTCTTCGGCAGTTTTTTCTCGGTGAATGTCGCCTTTCAACTACAGAGAATCCCGCGAGTAATCCTGTGGGATTCTTTTTCCATACACAAGTCGGCTTGTTTCGGATGGCTACACTGAAAGCGCGTCCGCGTTGCGGACGTCGAATGCAGGGTTGTTGCTTGACGGACTCTTGCCGGTTTTTGTGGCACAGCAGGCATAGCCGCGGAAAATCAAGAAGCCCCGGACCAATGTCCGAGGCTTCTTCGGCAACACGTTGCCGTTGTGTCGTTTTACGTCCATTCGATATATCACATACTTCTTTTCTGTCAACGACGTAGGGAAATTTAGACTAAATGATTAAGGTTGAAGTGTAATATATTTTCTTGTAAAAAAGTACAATCAATCTTATCAAAATAAGACCTTTAGGCCCTAAATCGTGATACAAATGTAATGTATAAAATTTGTTCTGCAAAATAAAAATTTTAAATTGCCCCCCCCATTAACTTTTAATGAAGGAAATACACAAACTTTAACGAAGCGATTACATTTTCAGCGACCATTCAAAACCGTCTTTTGTATCTTTAACATCGAAACCGATTGCGGCGAGACGGTCGCGAATAAGGTCGGACGTAGCCCAGTCCTTTTTCACTTTCGACTCCTTTCGGATTTCGAGCAAAAGGTCGACAGCCTTTTCAAACGGTTCGAGAGCCTGAGCGTCGTCGCCAGCCACGATTTCAGTGCGCACACCGAGGATGTCGATGAGAAACGCCTGGAACAAGTCTTTCAGCTCGTCGATGTCGTCCTTTGTCAGTGTCGCCTTTCCGTCGTTCACCTGGTTGATTATCTTGCAGGCGTCGAAAAGTTCGGCGATAACGATAGGCGTGTTGAGGTCATCGTTGATGGCATCGTAGCATTTCTTGCGGAATCCCTTCACGTCGACCGAAGACGAGTCGGCAGGCTTCAGCTCCTGGAGTCTGCGGTAGCCGTCAACGATTCGGTCGTAAGCCTTCTCGGCGGCTTTAAGCGCGTCGTTGGAGAAGTCGACCGTTCCACGGTAGTGAGCTTGCAGGATGAAGAAGCGTATTGTCATCGGCGAGTAAGCCTGTTCGAGCAGAGGATGCGACCCGTTGAAAAATTCCTCGAGCGTAATGAAGTTTCCGAGCGATTTGCCCATCTTCTGCCCGTTGATTGTAATCATGTTGTTGTGCATCCAGTAGCGCACCGTCTCATGGCCGTTGTGAGCCACCGACTGCGCGATTTCGCACTCATGGTGAGGGAACATAAGATCCATTCCACCGCCGTGGATATCGAACGTCTCGCCCAGATATTTCTGCCCCATCGTAGAGCATTCGAGATGCCATCCTGGGAATCCGTCGCTCCATGGCGAAGGCCATCGCATTATGTGTTCTGGCGACGCTTTCTTCCACAGCGCGAAGTCGACCGGGTTGTGCTTCTCCGACTGTCCGTCGAGCGCACGCGTCGTGTTGAGCAACTCGTCGATGTTTCGTCCCGACAGTTTGCCGTAGTGGAAGTCCTTGCTGTACTTCACCACGTCGAAATATACAGAGCCGTTGCTTTCGTAGGCATATCCAGCCTTTAGAATCTCCTTGATATACTCGATTTGCTCAAGAATGTGTCCGGAAGCGTGAGGCTCAATGCTTGGCGGCAGCACGTTGAGCGCCTCCATAGCCTTGTGGTAGCGGTTTGTGTAGTATTGTGCCACTTCCATCGGTTCCAGCTGCTCCAAGCGTGCTTTTTTCTCAATTTTGTCCTCTCCCTCGTCGGCGTCGTGCTCCAGGTGCCCCACGTCGGTGATGTTTCGCACGTAGCGCACCCGGTATCCCAGGTGGCGCAGGTAGCGGAACAGCACGTCGAAAGTGATGGCAGGGCGAGTGTGTCCGAGGTGCGGATCGCCGTAGACAGTAGGACCGCACACATACATACCGACATTAGGCTCGTGCAGCGGCACGAATTGTTCCTTTTTTCGGGAGAGCGTGTTATATATGAATAACGGATTCTCCATCGTATCTGAAAATTAATATGTTATGCTTTGCCAACCGGCATTCCTGCTTCAGGCTGTTTAGGCTTGATGGTGCCGAAGTTGGCCTCGTATTTGCGGATGTTGTCCTGGAGCGCCATCAGCAAAGTCTTGGCGTTTTCCGGAGTCATGATGATTCGGCTCTGCACGCGGGCTTGTGGAGCGTTTGGCACCACGCTGATGAAGTCCATAAAGAACTCATTTACAGAGTGGGTGATGATAGCCAAGTTGGCATATTTACCAGATGCCATTTCCGGAGTCAATTCAATCTTTATTTCTCTTTGGTCGTTTTTCTCATTCATAATTTTAAAATGTTTAGAAGATTATTATGTGCGAAGTTACTAATTTCCCGTAAACTCGCCAAATTTTTTTCGTCGTCGACATTTGTGGAAAAGGTGTGGAAGGGCGATTTAAGCATTTTTAGGCGAAGAAATTGCACAGGGATGACGCTATTTGCTAATTTTGCATAATTAAAGGAGATGTGAAAAATGAAGAGACTTTTGCTTGTGATAATCGCAATGATGTCGCTGCTTCCGGCATTCGCCGGCGAAAAGGCGAAGATGACGCTTGTGACAAAAGTACATGACTTTGGATATGTCAAGGAGAAAGGCGGCGACGTGACATGCTGGTTCGAGTTTCGCAACACTGGCGACGAGCCGTTGATAATCCGCACGGCGCGCTCTTCGTGCGGCTGCACAAAGCCCGCTTATCCAAAGAAGCCCATTGCCCCCGGCGAGACAGCCAAAATCGGAGTGACGTATAAGCCCGACGGCCGCCGCGGAGCGTTTGACAAGACCGTCACGGTGGTGACCAACGGCGGGACGGCGTATTTGAGGATTAAAGGCAACGTGATACCGTAATGCGCAGACTGACGGTGATATTGACGGCGGCGCTTGTCGCCGCGGCTGCCTCCGCACAGCTGCAATGGGAGGAGACGGCGTGGGACTTCGGCATCATCAATGAAGCCGATGGCAAGGTGGCTCACCGGTTTGCCTATCGCAACGGCGGGGCCGACACGGTGGTAGTGAAGCGCACATCGTCATCGTGCGGCTGCACGACGGCAAGGCTTGCCGACACGGTGATATTGCCCGGCGACAGCGGCAGCCTTCTTGTGGAGTTCAATCCGTCGTATCGCCCGGGCCCGTTCAAGAAGCATGTGGCTGTGCATACCGACAAGGGAACCATACAGCTGCAGATAGCAGGCAAGGTGCGCCCCGAGGGAGAGACCGTAGGGCGGATTTTTCCGGAGAAAGCCGGTGATTTGCGGCTTACGTCGCGCACGGCAGTGGTTGGCGACGTGCGGCAGGGACACCGCCGCCAGACAAGCGTGATAGCCTACAATGCCGGCCGCGACACCCTCAGCCTTTCGTTTGAGAGCGCCGACAAGCGTTTTGTCGTGGTTGCCGATTCCGCAGAGGTGGCTCCCGGCGACCTGACTTCGTTCAGCATCGTCTTTCAGACAGACAGTGCCGACGAGACAGGGCGTGCCGACACGCAGATAGCCGTCAAAGCCAACGGCAGGAGTATGGGCGTGATAACCGCCACGGCGCAAGTGGTGGCAGCGCATCCAGAGAAAGTGGACTATGCCTCCGCACCGCAGTTGAGGCTTCGCGCCGACAGGGTGGACTTCACCCCGATAGGCACGAAGAAGATTATGCGCAGCGTGGAGATAGAGAATATCGGCAAAGCCGACCTTCACATCACCGGCACCGGCACGATGGACGATGCGGTGGCAGTGAAAAAGACGGTGCGATGCCTGAAGCCCGGTCGGAAAGGCAAGATCTGCATAACGCTCGACCCGAGCAAGATGGCCGACGGCCGACTGCTCAACAGCAGTGTGGTGATATTCACCAACGACCCGCTGCAAGGCACCGTGCAGATACGCACTGTAGGCACAACAGATAAAAAACAAAAATAACAAAAGACACAACGATATGGAATTTCTTGATCATGACGAGCATCACAATATGGTGAGCCATCCGGAGAACAGCAAAGAGTTTGCCGGACTTGCTGTCAACAGTGGAGTGGCAGAGCCACCGAAAGTCAACCCTTACTTCCATCCGCGCAAGCGCCGCCGCACGATGACAGCCGGCGAATATGTGGAAGGCATCCTCAAGGGCGACGTGACTGTGCTGAGCCGAGCGGTGACGCTTGTGGAGAGTCTGGTGCCCGAGCATCAGGCATTGGCTCAGGAAGTGATAGAAAAGTGCCTTCCGTCGGCAGGCAACTCGCGCCGCATCGGCATCACCGGAGTGCCGGGTGCCGGCAAGAGTACGTCGATCGACGAGTTCGGACTGCATGTGCTTAAAGACGGCGGCAAACTCGCCGTTCTCGCCATCGACCCGAGCAGCGAGCGCACCAAAGGCAGTATCCTCGGCGACAAGACCCGCATGGAGAAACTGTCGATTCATCCCAAAGCCTTCATCCGCCCCAGCCCGTCGGCAGGCTCTCTCGGCGGCGTGGCACGCAAGACTCGCGAATCCATCGTGCTTTGTGAGGCCGCCGGCTTCAACAACATCTTTGTGGAGACCGTCGGAGTGGGACAAAGCGAGACGGCAGTGCATTCGATGGTCGACTTCTTCCTGCTGATACAGCTGGCAGGCACCGGCGACGAGCTGCAGGGCATCAAACGAGGCATCATGGAGATGGCCGACGGCATAGTCATTAACAAAGCCGACGGCGACAACATTGAGCGCGCCAACCTTGCCAAAGCACAGTTTCAGAGCGCGTTGCATCTGTTTCCGCCCACATTGTCGGGCTGGATACCCGAAGTGCTGACCTATTCGGGCTACTACGGCATCGGCATCAAAGAAGTGTGGGAGATGATTGACCGCTATTTCGAGTTTGTCAAAGGCAACGGCTATTTCGAGCACCGTCGCATGGAGCAGGAGAAATATTGGATGTATGAGACAATCGACGAGCAGCTGAAGGCGCACTTCTACCGTGACCCTGAGGTGGAAGCGTTACTGAAGGTGAAGCAGGACAATGTGCTTGCCGCTCGCCAGAGCTCGTTTGTAGCAGCAAAGGACGTGCTTGACTATTATTTCCAAAAAATGGGTTTGAAATAATTTGCACTGACTTTTGATAAGTTAGGCTGCGTCTCGGGAAAGAAAATTGTGCAAGCACTTTTCTTTTTGATAAAACCGGCTGCGCCTCGGAAAAATTGAAGCGAGCTTCATTTTTCACTCGGCTTGCGCGGTTTTTCACTCGACTTGCACTAACTTTGCAAATTAAAAATTTGGTCAGAAATTGGAAAAAGAAAAGATAAAGAAATCGTTGGGCACGGTGTGCAAGGTGGTCATACCATTGGTTGTCGGAGTAGGATTGTTTTATTGGCTCTATAACAATGTCGATGTGGAGCAGATGAAAAACATCCTCCGCTACGACGTGGACTACACTTGGATAGGCATAATGCTCGTAATATCAACGTTCAGCCACGTGTTCCGCGCTATGCGATGGCGTTTGCAACTGCGTGCGCTCGGCATCGACGCGCCGCTTGGAGTGCTTGTGGTTTCGATTTTCGGCACGTATGCTGTCAATCTTGTTTTTCCACGCCTCGGAGAGGTGTGGCGCTGCGGCTACATCTCGCGTCGCCAGAAAGCCCCGTTTACCAAAGTGGTAGGCTCGATGGTGGCCGACCGCCTGTCGGACACCGTCACCGTTCTTACATTGACCCTTGTGACGATGTGTCTTGCGTGGTCTGCGTTCGACAAGTTTTTTGATGCCTTCCCTCAGGTCAAGGACGGCATATTCAATACCGTGACATCGCCCGTCACATGGATAGGAGTGGCAGTCGTCGCCGGACTTGTTGTAGCGTTGTTCAAACTCGGCAAGCGCTTCGCGTTTATCCAGAAAATCGACAATGCCATCGCCGGACTGTGGCAAGGCTTCTACAGCATAACAAAGATGAAAGGCAAGCGCTGGTTTCTGTTTTACACGCTTCTCATCTGGGGCTGCTACTTCACGCAGCTCTACGTTTGCTTCTTTGCCTTTCCGTTTACGAAAGACCTCGGCATTGTTTGCGCACTGGTGTGCTTCGTGCTGAGCAGCATCTCGATGGGCATACCCACCAACGGAGGCCTCGGCGCATGGCACATTGCGATAATCTTCGGCCTGTCGCTCTACGGAGTAGGCACGTTCTCGATCAATCGTCCCGACGCCAACGCCACCGCGTTTGCCATGCTCGTTTGGGGCACACAGACATTGTTGCTGATAGCGTTGGGAATCTATTCCTACGTCTACATATTGATGAATAAAACAAAAGAAGGGAACTAAGAGATGGCACTTAGAATAGACGATTATTTCGATGAGGACGAGCGTCCGGCAGAAGAACGCGACGACGAGGCGCAACCCGCACAGCAGGAGGCGCAAGCCGCGCCGGCAGTGCCGGAGGAAGAGCAATACCGCGAAGACTTTATCGTGACCAACGGTCAGCGCCGCCGTCGGCGGTGGCGCCGGATAATCATTGCCGGCACGCTTCTTGTTGTGGCGGCGATAGTTGTCAACATGCTCTTCGTGTCGAAGAAAGTGGACAAAGGCTGTGTGCGCGGCTATCTCGTGAAGGTGGAACTCAGCAGCGGACTGCTGTTCGACTCCTACGAATGCACTATGGTCACCGACTATCCCGACCGAGTGACCGACGCAAATGACTTGATTTTTCATTTTTCCGTGCGCGACCAGAAACTTGGCGAGAAAATCTACAAAGCCATGCGCGGCGACAGCGTGCTGCTTGTAGACTACGTGCGCTATTCAATGAAAATGCCGTGGCGCGGCAACTCGGACGTGTATGTCGACAGTGCCACAGTGATGAAGTTGCCCGTGCTCCGCAGTCCCGAGCAGGTGGCTCTCGACAAGGCGACATACGGCGCCAAGCCCGACACCACAAAACGTGGATAAGACATAAAAACAAAATAATCAAGGATGGTTGCTCCTTTTCGCGGTCACGGCTGCGGAAAGGAGTTTAATTTTGCATAAAAAGTAAAAACGAAATGCTATGGAAAACAATTTTATTGAAATGGAATGGAGCCGGCTGTGGTGGCTTCTCAGTGTGGTGGTTACGGAGTATGTGCTCGTTCTCGCCGCGGTGGGCGCCGACATGGCAAGCGGCATCAGCAAATCCCGTAAGCGCGGCGAGGCAACACGCAGCCGCTCGCTCCGCCGCACCGTCGACAAGCTGGCGCGCTACTACAACGTGCTTGTGGTGCTTACCGTTGTCGATGCCATGCAGATAGCCGGCGCGTGGTTTATGCGCGCAGTTGAAGGCTATGCCGTGCCCACCGTGCCGCTGTTCACGCTTCTCGGGTCGCTCGGCATGGCAGGGATAGAGGTGAAAAGCATCTTTGAGAAAGGCAGCGACAAGGAGCGCACCGATGTAGGCGCGTTGCTCGACCTGCTCGAATCCGCCGCCGACAATGAGAAATTAACCAAAATTATCAACAACCTTAAAAACTTGAAGAAATGAAACATTTTACCATTGAAGAACTTACACATTCAGACACCGCCATAGGCCACGGCATAGCCAACAATCCCGGCGCCGTGGAGAGGGAAAACCTGCGCCGTCTCGCCGAGCGCGTGCTCGACCCCGCAAGAGAACGCCTCGGCGCGCCAATCTACGTCAACAGCGGCTACCGCAACTGCGCGGTGAACCGACTGGTGGGCGGAGCGCGTCGCTCATATCATCTGCAGGGGCGCGCCGCCGACCTCGACACTCGCAGCGGCCGCAACGCCGAACTGATGCGCATCCTCCAGTCGCTTCCCCACACCGAACTGCTGTGGGAACAGGGCGGCCGCTGGATACACGTAGCCCTGTGACGGCAGCCGACGGCGCCTTTTCCGCAGTGAAAACGGCAGAAAACGGCGGTTTGCACGCAGTTTTTTAACGGAAATCGGATGTCGTGGTTTAAAAAATGTGAAAAAATAAAGCCAAATCACTAAATATTAGAGGTTTGGCTTTTATTGTTGAGTTTTTGTTGTAGTGGTTTGTGAGTTTTTGTTGAGTAATAAAATGAACACATCGCGCGCGATGCGCGTAAATTTGCAACATAAAACCAACAGATTAAAATTTATTCGTATGAAAAGCTTATTCACCATTATTGCAGCCAGCCTACTGCTCGGCACGGCATCAATGGCGGCAGAGCATACGGGGATTGACAACAATTCGGCATATCTTGATTTGCGTCCAAACGGCACGACGCTCCGCACGACGGCAGCCTCACGCATCGTGGTTTCAACATGATGGGTCAGATGGTCGCCAACACAGAGGCAACCGAGGTTTCGACCGCAGGTTGGCAGCCAGGACTCTACATTGCCCGTCAAGGCAATGCGGTAGTGAAATTTGTAGTGAAATAAATAAAAACTTAAAAAATAATACAACAATGAAAGCTAATTTATACTCGATTGTACTTATGGCAGGTGCGATGATCTCGTCGGTCAATGCATTTGCACAACCAACAACTTCCGCTCCGACACCTCCCGAATTGGCAAAGAGCAAGGTGATTTCAATCTACAGCGATGCCTATGCGTCTACAGGCTTCAAGTTCGGAGAATGGGAAAGCGGCTCGACTTACGCCTTGGAGAAAATCGGTGACACCGACAATGTCGCTAAGTTCACCACAACCGACCTGGGTTACTTCGGATGGGAATTCAGCAAAGTCAACACCGCAGCGATGGACAAGCTCCACGTTGACATCTATAGCGACGCCGCATTTTCTGTCCGCGTGGTGCCTATCACTGGTGGCGCGGAAGTGGGACAGACCATAGAAGTCAGTGCCGGCAAATGGACAAGCGTCGACCTTGACACCAAGGTGTTTGCCGACGGTGGCGCCAACCTTGCCAACGTGTTTCAAATCAAGTTTGACAACGTCAAGAGTCAAACGTTTTATATAGACAATGTCTATTTTTGGAGCACATCGACCGACGTCGACACCGAGGCACCTACCCAGCTGACAGCCACGCTCGTAGAGTCGGCATTCACAACAGTGACACTCTCCTGCACGGCAGTAGACAACAGTGGTGCTGTTGAATTTGTCGTAACCGACGAGGCAAAATCCTACAGCAAGGCAGTTGGCGGAGTTTCCGGCGAAGCCACCAAGGTGGTTCTCGACGGACTTACAGCCAACACCGACTACAACTTCACCGTCAAGGCACTCGACGCCGAAGGCAACGAGTGTGCCGACGTCGTTACAATCGCCGCATCGACAAACGTTCTGCCAGAGCCGGCAACCAAAGCATCGTTGCCAGCCTCGAAAGTGTTCTCAATCTTCTGTGATGAGTATACTCCGGTCTGCCCGTTCGGCATCGGCGGATGGGGACAGTCGACAACAGCGACATTTTTGCAACTTACCGCCGATGACCAGGCGATGTATCTTGACAACTTCAACTACCTCGGTCTTGAGCTCAACAATAACAAGCCGGCGTTTGACGCCAGCGATATGCTCTACCTCCACCTTGACGTTTATCCGCTGACGCTAACCAAACTTGAGGTCTCTCCAATCTGGGGTGCAGAGAAACTCGTTGATTGCGGTGAACTCACGGCAGGAAAGTGGAACACCATCGTTCTGCCGTTGACATCATTCGACGGCATCCGTCTTGACAACATCTATCAAATCAAGTTTGTAGCTCGTCCAGAAGGTACAGCCAAGGCATTTCTCGACAACATCTACTTTGCTACAGACAACGACAGCAGCGTGGCTTCTATGACAGCCGACAAGCTCACCTATGCAGACGGCATGCTCCGCGGCGCAGCCGATGCACGCATCGTGGTTTGCAACGTGATGGGTCAGATGGTCGCCAACACAGAGGCAACCGAGGTTTCAACCGCAGGTTGGCAGCCGGGACTCTACATTGCCCGTCAAGGCAATGCGGTAGTGAAATTTGTAGTGAAATAGGGAAATAAATAAAACAAACATTAAAATTTATACAAATGAAAATGAAAAAGAACTTATTAAAAATGGCGTTGCTCGCTTTCGCAACCTTTGCGGCAAGTGTGGCAAGCGCACAAACTTACTCTGGTAAAATCACATCAAGCGACTGGAGTGGAGACAAGGGGTTGGAGAGTGATGTAGATTATTCTTTGACTTATATTGAAAGTACGAAGAAACTTAATTTTGAGTTTACCGTTCCTTGTGACAAAAAAATCATTAATGCATATTTCTTTGCAGAGCATGGCTTTGGTGAAACTAAAATAGAAGTACCGCAATCGGTAGACGGAACATATACTTTGTCTGGAACCACTGGAGGCGCATTTGTTTTTGATAAAGGACATGAAACGTGGTTCTTTTTAAAATTGACGATTGAGGGTGTCGGGGATATTGTAACGAATCATATTGCTTATAAGGCGGGAGAAGAAAACACAGCAAAGGACACCGAGGCTCCGGCATGGGTGTCGGACCCGACTGCCGTAGCAAACTCAACATCGGCAACGATTTCGGTCAATGCTAATGACAATGTCTCAACGACGCTGACATACGAAGTGTCAAAGACTGCGGATTTTGAGACATTTGAGGCAACTGTAAACGGAAAAGCAAATGAAACTACAGAAATTGCGTTGAAAGGACTGTCGCCAGAAACAGACTATACATATTACGTTCGTGTTAAGGATATGGCTGGCAATATTGGAGCTGTTAAAACAGTAACGTTTACAACAACAGCACAGGCAGCAGTCGTTGCAACTTACTATGGCGTATTCTATACCAACGATTGGGCAGAAAAGGCAACAGTAAACGGAAAAAGAGGTGGCGCCGCAAATCAATTGGAAGGCTGAAACGCTGGAAGGATATAATGATGTGATTGTTACCGCAGAATTGTCAGAAGCACTTCCTGATGGAGCGGCGCTTAAATTCTGCGCATATATTGAAGGTGACATCAAACAAGTTGACAACAAGGATATGACGGCAACTGGCAAGGCAAATGAGTATACAATCAAGTTGAGTGAAGTGCTTCCAAAAGGTACGACATTGGCAAAAGACCAAATTTTTGGCCAGCTCTTCTTCCGCATTTATCCTAAAGAGGGTGGGGTTTCACGAACAAATATTCTTACAAAATATAAGGTAGGAGCGTCAAATGATCCTATTGCCACAGACACTAAGGCTCCGGAATGGGGCGTAGATCCAGTGGTAGAAAAAGTAACGGACAAGACTGCTGAAATTGTGGTTAATGTGACAGATGATTCAGGCAGCGCCGTCATTACTCTGACAGGTGATAATGGATTTGCTGAATTGAAGAAAGAGGTGAAAGCCGACGGCTCAAATCAGACAATTGCGTTGAACGGACTTACGGCAAACACTACCTACAATCTGACACTTGCCATTGCCGACGCAGCAGGCAATGCCGGCGAGAGCAGAACAGTTAATTTTACCACTCTGGAAACGCCGGACCGTGAGCCACTGTATCTGACTATCAATTTCACTTCAGAGGACTGGACAAAAAATGGAGATACAAACACATTTGCCCCTAACGGCAATATTCTTTTGACAGTGAATGCCGACAACACAGTAACGTTTAAGGTTACAATGGATCAAGACAGAACAGATTTTGCTGAGACATTGATGTATTTCCATCCATTCCCTACAGATATGGGTAAGGGTATGACTCGTACGGCAGAAGGTGTATATGAATACACAACAACTGGTTCGATTACAGATAGAGATGCCCTGGTTGAGTTCCACATGTATTTCACGTTCCCGGGTGGTTCATCAACGTTTAAGAATAAGACTTTCACACCGTCAGAAGGTTCGACATCAGCAGTAGCAGAGGTTGAGACAGAGGCAGCTAAGGTTGTTGCAGCCAACGGCGTAATCCGCGTTGAGGGCGACAAGACGTTTGCAGTCTACACCGTAGCCGGACAATTGGCATTCCGCGGCATGGGCGAGGTTCGCCTTGACAAGGGTGTCTATGTGGTTGTTGTCGACGGCAAGGCACAGAAAGTTATGCTGTAAGAAAACAATAATTGATTAAGGCGAAGAGCGGGGCTTCCGGGAAACGGAGGCTCCGCTCTCTGCGTATGTCGCAAGGCGTCACGGGGCGAGGCAAACCGATGGGATGACGTTTATACAACCGCTCTTCGGCGGTAGATGGGTGATGCGTTGGTGTCACGGGGTAGGCGAGCCAACCCCGTGCTAACATATTAAACCGCTCTTCGGCGGTTTCTCCCGTTGGCGGTGTATTGCGCCGTTGGCGCAATCAGATGATGATGGCGGACGATGGGGTGAGGCAACCGCCGAAGAGCGGTTGTATAATCGTAGCCCCAGGTTGGCTTGCCTACCTGGGGTTGGTTGTTGAAAGAAAAAAATAAAATATAAGTCAGTATATTTGTGAGTTACGATGAAAAGATGTAAATTTGCACCGCTTTTCGTAATCTCTGGCAAGACAAGTGGCTTGTGAATATTGCGACAATTATTAACTAATTAATTCACAATAAAATGGATTTGATTAAAGTTGCCGAAGAGGCATTTGCAACCGGCAAACAGCATCCGGAGTTCGGACCGGGCGACACTATCACAGTGGCTTACCGTATTAAAGAGGGTAACAAAGAGCGTATCCAGCAATATCGCGGTGTAGTAATCCGCATTTCTGGAGAAGGCACAAAAAAACGCTTCACAGTGCGTAAGATGAGCGACAACATCGGAGTAGAGCGTATCTTCCCGATTGAGTCACCGTTTATCGACAGCATCACAGTCAACAAGTTTGGTAAAGTGCGTCGTGCAAAATTGTACTATCTGCGCAACCTTACAGGCAAGAAGGCTCGTATCAAAGAGCGTCGTGTTGTCAACAAGTAATCGCACAGCAGAACGTAGCGATACAGAGACCGATGGTTGGAATCCCAACCATCGGTCTTTTTTTGCTCGCCTCGGGCTTCTACAACCGCTCTTCGGCGGTAGTAGCGCGTGCGTTGGCATCACGGGGTAGGCGAGCCAACCCCGTGCTAACATATTAAACCGCTCTTCGGCGGTTTTTTCGCCTATGGCGATGATGCATCGCGACGAGGGGGCAATCCGATGGATGGCGGACGATGTGGTGAGGGAACGGTCGGTGGTGTGGGAGGACGGTAAATGTGAAAGTAGGAGGTAAATGCCTTTATGAATAACATTTACCTCCTACCCAATTTTCTACACTTCGCTATGCTTCTTTCAGCGGCGGCGCTCCGCGGCGCATATGCGTCGGTGCGTGTACCCCCGACGCGGTCGGGGGTTAACTGAAGGCGTGACCGCTTGCGTGGTCGGCGCAGGAGCGCATATAGATGGTGCCAGCCGATGCCCCATGCGCCCTCCGCTGTCGCTTCGTGCGGATGGGGTTACGAGGAGTAATGCGCCTCTGGCGCATACCGATGAATGGCGGATGATGTGGGAGGCAACCGCCGATGGCGGGGAAGTGGCGTACCTCCGGCACGCAGAGGTTGGTGTCGAGGAGAATCCCGGCACGCTACGCTGCGCTTTGCATACC
>UMGJ01039677.1_pt1 | contig 13527 bp, 5 predicted proteins | sample 1965221 | NCBI WGS metagenome assembly UMGJ01 (sample SAMEA4836067, study PRJEB28245) | human gut metagenome | biome: gut microbiome; material: fecal sample | place: Denmark | collected 2008
CCACCGATACAACGGGGATGCTTGCGCATCATTTCCCAATAATCATATAATCCGGCACCATGGCCGCCATCATACAAACCGTGCAAGAATTCCGTAGGCATAAAGATTTCCGGTAAGCGCATGTAGTTCTGGCTTTCTCCGTAAGAGCGGTAATGCATGGTTTCAAAACCGGAGAAGTTACCTTGCGGGTGAATAACCGGACGTTTCTGCGGATCGTATTTATGAAACTCTCCATCCAGTTCGGTATTCCATCCTTTTTCATTACCATTACTCCACCAAATAATAGACGGATGATTCACGTCACGTTCTATCATGCCTTCAATCAGACGTACTCCGGTGGGGGTATCATACTTGCCATGCCATCCTCCCAATTCGTCCATCACATAAAGTCCGAGAGAATCACAAGCTTCCAAAAATTCCGGGTCTGCCGGATAATGGCTCAAACGGACAGAATTCATATTCATGCTTTTCATCAAAAGAACGTCTTCGATATTCTTCGCTTTACTTAATGTACGGCCACTTTCAGGACGGAAGCTATGACGATTGACACCACGTACATTGATACGCACTCCGTTTATATAAAGTCCGTCGCTTTCACGTACTTCAATCGTGCGGAAACCAAAATTTTCCGTTTCACTATGCAAAACCTTACCGGCCTTATCCAATAGAGAGAATTGCGCTTTATAAAGATTCGGAGTTTCCGCTGTCCATAATGCGGGATTAGATACATTCAGTTGCAGGGAAGTCCAGTCGCCTCCAGCTTTTACGGGTACGGTGGTTTCCGTTATCTTTTTCCCTTTTTTATCTAAAATCTGTGTACGGATGCTCATTCCGTCATTAGAGATATTTGTGTAGCAGTTGGCACGGAAAGTTCCATCCATCTTTGCGTCAATGGCAATGTGCCGCAGGTTTACGGCTGGTTTCACCTCCAGGAACACCGGACGGAAGATACCGCCAAAATTCCAATAATCAGCACGACGTTCAGCAAGGTTCACACTGGCATTTTCACTCTCTTTGGCAACAGTGACTTCCAGTAAATTCTTTTTGCCATATTTCAGGAAATCCGTGACGTTGTATGAAAAACGATAGAAGGCTCCCTGATGTTTGGAACCAACTTTGCGTCCGTTCACTTTTACTTCCGTATCTGTCATTGAAGCTTCGAATACAAGATTGACCTGTTTGCCGCGGAATTTTTCCGGAACTTCAAACTCATACTTATACATACCTTTTTCATTGGCAACGCCTTCAGGGAATGGTTTACCATAGAAAGTGATTCCATACTGATAGGTGCCGAATCCTTGCAATTCCCAACAGGAAGGTACACCGATTTTCGTCCATTTGCCGGAATTGCGTCCGTCGGTACAAAAGAAGTCCCATGCAACCATATCGTCGCATCCGTGACCGGAAAGATATTGCCTTTCCGTTTGTGGAAGGTTTTGAGCAGCCAGGGTAGTTGCCAACGCCAAGGTCGATAATAAAGTGGTTACTTTTTTCATTGTTACTTTTATAATTGTGTTAGTTATTTATTGCTATCATTGTTTACTACTGATGCGGAGATGCAGCGTATGTTCTTTTTTCTCTATGGCATATTTCTTCAATACACCCGGTCCGCAACTACTGTTTCCTAATCCAAGTATGGCAGCATCCATACTAAGAATAACTTCTGCACGTGGTTTTAAATTGCAATCGTGAGTTTCTTCATAGATGTCCTGTACGGTGTAATGCAGGGCAGATGCAGAAAATGCGTTTTCTACTGCGTCAATACGAATACCTTTATTCTGCTTGTCGGTCAGGGTAAGATAATGCACTTCCTCTTTGTTGCCACTGTCCTGCGGACGTGGATAATGTACGTACTGTTCTGCAACGCTTCCTTTCCAAAGCCCTATCATAGCAGATGTTTTGCGGTCAGGATAGTTATCCTGTGGCCCTCTGCCATACCAGGTAAATGTATCATAAGCAGGTGCCAGACAGAATGCGATACCTAAACGGGGAATTTCAGGAAGAACTCCTTGTGGCAAGAAAGTTGTTTCCAGATCAATCGTTCCATCTGAAAAGACCGTATAGACAGAAGTAGTCACCACTTTTCCTTCTTTATATAAATTACTTGTTTGAATCCGGACAATGGCCGCCCCGTCTGCACGTTTTTCATGGTGGAAAGATTCCAGATTTATCTGCGGATGATCCATTCCATGCAATTTCCAGTCTTTAGCCAACCAGTTTCCGAAGCTCTTGTCATTATCTGTCGGAGCACGGAAAACTTGAGTGACAGGCTGAACCGGAAAATCATCGGAGTGAGCCAGCATTTCTTTGTTCTTATATATAAGGGAGGTCATACTTCCGTTCACTTTCTTTTCCCACTGAACAGAAAAACCACGTCCGCTAATCAATAAAGATTTATCATCCTCTTCCACTTGAAGCGTTCCTTTATTAATTAAATCAGCAGAAGCTAAATCTCCTTTTTGCAAACAGAATTGTTCCCAGGCCACTTCATGTCCCGCTTTCGCCCAAAGAGCATCCGATTTCAAAACAATGCTTACTTTCAGTTGGCAATCGGAAAGAGAATAAATATCTTTTAATGATTGCAAAGTCGGCAAATCGATTGTTCCACTTTCTCCTGGAGCTATTTCCGGCAATGTAATTTCTCCTTGTTCTTTCAGTTTTCCATCCACAGACAATGTCCATAAGCAGCGATAAGATGATAAATCGATATGATGGTTCCGGTTCGTCACTTTCAGCTTCCCATTTTCCATTTTCAGTTCAACTGGTGCATATACCTTCTTTACCTCCCAATATTTAGGCGTAGTTTCACGATCACTCATCAGCAATCCATTAAAGCAGAAAGCTTTTAAGTTCGGCTTATCGCCAAAGTCACCACCATAAGCTACCATGGTACGACCGTCGGGTAAAGTCTTGTAGATTCCCTGATCTACCCAATCCCATATAAAACCACCCAGCATACGGGGATTACTATATATCTCATCCCAATATTCCTTGAAATTTCCTAATGCATTCCCCATGGAATGTGCATATTCACTCGTCATCACCGGACGGTCGTCATTGGTACGCTCCGCAATCTCCAGCAACCGTTCCCAACGTGCATTTTCAGCGCGTTCTTTATCCTCTCCTTCTGCAATACCGGGATTTAAATATTCCTGTTTCACCCGGGTATAAAAGCGACTGATAACATCGACCGTCTTCGGGTCAGGATTTCCGTCCACTCCCTGTGCCCCCTCATAGTGTACAGGGCGAGTGGGATCGAAATCATGCAGCCATGCCGAAATAGCAGCGAAGTTCGGTCCGTAACCGCTTTCGTTTCCCATGCTCCACATTACAATACATGGATAATTCTTATCACGTTCCGCCATACGGACCGCACGGTCCATAAATGCTGCATGCCAGTCGGGGGTACTTGCGAGTGTGCCACGCAATCCGTGTTCTTCTATATCCGCTTCGTCCATCACGTACAATCCCAAGCTGTCGCATAGCTCGTACCAACGGCTGACATTGGGGTAATGGCTGGTGCGCACAGCATTTATATTTGCCTGCTTCATTAAAAGAATATCCTGAAGCATCCGTTCTTCGCTCATGACACGTGCTGTCCGTGGATCATGTTCGTGGCGGTTCACCCCACGAAAACGAATCGGATTACCATTCACTAACAGTTGTCCTTTTTTGATTTCTACAGAGCGGAAGCCCACAGCCTGTTCTATCTGTTCTACGACTTTTCCTTCTTCATTTTGGAGAGTTAAGTGTAATTTATAAAGATAGGGTGTTTCTGCTGTCCATCTTTCCGGCGATTTTATAATGGCTGACAAACGTCCCATCTTACGCGGGCCACGCTGCGGATACCATTCATTCATCCGGCTTGCTTTATGTTCCAAATCAAGCATATCTTCCACATCACCTTTCAATGTGGCAACTTCTTTACCTGAAGCATCCTTTAATACTCCCTGTAAGACATACCCTTTTCCGGTCATCCCTCGATATACACTGAATTGCGGATCAATCTGCAAAATAAAGTCTTTATAATCACCCACAGATGCGGAAAGAGTGCGTACCGCATAATCACGGACATGAATATCCGGCGTATGTATCAGATGAATACTACGATGAATACCACCAAAACGCCAGAAATCCTGATCTTCCAGATAAGAACCGTCACTATATCGGTAGACTTCCAGTGAAATCTGATTTTCTCCGGATTTCAGATACTTCGTGACATTAAATTCGCTCGGTTCCATACTGCCTTGGCTATACCCTACCCGCTCACCGTTGATCCAAACATAAAAGGCGCTCATTACACCTTCAAAGCGTAGAAAAGTCTGTCCATTCACTTCCCATCCGGTCGGCAATACAAAAGTGCGGCGATATTGCCCTACCGGGTTTCTTTCTTTATACGTGGTATAGTCAGTTTTCGGTTCTCCCATCACCCGTGGAGGATCTATTTTAAACGGATAACCAGCCGAAACATAGATAGGCGTACCATATCCGTTCACTTCCCAATTGGCGGGAACAGGAAAATCCGTCCAATCTTTATCATCAAAATTTATCTGATAGAAGTCCAGAACTCTTTCATTGGGAACGGGAGTCCAACGGAATTTCCAGGTTCCGTCTAAAGAGATTGAGCCGTCTCCTTTCTGTACAGAGAAAGGGGTAAAAGCGGCTCTTGCCGGTTCACGATTAATCTGGAGAACATGATGATTCTCCCAATCATGCATTGTTTGTGCCTGTGTAGGACTTACAAACAATGCGCCAAGCAGTAAAGTATATATTTTCATTCGTTCTTTTTTCTTCATATCAAGTAGACGAACGAAAGGGCATTTTGTACCCCTTTCTTTTACAGAAATATTAAAGAACAATAAAAGGAGTAACACTCTATAAAGAAAAGCTTTACCTTGTGGCGTATAATTACTTCTAATATTATGATGATGAAAAAACTACTATTTAGCAGCCTCTTTTTATTTGGCAGTCTCGTTTCACAAGCACAGCACGAGTATACGATTGAAGGTAAAGTGGAAGGTGTAAAGGATGGAACTCTTGTTTCTCTTTTTCTACTTGACGGAAATGTAGGAAGTACAGTAGCCATGGATACCATACAAAACGGTACTTTCTTCTTCAAACGAAATGCCGGAGAAGATGGTTTAGACAAATTATCTCTAATGTGTACCCATAATGATGATTTTCCTTCCATGTCGCTGGAGATTTATGCGACTCCTAATGCAAGAATCAAAGTAACCGGAACGAATACCTTGATACATACGTGGACAGTAGACAGCCCTGTAAAGGAACAAATAGAATATAATAGGTTTATTGAAGATTCACACGATTTATGGGATGAGTATCAACGTTTGTCTATCAAAGCAAGAAGTCTGCGTTCTGCCCCGGAAGCCGAACGGAAGGCTCTACGTGCGAAAGAAGACAGTATTTCAGCTTTAATCAGCAAACGTGAAATGAAACTGATGCAGGAACTTCCTGTATCAAACATTTGGATGGACAGGCTATATAAATTGAGCATGTCGGTGAAGTACAATCCAAATTTCTCTTATAAAGATGAAACACTGGCTTTGTATAATAGAATGAATGAAGCACAAAAAACTTCTATAACAGGACAGGAAATTACAGTTAATCTTTTCCCGCCTACAGTTGTGAAAGAGGGAGATAAAATGGCAGATACCGAACTTTTCGATTTGGATGGAAAGATTCATCATCTGACTGATTTCAATGGAAAATATATATTGCTTGATTTCTGGAGTAGCGGTTGCGGTCCTTGCATTATGGCTTTACCAGAGATGAAAGAGATTCAAGAACAGTATAAAGAGCGTCTTACTATCATTAGTCTAAGCTCCGATACGAAAAGCAGGTGGAAGGCAGCTTCGGCAAAACATGAAATGACCTGGCAGAATTTAAGTGACTTAAAACAAACAGCCGGATTATACGCTAAATATGGAGTTCGAGGTATTCCCAACTATGTCCTTATCTCTCCCGAAGGCAAAATCATGAAAATGTGGTCGGGTTATGGCAAAGGTAGTTTGAAACTAAAAATGCGCAGGTATCTGGATGCTGTCAAACATGAAATGAGTATTACATGGCAAGGAAATACAAAAGTCGTTAACTATCCGGTGCCGGAATCAACCAATACCGATATTCTTGAAGTCAAGCAAGTGGTACTGACAGACACCGCTACCATCGTACATTTCAACGCTTATTATATTCCCAAATACTGGATACGAGTCAGCCCGAATTGTAGATTGGTAGATGAGAAAGGTGAAACGTATACCTTAAAGAAAGCAGATGGGATTAAACCCGGTGAGCACTTTTATTTGCCTGAAAGCGGCGAAGCAGAATTTTCACTCACATTCGAACCGTTGTCTTCTTCTGTGCAATCATTCAATTTCACTGAAGGAACAGAAAAAAATGACTGGCAAATAAACGGAGTGAGGCTTAATAAATGAGTATCGAATCTTAAAAAAGGAATATCGTATTAACATTCAATGTGTTGCAAATTAAAATAGCTGTATAAACAGGTACAAAAGGTTTGTTGAAATAATGTTTTCTTCAGTAAAATGGCTTTCTTTGTTATGAATTTAATTATTATCTTGTACATTGAACGAAAAATAACAAAATATGGAAGCGAACGGACAAACACTCTACAATGATGATTTGCTGAATATCCTACCTGACGGAGTTATCATATTGGATATAAATAGAGAAGTCATACAACTGAATCAGCAAGCTTTTACGGAACTTCATGTACATTCGTCAGTCAATGCGATGATGCCTCTTCCGACCAACAAGATATTCAAGCTGTTAAATAAGAAAGAAGATATACTCTCGACCATTTTGGAAGAAATTCATCAGGGCAAAAAAGTATACTCACTGCCTGAACATACATTTATGCAGGAACAAGTTGACTATACACAATTCCCGATAAGAGGAGAATTTGCTACAATGGAAAATGAAGAGGGCGAAAAAATCATCTTGTTCTTTTTCCGTAATATTACAGTGGAACTGACACAAGAATATATATTAAATACAGCCTTGCAAAGAACTAGGATATACCCCTGGTATTATGACATAAGCCGTAGTGAATTTACTCTTGATGATCGTTATTTTGAACATTTAGGTATTCCAGCCGGAGAGAATAATACTTTGACAATGGAGGAATATGTGAATATGATTCATCCGGACGATCGGCAAACTATGGCTGACGCCTTTGTTGTACAACTTAGTGGTAATACAACTTTTGACAAAACAGTTCCATTCCGTTTGCGCCGGGGGGATGGTACTTGGGAATGGTTTGAAGGGCAGTCTACTTATATTGCAAACATATCCGGTCATCCCTATCGGTTAGTGGGAATCTGCTTGAGTATTCAGGAATATAAAGACATAGAAAACACCTTAATCGAGGCACGTAAAAAAGCAGAAGAAAGCGATCGTCTTAAAATGGCATTTTTAGCCAATATGAGTCATGAAATCCGTACGCCGCTGAATGCAATAGTCGGCTTTTCTGATGTTATAGGTTCTACTTATGATGAGTTAAGTGAAGAGGAACGTGCCGATTTCGTGCGACTAATCAGCATCAATAGCGAACATTTAGTACGATTGATTGACGATATACTTGATTTGTCCAAGATTGAATCAAACACTATCAAGTTTACTTATTCCAATTATTCCCTCAAATCCATAATGAAGGATATAGAGAAAGAGCAGGTCGTGAAAAATGTGCCGGAAATCGAAATAAAAGCAATCTTGCCGGATGATGATATTTACATAACTACTGACGCTACACGCTTGAAACAAGTAATATGCAATTTCATAAATAATGCCCGGAAATTTACAGAAGAAGGATATATTCATTTCGGTTTTATGGTTAATCCGGAAAATGACGATTCAGTTTGTCTGTTTGTGGAGGACACGGGGGAAGGTATTCCCCAAGAATGCCAGAAAGAAATATTCGACCGTTTTTATAAAGTCAATACTTTCAAGCAGGGTACGGGGTTGGGACTCTCTATCTGCAAAACGATTGTAGAACATCTGCAAGGGAGTATTTCTGTTGTATCGGAAGTAGGAAGAGGCAGCCGTTTTACCGTTACATTACCACTCGAAAAACAGCCGGTGGAAGCTTAATGTCCTCTGTATTCCTGTGGGGTAACACCCGTATGTTGCTTAAAAAACTTATTGAAGAAAGAGATATTATTAAATCCCAAAGATAAGGCTATATTCTTCACCGGTTCATTGGTTGACTTCAGCCGGGATTTGGCATCCATCAGAATGATGGAAGCTATGACTTCTAAAGGAGTGTTTCCTGCAACCTTTTTTATTGTTGAACAGAAATGCGGCAAGCTAAGTCCTAGATGTTCGGCATAAAAAGAGGTTCCGTGATGAATAGTATAATATTTCATGACCAATTGCAAAAATTCCTGATAAATCTCGTACTTTCTTGACTGGGAAGATAAATACAAGTTATTTTGCATTTTATAGATTTCAGTGGCTCCCTGAAGGAACATGGTAAGAACCGCCTTTACTATTTCCTTGTTTGCCAATGTTTTTGGAGAAGCATACGAAAGAATTGACGATTCATAGAACATTTTATAACTGCAAGCCTGCAATGGAGATAATCTTATTATCGGATTTTCCATAATTATAGGGAGAAGATGTTCTGTAGACTTCATTAGATTTATACCCTCTATGAATCCGGATGAGAACCCGGCATAATAGATATGAATATCCGGTGAAAAATCAAGAATTTCCATAAAATATCCGGGCGGTAAGGTTATCAAATCATTTTCACCAATATTTTGAAGATTCCCATTGATTGTCGTTTGCATTATCCCTTTTACACAAAGAATGAAAAAACCGGCTTTTACCCTGCAAGGAAAGTTTTTATACCTTTTTAATAAATTTATCCCATACCCTTCTCCAACCATATAATCAGACGGCAAATCAAAATTAGGTAAATCGCTCTCCATTGTGTTATTTTGTTTTTGATTTCAAATATAGGGATTATTTGAAGTTTCTCCCTCGAATAATTAAAATCAGAACATCGAATCTTAAAAAAATAACATCTATATTTTATTTATAAGAAAGTATCAGAATATGAAAAGCAGGACACCGGAAGTATATTCAAACTTCTTAATGTCCCGCTTCTATTTTTCTGTTTATATGTGTGTTTTTCTAAAAAACTTATTGAACATCCAATGCATCGAATGCCAGACCGTCCATATTTTCTGCCGAAAGTAATACTTTGTAATGTCCGGCATTGATAAAGGTTCCGGTAGTGGTGCTCATCATCTTCCATTTATCCGGTGTTTCCGGGAAGTTCAATACGTCCTCTTTCAATACTACTCCTTTTGAATCAATGAATTTCATCAAGACAGGTATTGGTTTTCCGGTAGTGTTCATATATTTAAAGCGAAGGGCGTACACTTGTGCCAACCCGGTAGAAACATTCCATTCAATGCTGTTGCTTTTTCCTTTACCAAAAAACACTCCGAACTGTTTGCGATGTTCTTTCTTTTGGAATTTGCCTTTCAGTACAGCCATTTCCGCTCCGTATGATATACTGACACGAGTATTTTTATCTTCCGGAAGTAACTCTTTCAGAGTCTTTTCCATCACTTCTTTATCCGCCTTTTCCCAACTCCAACCGGATGCAGGGAATATCTTCGGTTTCAGTTCCTGATCTGTGCTGGCGATAGCAATGCCTGAAATCAAGGCTTGTCCTGCTTTCACTTCCGGGAAATGAATTTTCAACATCCCACCTTTCACTGTGGCATATACCACTTTCTTACAAACTCCATCGTGACCGCTTTCAGCCCAAATATCCAAGTCATCTAATACAACAGAATCATTCACGGCAACATCGAATATGCGCAGTCCTTCACAGTCGGCAGAAGCGCTTCCGCCCGTGCCATGCCAAGGCTCTGTGAAATACAGTTCAATACGATATGTTCCGTCTGCCACAGGGAAACGATATTCCAGCTGATGACATCCGAAGCGGAAATGTTGGAATAACGTCCAGTCACGAGTGCCATGAATCGGATCATTGGTGGTACGTTGACTGGCAAGATAAGGATTCAGATCCTTGAAATTCTCCGCCCATGAACGGGAATAATTCGTATTGTCCTGCAACCAGAGCTGTCCGAAACTATCTGTATAATCATCCCCTCCACAGTTGAGACGATACAGATAATTATATCCTACCTCTCCTTTCAATATCTTTTTATCATCCTGATAAAGAAGTTCGAAGTTAGGGGCTTGCTCCAGACCATTCAATAGGATCAGGTCTTCTGCTACCGGTTTACCTTTATAATATCCTACAGCACGAAGTACGTTATAACGAATATCCCGGTTTTCCCACATAAAATGAGTGCCTGTTCCGTTGTTCTTTTTACGTCCGAGGAAGGTTGCCTTTTCATTTGTCAGATCGTTGTATAGCAATACAGAATCACAATTGCTGTAAGCCTCGATAGTGGCACGGCGACGTCCTTTTTCAAAGCGGTTGGCCCATGTATGTGATACCAGGTAAACCATCGGATCTTTTGCAGCCGGAACATAGTTGGCGCGATACATATAATATACGTCTAATGGTTCCTCCCACGGAGTAACCAATCCTTTATAATTGAACGGACCTACTTTATCTATCTTGCGATACGCTTCATCCGGTTGACGACGTCCGGGATTATCATGACTGCTGTATATCCACTGGAATTGTCCGCAAACACTATCTTTAGCCTGTTCTGCCAAACGGATTTTAGTTTCCATCAGCTGACACATACGGTCTTCACTCCACACTCCGTTCACCTGGAAATCTCCCGGTTCCGTATGCAGGTCGATGCTTCTCCACGCTCCATATTCCCCATTCAATAATTGATTCGCTTGAGAGAGTTCACGACCGTATTTCGTCACATCTCCTCCATACGTACCACTCCAATTTTGAATTACATTCCAGTCTGTACCTTCACCGCCATTACAGGTTGTTATGACACGCATTGTCTTGGCAGTCGGGTCCATCTCCCGGATAAGGTCACTGCACTCTTGTGCAAACTCACGAGGCAAAGTGCTTTCATTCTGCAATCCCCACATCACCACTGACGGAGAATTACGACGCTCTTTCACCCATTGACGAAGCAACTTTTTAAAGTTCTCACGAAACTCCGGAGTGTCATACCACACGTGGGCGGAAAATTGTGTCCAAAACAAGATTCCCTCTTCATCCCAATACTTCTGATAATCGAGATGATGGGGCTGATGAGCATCCCGGAATGCATTGAAACCGGCTGCGCGTATCTGTTTTACCCTTGCGGCAACCTGTTCATTACTGAACGCATGGCTTTGTCCGAACTGATGTTCATACTCGCATACTCCATTGATAAACACGGGTTTCCCATTCAGGTAAAAACGTCCGTCTACATCGTTTCGTTTTACCGGCCAGCTAATGGTACGAATACCGAAGGGTGTCGAAATATCATCCGTCGTCTTCGTATCACGCTTTATCATGCTGGCCAATTTATAGAGATATGGATTTTCCGTATTCCACAAGACAGGATTCTCAACAGGAGCCTGCTGGCGAATCACTTTCATTTCTCCCGGAGCTAAAGTAACTTTCTCAACCAAACGGAAAACTTGTTTTCCATCGGCATTGCTTAGTTTATTGACTAACTCTACCGTTTCTGTTGTTTTACTATAATTCTTGACCTCTGTTTCTACAAATACGTTAGCAGCCTTTTCGTCATTCCAAATATGTACACCGAAAGGTTCTATGCGAATCTCATCTGTTACTTCCAATACCACAGGACGGAAGATACCTAACGGCTGGGAACCTTCACTGAATCCCCATTCCGACGAACATCCCCCACATACCCAAGGCATATCGGCAATCATTTCAGGATGCTCGGCTTTCACTTCCAAGCGATTTACTCCCTGTTTTAATGCATCTGTGACATCCAAAGTCAATGTGGTGCGCCCTATGGGGTGGCGTCCGAAGTCCTTTCCGTTCACTGTAATGGTGGCGTATGTACCCACTCCGTCAAAACGAAGGAAATACCGTTTCCCGGATTTTACATCTGCCGTGAAATCTTTCACATACATAGCTGTTCCATGCAGGTTTCCATGTGTCAACTGACGGTATCCATAATAATCGTCCCAATTATGAGGAATATTCACCGTTTTTGCAGGCATCATAAAATTACCTTTCAAGTGAGTTGCCTCTGTAATCCAGGTTTTCCAACCCTCATTCAATGTCATGATTTGCCGGCGATTCTTACTCTCCGGAACCGGGAAACGGACAGCCGAACGTCCCATTGGCTTACTGGTAGCAATGGCAATGCCACGTTGCTCTGCGTTGTTTACTGCACAATAGAAATGATAAACCACTCCGTCATGTTTCACCACATAGCTCTTATGAGCAAACAGTTCATCGTAGTTCTTGGAGGGGATAATCAGGTCGGCTCCTTTCCAATCAGTCCAGTTCACCAAATCATAGCTGGCGGCAAATGTATTGAATGCTTTATATTTACGCGAAGGTTCAAAAGCAGAGAAGTAAAACATCACATACACATCTCCCATCTTTTGGATATGCGCATCTCCTGTAATGGTTCCATCTGCTTCGTGCGCGAAGACCGGATTTCCGGAGTAGCGTTTCCATGTTTTCATATCTTTGGAAAGCGCAATGCCGACACGTTCGCCCTTTAAATCCGTTTCCGGATGACGTCCGCCCGCGTTGTAATACATCACAAACGGAGCTCCCAATGTTTTATCTTTATCCCAATAAACAGTACTCTTATATTGAGTCAGTTTTTCCCACCATTGGGCATCTTTATCATGGATGCTCAAAATCGGTTTGTCCAGAGATTCCCATTCATGTGCCGTAGAAATATCTCCTTTCGTCCATGCCAGTCCGACATAAAGCGGGGCTTTTACAGCTTCGTAGCCCGTTCCTTCACCACCGATATAAGTCATCCAATGGCGACCTTTATAAGTCTGAAGCTCATAGCTTCCACCCCATTCCATATCCGGCAATGCAGGAAATCCGCCACGCTGATTGCAGTCCCATTTTCCATCCCGATAAGAAAGAACCCGTCCCAAAGTGCGCCATTCGAGCAAATTATCACTTTCTGCTATCCACGTTTCGTAACCACGACCATCGGTTCCACCTTTACCGTTGTAAACCACATAAGTCATCAGCCACTTGTCTCCCTGGCGAAAAACGGTAGGACAATCAATCTTATGATAATTGTCTGCCGGGGCAACTGCGAGCCCGTACTTGTATGGTGTCTTTACTTCCTCGTAAATCTGCTCCATTCGTTCTTGCGGAACTTCCCGTTGCGCATATAGAGAGAAAGTGGTGGCTATACTAAAAACTGCCAGCAATAACTTCTTCATGATACTTTTTCTAATCGTTTAATACTTAATATTTCACCACAGAGGACACGGAGGACGCAGAGGTTTATTATTTTTATCCACTATAGAGTAACAAAGAGTCTTAGCTGAATTCAACTTGCAAATGCAACAGAATTCTGATTAATA
>UMGJ01108482.1_pt1 | contig 13457 bp, 9 predicted proteins | sample 1965221 | NCBI WGS metagenome assembly UMGJ01 (sample SAMEA4836067, study PRJEB28245) | human gut metagenome | biome: gut microbiome; material: fecal sample | place: Denmark | collected 2008
TGACATTTGATCATCTGCATGAAAAATTGGTTATGCAGACAGCAGATAGCCGCCCTTTTGAAATTTCTGGAGAAGACAATATATTTTATCCTGCAAAAGCAGACGTAATTCACGGAAATATGCTCTGCATATCAAATTCTGCAGTCAAATTTCCATCTGCCGTCAAATATGCCTGGTACAATTTTGGTGAGGCAGTCTTGTTTACAGAAAGCGGAAATCCGGTTTCTCCATTTTTCAAAAACGTATAGAAAACATGACAGGAGGTATAACTCATGCAAAACACAGTCAATCCCAATGCAACAGAAAAAGCAAAAGCACTTCTGAATTTTCTTTCAGAAACCGCAGAAAAAGCGATTATCACCGGACAGCACACCCAGACAAATCCAATGGAGGAAATTGACTATATCAAAAGCAAAACGGGAAAAGAGCCCTTGCTCCGCGGGTTTGAACTGCTGGCATATTCGCCGAACATCAATGATAACGATGCGTCAGACGCCTGCCTTACTGAGGTTTATGAAAATCGAAATACCATGGGAACTGCACTGAAATGGGCAGAAGCAACCAGCGGTATTGTGACGTTGTCTTTTCACTGGTTTTCTCCCATTGGCGGTCATGACAAGAGCTTTTATGCGAAAAATACAGATTTTGATGCATCACGCATCCTGATTGACGGCACACCGGAACGTGCAGCGTTTTATCACGATATGGATATCATTGCAGAAGAACTCAAGAAATTTCGTGAGGCAGATATTCCAGTATTGTGGCGACCTTTTCACGAATCAGACGGAGATTGGTTCTGGTGGGGTGCAAAAGGTCCCGAAACAGCAAAGGAATTATACAAACTGATGTTTGAATATTATACGCAGGTACATCATCTGAATCATTTGCTTTGGGTCTGGAATTGCCGTCTGAAAGAAGGATACCCTGGTGATGCATATGTTGATGTAATCTCTGTGGACATTTATCTGGAAAAATACGCAAGAACAGATTATCATGAGGATTACATGAAACTCATTGCATCAACAACAAAAAATAAAGTGGCTGCTCTGGCGGAAGTAGGATATCTTCCGGATGTAGAAATGCTGGAACAGTCGCATACGCCATGGGCATATTATATGACATGGTCAAAAGAATTCTGTATCGGTGAGCAATATAATTCAACAACGCAGTTGCAGAAAATGTATGCAAGTGATTATGCTCTTACAATGGATCATAGAAGAAAAACTGTCTGAGTTTGTAGAAAATCCTTGTAAGTTGTCATATTTGAAAGATTTTGACAGCTCGCTTTTTTATTAGCGAGGTGGCTCAGTTTTTTATTGACAAAGGCAATTGTACACGTTGTTTGAAACATATCAACATCATCAGAGCACCATGCCCGCTACGATTATCGATATTTACATACGTTCGTTTTTCAGGTTTCTTTTTGTTATTTTTGCTATTAAAGTGATCATTGGCCACACCCGAAAAAGCGCTTAATCTGCGATAGATGTTTTGCTTTATTGGATTTCCCCCGCCTAGACATCCATTGCTTCTTGTTCCAATCCTTTTATCGCCTCAAATGATTTGGAATTGTAAACATCAAAAAAGAGTTACAATTCGTCGATCTTTTTGCTGGTTTCCTTGATGTGACCTGTAATCTGGAACTGTCTTTATTATAGCAGAGCCGCGGGACGCACGTCTGTCCGTTCAAATATAATTTATAACTATAGACAGTATCACATAAGTTTTTGCAACATCCCCTATTTTTAAAACTGGCAGACGTGTTTTTCTGCTTTGTCGAATTTTGTCGAAACTTGCGGTAAAAAAATGAAAAACCACAGTTGAATTTTTATGTCGATTATGGTATAATTGTAACATATAGACAATGCTGAGGTGGAAAGAATGGAATATTATGCACATATTCGGGAGGACGGCGAGAAGCAAATGGTTCTGGAGCATCTGACCAATGTTTCTGATATGGCGGGTGCATTCTCGAAGGAAATGCTTCGGGAGATTTGCCGGGCTGCCGGACGCTATCATGACATCGGAAAATATGCGCCGGCATTTCAGCAGCGTCTGATGACCGGAAAGCCGAAGTTCGAGCATTCCGCCTGCGGCGCGATCGCTCTGGATCAGATGTCGAAAAACAAGATGGAGGAATGCGTTGCCTGGATGCTGGAATACTGCATTGCCGGGCATCATACCGGACTGCCGGACGGCGGAACGAAGTCCGGCAGAGGGTATCCTTATGACGGAACTGCATTGTATCATCGGTTGGGGCGAGCGCCGGATTATACCGGGGAACGGGATTTCAGCGCCTATCAGAAGGATGTGCCTCTGGCGATCCCGGATGCCGCCGCCATGATGCAAGAGCTACTCCGGGCAAAAGATCAGACGGAAATGCTGGAGCGGTATGCCTTTTTTACACGATATGTTTTTTCTTGTCTGACAGATGCCGATTTTCTGGACACGGAGCAGTTTTGTAATCCGCAGAAACAACGCGGTCTGTCTGCAGACTTTGCCGAAGTTCTGAAAGCGCTGAACCAGAAGCTTTCCGGATTCCGGGCTGAAACACCGTTGCAAAAGGCACGGCAGCGCTTGCAGCAGCAGGCGTTTCAGAATGCCGCGCAAAGTGATGCGCCCATCTCTATTTTGAATATGCCTACCGGCAGCGGAAAGACGCTGTGCAGCCTGAAGATTGCACTGCAAAAGGTGCTGAACAATACCGGAAAAAAGCGGATCATCTATGTAATACCATATACAAGCATCATTGAGCAGACTGCCGAGCAATTCGAACAGGAGTTCGGACAGTACGCGGACATTTTGCAGCACCATTCCAATTATGTCTACGATACCGATCCGGAGGAGCAGGCAGACGACACGGTTTCTGCGGCACAGCGCCGAAAGTCTGCCACAGAGAATTGGGATGCGCCGTTTCTCGTTACCACAAGCGTACAGTTTTTTCAGTCACTCTACCATTATAAAGGCACCGGACTGCGTAAGCTGCACAATATGGCGGATGCTGTGATCGTGTTTGACGAGGTGCACCTGCTTCCGGTGGAGCTGCTCCAGCCCTGTCTGCGCAGCATCGGCTATCTGATTCGATATCTGAACAGCGAAGCCATCTTTCTGTCTGCAACGATGCCGGATTATACGGAGCTGTTTCAGCGGTATCTATCAGGAATTCCGGTTTGTCCGCTCATCACTGACCGCACCGATTTTGCCGCTTTTCAGAAGTGCCGTTTTCACTTTCTGGGGATGACAGACTATGATAATGTGCTGGAAAAGGCTTCTGCCTATCCCAGCAGTTTAATTATTGTCAATCAGCGAAAGTCTGCCCGAGAAGTCTTTGCACAGGTTTCGGGGAAGAAATATCACCTTTCCACGGACATGATACCGGCAGACCGTTCTCGTGTGATTGCAGAGATTCGGGCAGACCTGAAAAAGGGTGTCCCCATCACGGTGGTTTCTACCTCTCTGGTGGAAGCCGGGGTAGACCTTGACTTTTCCGCAGTATTCCGGCAGATGGCAGGGCTGGACAATATTTTGCAGTCTGCCGGACGGTGCAACCGGGAAGGAAAACTGCAAAAGGGTGACGTCTATATCTTTGAAACTGAGGAGCGTGTGCCCCGCACGCTGGAGCAACGGGTGCAGTTTACAAAGGCAGCGCGTCAGAAATGCCCGGAGATCGCCGCCCCGGAATGCATCGAGACCTATTATCGACAGTTCTACACATTTTGCGATAAGGACGAGATCAGGAGCAATACCATTGCCAGGGATGCTGCGGGGATCGACAATCTGCCGTTTCGGACATATGCAGAAAATTTCCGGTTCATCCAAGAGGACACAGTCGGCGTTGTGATCCCTACAGATGACACAGCAAAAGCACTTCTGGCAAAGCTGGAATCCGGAAAGTTTTCAGTCAGGCGAAAACTGCAGCGCTATACCGTTTCGCTGCGGCGGCATGCGTTTTCCAAAGCGGCAGAAGCCGGCATTCTGTGCGAAAGAAACGGCGTTTTTGTTCTGGCGGATATGGCATATTACGAAAAGGAGACCGGCTTGAATTTGGAGCACAACGGAGATCTGCTCTGGGATGGCATGTTCCCGTAATATGCATGCCTTTGGCTGGGAGGAATCTCTGAACAGCAGAAGAGAACCCGGCGAAATCACCGGATCCTCTTCCAATCGTTCCTCATAAAAAATAGAAAATATTTCAACTCACTGCAATTTGCAGACTTTTCTCTTATTATAAGCGATGATGTGATAAAAACCAAGTGGGTTTGGAATACTGTACAAAAATATTCTATGATATTTGTGCAAAATGAATATTGCATATCCGAAAGATCAGCGTTCTAGCAAATATAAAATAAGTCGAAAGGAGTGAATGAAATGGCTTATGGATTTCAAATCATGGTGGAGGGCGACTATGCCTGCTTCTCCCGGCCGGAAATGAAGGTGGAGCGTGTTTCTTATGACGTGCCGACACCATCTGCACTGGAAGGTCTTATCAAGTCCATATATTGGAAGCCTCCGGTTCGTTACAGAATAGACAAAATTTTTGTCTATCATCCCATCCAGTTTCTGAATGTGCGGCGAAATGAGTGCAAGAGCAAGGTTTCTTATACTGCCTTACGCGCACAGATGAAAGGGAACGGCTCACCGGTAATCTATACCTCTGAGGATCGCACGCAGCGCGCCTCGATGATTTTGAAGCATGTGAAATACGGCATTGCCTTTCACATGGAGATGACCGGGCTGAAGGCAGACCATCCCGACGAGTGCGAAGCCAAGCATTACAACATTCTGCTGCGGCGGCTACGAAATGGTCAGTGCTTTTGTCAGCCGTGTCTGGGTTGCCGGGAATTTCCGGTGAAAAAAATCACCCTGGTGGACGAGCTCCATCCGGAAGAGATTTCACCGGAACTGAAAGGAGACATCGACCTGGGCTATATGCTCTATGGCATGCGCTTTCATGACGGCGGAAAGCCCATAAACGGTGACTGGGAACACCCGCAGTTTTCCGACAAAGCGGATGCGGTCTATTATCGGCCGCATATGATTGACGGCATCATTGACGTGAAAAAGTATCGGGAGGGGATCATATGCTGATACAGGCGCTTTGCAGCTATGCAGACCAGCTGGCGGAACGTGCCGGCGGACAAAAAATTCCCGATGGCTGGTCGGAGCAGAAGATTTCCTTTGAAGTGCTTCTGACACCGGAGGGAAAGATCGGCGACATTCTGGACATCCGGAATGCGGTGGAAACGCCGCAGAAAAAGGGCAAGACTAAGATCACATATTCGCCCAGAACCTGCCTGCTTCCGCTGCGGACACAGGTGACGGGGATCTGTTCCAACACCATTGAGCACCGTCCGCTGTACCTCTTCGGTCTGAATCTCGACCAGGGAGAACTGACACCCTGTGACAAGACCAATAAGGCGAAGAAATCCCACGATGCCTTTGTGGTGCATAACCGGGAATTTTTTCAGGATCTGGATTCGGAGATCTGCCGCGCGTTCTATGCGTTTTTACAGAACTGGAATCCGGAATCGGAGACAGAAAATCCTCATCTGAAAAAATGCGGTGCACTCTATAAGAACAACTATTTCTGTTTCGGGCTTCAGAGTGATCCCAATGTCCGTCTGGAGAATGACCCTGCTTTTCGGGAGAAGTACGACCGCATTTTTCGGGAGAAGCAGACTGCTGAAAAGGCGGCACAGAAAGAGAGCGGCACTTCGGCGCAGTGTGCTGTTTTGGGCGAGGTATTACCGGTGGCGCGTATCCACGATAAAATCAAGCTGCCCGGCGGAAATTCCACGGGGTGCGTTATGGTAGGTATGAAGGAATCGGCGTTCTGGTCTTATGGAAAGACACAGTCCTATAACAGCAACATTTCAGAAAAGGCGATGAAGAAATACACTTCGGCGCTGAATTATCTGGCTGGGGACAGGCGTCATCACAAGATCATGGATGAGATGTGTCTGGTCTATTTTGCCATGAAGCCGGATGATGCCGGAGAGTGCGATCTGTTTTCTTTTTTGCTGGGTGATCCTACTGCAAGGAATGAAGCTGAACTGGATGACATTTTTCGCCAGGCGGTTTTCGGTAGAGCCCCCGATCTGTCTGCGCTGCATGCGGACGCAGATGCGACATTCTATGTGGCAGGACTTTCTCCCAATAGTTCCCGCATCTGTCAGAAGTTTTTGTACCGGGACAAATACGGCACATTCATTGCCAATCTCGTGCAGCACCAAAAGGATCTGGCATGCAACCCGGCGCGGATGCGTCAGGTCTCCTTTGATGACATCCGAAAGCAGCTGGTTTCGCCGGTGGCAACGAATCCGAAAGTGCCGTCACCGCTTATGGCAAGCATCATGTATGCGGCATTTCACGGGAGCGCTTATCCCACAGACCTGCTCGCCACCGTGATCCGCCGCGTCAAAACAGACAGCGACAACGAAAACAACCATTTTATCAAGTTGAACGATGTGCGCACAGGCATCATTAAGGCATGTCTGAACCGTAAGGCGCGGCTGGCGCATCAAGAGGAGGAGATCACCATGAGCCTGAACAAGGAAAACCCAAACCCGGCATATCTTTGCGGCAGATTGTTTGCTGTTTATGAAATGATTCAACAGTCAGCCGCAGACGGTAACCTGAACCGTACCATCAAAGATGCTTATTTTTCTTCCGCCTGCGGCATACCCCGGCGTATTTTGCCGCAGCTTGACAAGCTATCAAAGAACCATCTGAGAAAGATCGGTGCAGGCAACAAGGGCAGAGAAGTGTATTTTGAAAAGCTGATCGGTGAGATCATGGACAAGCTGGACGGCAGCTTTCCAGCAACATTGAGTCTGGAAGAGCAGGGTTGCTTCATTGTCGGATATCAGCAGCAAATCACCGATTTTTATCAGAAAAAAACAGAATCCAAATCCGCTGAATAGAGAAAGGATGGTCTATTATGGAAAACAATCAAGCAATTCAGAACCGCTATGACTTTGTGATGCTGTTTGACGTGGAAAACGGCAACCCCAACGGCGACCCCGATGCCGGAAATCTGCCCCGGACAGACCCGGAAACTTCTCTGGGCCTGGTAACTGATGTATGTCTGAAGCGGAAGATCCGGAACTTTGTGGAACTGGCAAAAGCAGATGTGCCAGGTTATCAGATCCTGATCCGGACAGACCGTCCGCTGAATGAGAAGTTCACAGAGGCATATGACGCAGAGAAACTGGAAAAGGGCAGAAAAAAAGAAACGCCCATGAGCGATCAGCTGAAAGCGCAGAAGTATATGTGCCGGAATTATTATGATGTCCGTACCTTCGGCGCAGTTATGAGTACCGGCAACAACCCATGCGGCATTGTCCGCGGCCCGGTGCAGCTGAACTTTGCGCGGAGCATCGACCCTGTATTGGCGGAGGATATCACCATTACCCGGCAGGCAAAGACAACGATCGACCGCCAGGAAAAGGGTATGACGGAAATCGGAAAGAAGAGCCTGGTCTACTATGGTCTCTATCGGGCAGAGGGTTATATTTCAGCATCTCTGGCGCAGCGGGTCACCGGATTCGGAGAAGAAGATCTGGAACTGCTCTGGACAGCCATCATCAATATGTTTGAAAATGACCACAGCGCTGCAAGAGGTAAGATGTGCATGCGAAAGCTATATGTTTTCCGGCATGATTCTGTGCTGGGCAATGCGCCGTCTCATGTGCTGTTCGATAAGATCACAGTCACCAAAAAAGCGGATGTTGTGACACCGCGGAAATTCAGCGATTATACCATTGCAGTGGATCGCCAGCTTCCGGATGGCGTTACACTTCTGGAGAAAATATGAACGAGGATGCCATTCAAATTCGCAGCATTCAGCATTATCTGTACTGTCCCAGACGGTTTGCGCTGTTGGAGATCGATCGGGACTGGCAGGAAAACGCCTTTGTCGCAAAAGCTGACCTGCTGCATGAACATGTGCACGACGGATCTCATTCGTTTTCAGACCATCGAAAGACCGTGTGCAGTGCAATGTTCGTTTATCGGGAGGATATGCCTTATGGGATCTACGGAAAGACAGACTGCGTTGAATTTCTTAAGGCAAAGGACGGCGTCGCTGTTCCGGGGCTGACGGGAACATACCAGGTGCGCCTAGTGGAATACAAGCCCAAAGCACCAAAGGATGCGCCGTATCATGAAACAGATGCAATTCAGGTATTTGCCCAGAAGGTTTGTGCCGATCAGATCTGGCAGTGCGACAGTGAGGCGTATCTGTATTATGCAGATACTCGAAAGCGGGTGAAGCTGCCTTTTGATACGGCATATGCCGCATATGATGCCAAGCTGCGGCAGTTGTTGGAGGAGATGCGTGCGATTCTGGAATCGCATGTGATTCCGGCGCGTAAGCGCGGACAGAAGTGCTCCGGTTGTTCGATTGCCGATCTTTGTCTGCCGAAGCAGAAGCCGTATTGTGTTCGGGAAATAATCGATGCACAGAAAGGAGGAGATGCAGTATGCGAAAGCTGAAGAATACGCTTTATATTTTGGATGAAACCGCTTATCTGACTCTGGATGGTGAAAATGTTGTGATTCGGTGTGACGGTGCGGAGAAAAGACGCATGCCGTTTACCACCATCGAAGAGATCTATTGTTTCAGCTATCCCGGAGCTTCGCCGGCGCTGATGGGCGCGTGTGCAGAACGAGGGGTAAACCTGTGTTTTTTTCATCCCAACGGAAAACTGTTGGCGCGCATACAGGGAAAAACCAAAGGAAATATCTTTTTGCGAAAAGCGCAGTTTGAACAGTTTGCTTCGCCGGATCCGCTGCTGATGCAGAACACGGTTGCGGCAAAGCTGTCTAATACACGCTATCTCCTTCGGCGCTCTAAACGCGATAATCCACAGCTGGATGCAGACGGTGCACTGAGCAGCTGCATCTCATTTTTGGAAAGCGGTATTGATCGTGTCTATCAGACCACAGACCGGGAAATGGTGCTGGGTATTGAGGGAAACTGCGCAAAGGCGTATTTCGGCGTGTTTAACCAATTAATCCTGCACCAGAAGGAGGATTTTCGCATGCATGCCCGTACCAAGAAGCCGCCGCTGGATCCGGTCAATGCAGCGCTGTCCTTTTTGTATGCAATCATGACAACGGCGTACACTTCCGCACTGGAGAGCGTGGGATTGGATAGCTGTTACGGCTTTTATCATGCACTGCGTTCTGGCAGAAGCAGCTTGTCCTGCGACTTGATAGAAGAAACGCGCTGTATTGCCGAGCGCATTGTGTTGACGCAGATCAATTTAAAAATTCTGACGCGCAAAGATTTTGCGTTTCAGGAGAGTGGCGCAGTCCTTCTCAATACGGACGGCAGAAAAAAGATTTTGACTGCCCTGCAGAAGCGAAAGCGCAGTATCATAACGCATCCATATCTGAATGAAAAAATCGAGATGGGGCTTTTACCATATGTGCAGAGTGCACTACTAGCAAAATACATCCGAGGTGAAATCGAAGAGTATCCTTGTTTTCTGATGAAGTAGGTGATGTTGGATGATGGTGCTTGTAAGCTATGATGTGTCTACAACAGATGCCAAGGGAAGAACGCGGCTCCGAAAGGTGGCAAAAACTTGTCAGAATTATGGACAGCGCGTACAGAATTCGGTTTTTGAGATAGACGCAGATTATGGTACATTTTTAAGAGTCAAGGATCAGCTTTTGAAGCTGATCGATGAAGAAAAGGACAGTCTGCGGTTTTATTATCTGGGGAATCATTGGGCAAGACGCGTGGAGCACTTCGGCGCGAAAGAAACCTATGACCCGGAAGGCGTACTGATTATCTGAGTGTTTTGCTGAAACTTATTCTGGCTGCGAACCGCAAATAATCTGAAATTCCGGAGCACTTCGCAAAGGAAAAGAGTAAAATAAAAATATTTTATGCGAAATTGTATGATTTTGCATAGGATAATCCGCTCGCGTGATAATTTTGTGCCTCTTTGACACAACATCTAGGGTCACGCCCCACGCGGGCGTGTGAGTTGAAATTACGTTGACGTTTGGAAAGATGATACAAATATCGTCACGCCCCACGCGGGCGTGTGAGTTGAAATGACAAAATCGTTAAGAAAGAAGGCGAGGATTCAGGTCACGCCCCACGCGGGCGTGTGAGTTGAAATTCGAAACGATGTACGGCGTTCTCGGAGATGAAACCGTCACGCCCCACGCGGGCGTGTGAGTTGAAATATATTAAAATGAAATGGATTAAACTGAATGACGGGGTCACGCCCCACGCGGGCGTGTGAGTTGAAATACACCGCGTCCGAATTTGATCTGATGTGGGGCACAGTCACGCCCCACGCGGGCGTGTGAGTTGAAATGCAAGTTCCCGTTTTAAGAATTTGTATGCACGAACGTCACGCCCCACGCGGGCGTGTGAGTTGAAATAAAAAGCAAGAGTTTGGTAACGATTACACAAATCGTCACGCCCCACGCGGGCGTGTGAGTTGAAATGCTGAACTGGACGATGATAAGAACGACGATCAGGGGTCACGCCCCACGCGGGCGTGTGAGTTGAAATGCAAGTCTCCAGGGGGAATTACGAGTTGACACAAAGTCACGCCCCACGCGGGCGTGTGAGTTGAAATCACGAGTCCAATTACAGATGCGGCAAAAAGAAAAGTCACGCCCCACGCGGGCGTGTGAGTTGAAATGACTTTGACAAATATCAATAAAGATTGGAGATGGTGTCACGCCCCACGCGGGCGTGTGAGTTGAAATGGTCAACCTCTGCACAAACGGCCCAGAAACGGGAAGTCACGCCCCACGCGGGCGTGTGAGTTGAAATGAAACTATCACGGAAACCACACATTGCGTAGATGTCACGCCCCACGCGGGCGTGTGAGTTGAAATGACGTGAATCTGAAAACCAAACACCACGCGTTTTGTCACGCCCCACGCGGGCGTGTGAGTTGAAATTGAAAAAACAAGTCGTTCGTAGTTCTCCAGCTGGTCACGCCCCACGCGGGCGTGTGAGTTGAAATGTGTAATTGCCGCGAACAAATTAAACTGTCCGGTTGTCACGCCCCACGCGGGCGTGTGAGTTGAAATTGTAATTGTTCCATTCGTAAAGTTTCTCTCCCATGTCACGCCCCACGCGGGCGTGTGAGTTGAAATGAGATCTGGCGGCAGTGCTACAGAGATCGCAGTATGTCACGCCCCACGCGGGCGTGTGAGTTGAAATGTCCAACGTTTCCACAACTGTCATACGCTGCACCGTCACGCCCCACGCGGGCGTGTGAGTTGAAATCCAACGATCAAGATCAGCAATGTATACAGCATCCGGTCACGCCCCACGCGGGCGTGTGAGTTGAAATAACCAGCTTTGCAGACTTTCTTTGCGTTCTCCAAGTCACGCCCCACGCGGGCGTGTGAGTTGAAATCCTTTAACAGCTGATTTTTTGCCGCCGCATCCGGTCACGCCCCACGCGGGCGTGTGAGTTGAAATCAAGACAACGATAATACCCCTTGACCGCCTGCCGTCACGCCCCACGCGGGCGTGTGAGTTGAAATCTACTTCTTTTCCGCACGCATCGCAGATCAAGAGTCACGCCCCACGCGGGCGTGTGAGTTGAAATAGCAAATCTGGCGGAAATCGGTTGCGGATCAACGGTCACGCCCCACGCGGGCGTGTGAGTTGAAATTTGCCGGGTGTACCAAGTTGGGATGATAAACGCGTCACGCCCCACGCGGGCGTGTGAGTTGAAATTACCACGTACAGTTGTTGCATAACCATCAATGGGGTCACGCCCCACGCGGGCGTGTGAGTTGAAATCCCATGCGCCCAGAAAACCGCTGACCGGAGCTGGTCACGCCCCACGCGGGCGTGTGAGTTGAAATTTCGCACCGCCACGGCTCCACTTGGTGGTCAAGTCACGCCCCACGCGGGCGTGTGAGTTGAAATTCTCAAAATCGCGTCATTTTTGAAACATTCGGCGGTCACGCCCCACGCGGGCGTGTGAGTTGAAATAGGACGGTGTGTTATTTCTCCAGCAACAGGTCTTGTCACGCCCCACGCGGGCGTGTGAGTTGAAATTCATTTTTTTACCACCACCTCCTGCTCCGTCACCGGTCACGCCCCACGCGGGCGTGTGAGTTGAAATTCGAAGCCGATCAACAAAAGTGCGTCCCAAACCGTCACGCCCCACGCGGGCGTGTGAGTTGAAATTTGAAATTCAAATCAAGGACGGATGGCAATCCAGTCACGCCCCACGCGGGCGTGTGAGTTGAAATGCAAATATCTCCGGCTTGTGTTGCGTTCATTGCGATGTCACGCCCCACGCGGGCGTGTGAGTTGAAATGTTCAACCTATTCCACGCCTGCGACATCCGGGAAAGTCACGCCCCACGCGGGCGTGTGAGTTGAAATCAACGCCCACCGTGACGGGTCTTACAGCCCATAAGGTCACGCCCCACGCGGGCGTGTGAGTTGAAATTGAACATCTATGAGCACATCACGCAATCACAAGAGTCACGCCCCACGCGGGCGTGTGAGTTGAAATCTTCCAGGGCAGTATCAAACAGCAGGATACCGCCGTCACACCCCACGCGGGCGTGTGAGTTGAAATCAACGGCAAGCGCATTCGTAGGCATAAGAAGCCGGTCACGCCCCACGCGGGTGTGTAAGTTGAAATTGTATTTACAGAGATCGAGACCTGCAAATAAAAGTCAAGCCACAATACAGTGAATTTACAAACAATTCACAAGACAAAAAATGGCATGACAGAAAGGCCGCTTCCAACTTAAAAAAAGAAGCAGCCTGATGAAAAGATGCGTAGAAATATTACATCGCATTCAAAACCTGATTCACTTTGGCATAGTATATTCGCAGGAATTTGTTTGCAGCAGCAATTCTGTAGGAATAATAATGCTTTCCTTCAGAGCATTTCTTGATGATGAACTGATACACCGGTTTATTTTCCGGTTTACTTAGGATAAATATTTCGGTTATTTGAAAGAGAACTTTTCTGAGAGTTACAGAACCACGTTTGGAAATATGCCTGGAGGATACATCAAGCTGTCCCGGCTGGTACGGCGGAGCATCAAGGAGGCGTTGTCATGACTTATGAACAGATCAATGAGATGATGCAGGAGATGGAGCTTCCCTTTGCCTATCATCATTATGCGGAAGGCGAACCGCCTTTTCTGCTGTTTTTATCCCCCGGAGAAAATACATTTTCGGCGGATAATTCCATGTATTTCAGCTCTAAAATGCTGGATATTGAACTCTACACAGATGTGAAGAATCCTGAACTGGAAAAGCAAGTTGAACAGGTCCTGAAACGTTACAAAATTTACTATACAAAATCGGAAGTGTGGATAGAGTCGAAACGACTTTATGAAGTAATATACGAAGCGGAGGTATGATTTTTATGGCAAACAAAAAGAACAAGGTCAATCCCATGCGAAGCAACTGTCCGCAGCGTGATGGAGCAGATA
>UMGJ01054361.1_pt1 | contig 13397 bp, 10 predicted proteins | sample 1965221 | NCBI WGS metagenome assembly UMGJ01 (sample SAMEA4836067, study PRJEB28245) | human gut metagenome | biome: gut microbiome; material: fecal sample | place: Denmark | collected 2008
ACATAATAAAGCCCCCTTAGTGTAGACTTGAAAATTTTTGCTTCTTTAGATGTCTACTCTAAGGGAACTATATCAGTTCATCCTTTGAACTGCCGGGACGTTGTTCATTCTTTTCGTCGCTGATACTCCGTAGGGGTCAGGCCGTACTGCTGCTTGAACTGCCGGGCGAAGGCGCTCGGGCTGGGGAACGCCAACAGATTGGCCAGCGTGGCGATGGTCGGAGAATAGTTGTCCAAAATATAGCGGGCGTAGTTCAGTTTTTGTGCGCGGATGTACTCGGTGGGGCGAAAGCTGGTTTCCTTAAGAAACAGTGCGGACAGATGATTGGGAGAAAGATTGACCAGCTCGGCCAGTTCCGTCAGGCTGATGGGCTCGTGGATGTGCATCAGGATATACTCGCAGCACTGCTTGATCTCCTTGCGGCAGGATTGCAGCCGCCAGTCCTGCATGACCTGGCAGTATTCCCGGAACGCGCTGAGGGATAAGAACTGGATCTCCTCAATGCTTTCGGTCTCGTCTAAGTGCAGCAAATAGGAATCGCTGATGCTGTAGGCGAGATTCTCCGGCAAGCCGTTGTCGATGGCCGTGCGGCAAAACAGCGTGACCGAAGCCACGGTGGCGTATCGCGCCTGCTGGATCGACGAGGTGCTCATCACCCCAAAGCGAAACGATTCCTGCTTGTTGTAAGCACGAGCCAGAAACTCATCGGCCAGCACGGCGTTGCCCAGTGCGATGAACGACAGAAAGCGTTTTTCCTTGACGCGATTCGAGTCTCCACTTGCCGTTTCCTCCAACTGTGCGTAGGTGCTCGCCCGATAACGCTCACGAATCTTGACCGTGACTTCCTTCAAGTGGTTGTTGGATTTTTCCTCAAAGATACCGGGCCGCATAAAAAATCACCTTTTCGTTGAAATCGTGTTGAGATAGTTTATACCATATAGTCATTATACGTCTTGCTGTGTAAAATAGCAAGTAAGGAATGCGCGGTACAATGCCGTTGCCAAATAACAGACAAGGAGAATAGAATATGAAGCGCGATTTGAAAGCATTGATCGGCCAAATGACATTGGAAGAAAAAGCCAGCCTTTGCTCCGGCTCGGATTTCTGGCACACGCAGGGGATCGAGCGGCTGGGCATCCCGGCCGTGATGGTGACCGACGGCCCGCACGGTCTGCGCAAGCAGGCAGGTGAAGCGGACCACCTCGGCCTGAACGACAGCGTCGAGGCTGTCTGCTTCCCGGCCGGGTGCGCCACCGGTTCCAGCTTTGACCCCAACCTTTTGGAGCACATGGGTCAGGTTTTGGGCGACGAGTGCCAGGCCGAGGATGTCAGCATCCTGTTGGGACCCGCCGTCAACATCAAGCGCAGCCCGCTGTGCGGCCGCAATTTCGAGTACATTTCTGAGGACCCGTATCTGGCCGGTAAGCTGTCCGCTGCGTACATTCGCGGCGTACAAAGCCGGGGCGTGGGGACCTCCATCAAGCACTTTGCCGCCAACAATCAGGAGACCCGCCGCCTGACCATCTCCTCGGACCTCTCGGAGCGTGCGCTGCATGAGATCTACCTGCCCGCCTTTGAGGAAGCCGTCAAGGCCGCCCAGCCCAAAACGGTGATGTGCAGCTACAACAAGATCAACGGCGTGTATGCTTCCGAAAACAAGATGCTGCTCACCGACATCCTGCGGGACCAATGGGGCTTTGAGGGGTACGTCGTCAGTGACTGGGGTGCCGCCAATGACCGTGTGAAAGGCTTGGAAGCGGGTCTTGACCTGGAGATGCCTTCCTCCAACGGTTACAACGATGCCAAGATCGTCGCGGCCGTACAGAACGGCTCGCTGGACGAGGCGGTACTGGACCGCGCGGTGGAGCGCATCCTGAAGGTCGTGTTCTCCTATGTGGATGCCCGCCGCCCCGACACCGTGTTCGACCGCGCCAAAGACCACGCCGAGGCCGTTGCCGTCGAGACGCAGTGCGCGGTACTGCTGACCAATCAGGGTGTTTTGCCGCTGGGCACGGATCAGAAGATCGCCTACATCGGCGAGTTTGCCGCGGCACCGCGCTATCAGGGCGGCGGCTCCAGCCACATCCATCCCAGCCGCGTGACCTCCGCGTGGGAGGTTGCGCAGCAAAAGGGCCGCAACGTCTGCTACGCCAAGGGCTTCTCGGCGATGCGGGACGAGATGACCGACGCAGAGTTGGCCGAGGCCATTCAGGCGGCACAAAACGCCGATGTCGCCGTTGTCTTTGCCGGTTTGCCCGAATCGTTTGAGTCTGAAGGGTATGACCGCACTTCGATGGAACTGCCCGCCTGCCAGAATCGCCTGATCGACGAGATCGCAAAGGTCCAGCCCCATGTGGTCGTGGTCCTGCACAACGGCAGCGCGGTCGAGCTGCCGTGGGCCGACCGCGTCTCGGCCATTCTGGAACTGTATCTCGGCGGCGAGGGTGTCGGTGAGGCCGCCGACCAACTGCTGTACGGCGAGGCCAACCCCAGCGGACATCTGGCTGAGACCTTCCCGCTCCGTTTGCAGGACAACCCCAGCTATTTGCACTTTCCGGGCAATGACAAGCGTGTTGCCTATGGCGAGGATGTCTTTGTCGGCTACCGCTACTACGATACCAAGCAGGTCCCTGTCCGCTTTGCGTTCGGTCACGGCTTGTCCTACACCGAGTTCGCTTACAGCAATTTGCAGCTTTCCGCGCCCGCATTGCAGGATGGCCAGACTGTCACCGTCAGTGTGGATGTGACCAACACCGGCAAGGTGGCCGGGCGCGAGGTCGTCCAGCTTTACGTCCGCGACAAAAACGGCACACCGGAGCGTCCCAGCAAAGAGCTGCGCGGCTTTGCCAAGGTACTGCTGGAACCGGGCGAGTGCAAGACGGTGACCCTGACGCTGGCGGCACGCGACTTGAGCTACTATGAGGAACGCCTGCACGACTGGTTTGCCCCCAGCGGCGTGTATGAGGTCATGGTGGGTCGCGCCAGCGACGACATCCGCCTGACGGCCGAGTTGTCCTTTACCACCGAAAAACAAATTCCCTTTGTCGTAACACTGACCACCACACTGGGCGAGTTGCTGACCTGCCCCAAGACCGCGCCGACCATCATGCAGTTGTTGGCCCCGCTTGCGCAAAGCGCCGGTACCGACGGGTTGGATGAAGGGTTGATGAACATGATGAAAAAGATGATCATGGAAATGCCGCTGAAATCTCTGGTCAGCGTGATGCCCGGTGATCAGATCGAGCTGCTGATCCAGCAGATGAACCTGCTGCTGGCGCAGTAAAGGGCTTTGTATCTGGAGTTCTCTCGTGATCCCCTGTTACACAGCGCGGGACATCCGGAAACTCAGGTGAAGAAAGAAGATAGTTTGTATGAAAAAAGTAGGAAAAGTCCTTTTGATCATTGCTCTGATCCTGGTCCTGCTATTAGCGCTGGCTTATGGTGCTCTGCAAGGTCTTTTGGGCCATGGGCCGTTCCGCTTCCTGAACACGATGTACCTCAAAAGCTTGCCCGGCAACGCCGAGATCTACCGCCCCGAAAACGTGGCGCCGGTGGAAAACAGCCCGTTGAGCGGTATGAACCTGTGCTTTTTGGGGTCCTCGGTGACCTTGGGGGCTACCTCGCTGGAAACCTCCTTTGCGGAGTACATTGCCGTTCGCAACAACTGCACCTATGTCAAAGAGGCTGTCAGCGGCACCACATTGGCCGACAACGACAAGAACTCCTACATCCAGCGGATGCTGCACAATATCGACCCCAACGCACAGTTTGATGCGTTCATCTGCCAGCTTTCCACCAACGATGCAAGCAGCGCGATCCCGCTGGGGGAAATCAGCAGTTCCCGCAATTTGGAGGACTTTGACACCAAAACCGTCCTTGGCGCGCTCGAATACATCATCGTATATGCCGACACCACATGGCATTGCCCGGTGGTGTTCTATACGGGCACCCAGTACGACAGCCCCGCCTACGGCAAGATGGTGGAGCAGCTGCTGAAGTTGCAGGAAAAGTATGAGATCGGGGTCATCGACCTGTGGAATGATGCCGAGATGAATCAAGTTTCTGAGGAAGATTACAAGCTCTATATGTTCGACGGCATCCATCCCACGCAGGCGGGCTACCTGAACTGGTGGACCCCCAAGATGGAGGCGTACCTGTACGATTATCTGGGTCAATAAAGGGCCGCGTTTTCCTTCTTGACACAACAGGAGGCACCCGAAATAGGTGCCTCCTGTCAGCTTGTAGAAAAAGCCTGTTACCGGAAGATTTGTAGGGATGGGTCTCGACCCATCCGCACATCTGGCCGCGCGCAGCGCATAAAATCGCGCCGAATGGCGCGCGGTTTTCTCGTTACGTCGTGCTTTTGGCAAGGCAGCACGGAACGGTCAAGACTGTTCCCTACAAAACAATCGATAGGTTGTAAATGCAAGATAAAGCCAAAGAAGGTTTTTCGACAGTCTGACAGGAGGCACCCGAAATGGGTGCCTCCTGTTGCATTTTGAAACTATAAAAGCGGTGGTCTTGGCGCGGATCGCACCAAGACCACCGTTTGCTATGGCATACACCGGCGGGTGCGCCCAGAGCCACGCCTACCCGGATACAAGCCGTTGGTGTTCCCTTGCGGGATGTACTCCGCTTTCCCGGAACTGCGGAGAAAGCCGTTGAAATCATACAGGATTAGTTGTTTCCGTGTGGTGGCAGCACGTGGAGCGTGCTATAATAATGGCGAGAACCAACCCAACAGCGTAAAAAAGTCGGCATCAAAGCCGATGACTGACCATGGACGGCACGCTCTTTGGTTTCCGTTGGGGTAAAGCAGATTTCCCGTAAGATATTCGTAAAAGGGAGGACGAAACGGGTATGAAAATCGTTTGTGGGGCATTGGCCGCTCTTTTGTTCTGTGTGGCAGGCGCGATTTGGTATGTGTATCAAAAAAAGGCGGTGTTTCTGCCAGCACTTTTCGGCTTATGCGGCTTCCCCAAAATAAAGGAAAGCTGTTATTATGATGAAAGCGGACACTTCCGACCGGCAACCAAGGAGGACAAGGTCGGTTTTTTTATGCAGCATCCAATCTTTGGCGGCTTTAATCATATGTTCTTCAATCTGGAGGATAACGCGCTAAAAGCCATTGCCCCTGCAAAGTACAAGGATTTCATGCAGGCACAGGGCCGTGCGGAACAGACCGACACCGCGCTGGATGCGTTCAATTATCTGACGGGCCTTGTGGAGAAGGGACAAGCCAAATTGGTGTCCGGCCTGTACCCGCAGGAAGCCATGAAGGACCATCCCGATCGAAGCCATCTGACGGGAATGTTTTACTACGGGCAGCCGGGCAAGCCACTTGCCATTGTGGTTCCCGGGGGCGGTTTCATTTCTAATGTGACGGATTGCGAGGGATACCCCATCGCGATGGAACTGCATAAAATGGGATATTCCGTCTTTGTCCTCAGCTATCCGATCGGCAAGCAACTGGGCGAAACAGAGCCGTTGAAGCAGGGGCAGGCAGCTGCTAAGGAACTGACACAGGCGATCCGTTATCTGACGAACCATCAAAAGGAACTTGCGATCTGTATGGATGATTATGCCATCTTCGGGTTCTCGGCCGGGGGACTTATGACGACAGCCTATTCTTTTGCAAGCTATGCCGATTGCTGCCACAATCATCACCTGCCAAGACCGAAGGCGATTTTTCCTATGTACGGACTGGATTGGAATATCAAAGCACTCCCGGAGGATCAAGGTTTGGCCGTGTTTTCCATCGCAGGGCGTCAGGATGAGTTCGGCTTTGCCAACGTAGAAGCACAGCTTCCGGCGTTGGAAAAAACACTGGGCAAAGAAAATGTAAGCGTCAAAATCATTGACGGTCTGGGGCATGGCTTTGGCATTGGGTCAGAAACCAAAGTGAAAAACTGGCTTCAGGAAGCAGTTGTCTTTTGGGAAGCGCACAGATAACAGAGAAGCGAGGAAAACCGTATGGGCGAGATTTATGCTGCAAAAACCAATCACATCACAAACCCTGTAGGCTATGCTCTGAAGCCGCTGGTGTTTTCGTGGAAGGTAAAAGGGTGCAAAGGGCAGGAACAGCGCCACGCAAGGATCGTGATCAGCAAAGAGCCGACCTTTACCACGCTTTGCTTCGATACGGGAGAGGCCGCACTTGACAGCCGCGCCGCAAGGGTAGAATTTGATCCACAACCCTGCACAAGATATTACTGGAAAGTCCTTGTGGCAACGGATGCCGCAGAAACGATCGAGTCCGACGTGCAGTTTTTTGAGACCGCCAAAATGGAGGAGCCATGGACAGCCCAGTGGATCACCTGTGACAGCAGCCAGCAACGTCATCCGATTTTTTCCAAGCGGATCAGCCCGACCCGGGCAGTTGCACGCGCAAGGCTGTATATTTGCGGTCTGGGATTGTACGAAGCATATTTTCTGGGGGAAACCAGCAAAGTATCGAGCAAAATCGGCGACGAGTATTTAACGCCGTACTGTAACAATTATGCACAGTGGATTCAGTACCAGACTTATGATGTTACGGAGCAGGTATCAGAAGGTGGTATGCTGTCGATCCTGCTGGGAAACGGCTGGTACAAAGGGCGGTTCGGATTCAGCGATCCTGAGCGGAAAGAATACTATGGAAGTGAATGGAAGCTGATCGCGGAGATTCACATTGCGTACCAAGATGGCACAAACGAGGTGGTCGGCACCGATGAGACTTGGTCGGTAAAACGAAGCAACCTGTGGTTCTCCAACATTTATGACGGCGAACGGCGGGATGATACCTTGCCGCCTACCCCGGAATGCTGCGCACGGATCGCACAGGCACCGAAGGGGCGGCTTATGGAACGGCTGTCTATCCCGGTCAAGGCACAAATGCTGCGGAAGCCGGTGGCGTTAATCCATACGCCGCGCGGTGAAGAAGTATTCGATTTGGGGCAGGAAATCACAGGAATTTTCCAACTGCGTGTGCGGGAACCGGCGGGGACAACGATTCGCATTCAAACCGGCGAGGTGCTTCAAGATGGGTGTTTCTATAACGAAAACCTGAGAACGGCACTTTCGGAATATATCTATGTCTCAGATGGAAAAGAAAAAACCATTGTTCCCCATTTTACATACTATGGCTACCGTTATGTAAAGGTCAGCGGTGTTTCCAACCTGTCATGCGAGGATTTTACAGCCATCGTGCTGCACAGCGATTACGAGAGCATCGGCAACGTGAAAACGGGCAATGCGCTGGTAAATCAACTGATCTCTAATGTAGAATGGGGCATGAGGGGAAACTTTCTCGATGTGCCAACCGATTGCCCGCAACGCGATGAGCGAATGGGCTGGACCGGCGATACGCAGGTCTTTTCCGCAACGGCAAGCTATCTGGCCGATTCGTTTGCCTTCTATCGGAAATATTTATACGATCTGTATCAGGAACAGCTCTTGGCTGGCGGTATGGTCCCCGAGGTCGTCCCCACATTCGGACCGAGCAAGTGTTCCTGCGCATGGGGCGATGCTGCGTGTATCATTCCGTGGAATGTATATTTGTTCAGCGGTGACAAAACGATCCTTGAAAACCAGATCGAGAGCATGAAAGCATGGGTCGATTATATCCGCAAGATCGACGGCGATCACCATGGATGGAGACAGGTTTTTCATTACGGAGACTGGCTGGCGCTTGACCGTGCCGGGGCCGTTGCAAACAGCGTTTACGGGGCGACGGACGAAGCCTACATCGCTGACATCTACTATGCGGCAAGTGCCCAGATCGTTGCCAAAGCGGCCGCAGTTCTCGGTCTGGAAGAAACAAGACAGAACTATCAGGCCATCGCCGACCGCCAGTGGCAGGTGGTGAAGGAAGAATATTTTACCGCTACCGGCAGATGTGCCGTGAAAACGCAGACAGGGCTCGTCCTTGCACTGAAATACCATTTGTCGGACAATGAACGTCTGACGGAGCAGATGCTCCGAAAACTCCTTCGGGACAACAAAAATAAGCTGAACACCGGCTTTGTGGGGACCCCGCTGCTGTGTAACGTCCTGACCGAGCATGGCATGACGGATTTGGCTTATCGGCTACTCCTGAACGAGGAGTACCCGGGCTGGCTCCACGAAGTAAAGTTAGGGGCCACAACGGTGTGGGAGCGCTGGAACTCGCTGGATGAAAACGGTCGCATTTCCAGCACCGGGATGAACAGCCTGAATCATTATTCCTATGGCGCTGTATTGGAGTGGATCTTCCGCCATGTAGCCGGGATCGATGTGACGGAGCAAGGCCCGGGCGGCAAGATGATGCGCATCAGCCCCAAGGTGGATCACAAGTTGGGCTCGGCAAGCGCGGTTTACGATTCGGCCAGCGGGTGCTATCGCTGTGGGTGGCAGATCGAAAACGGCGACCAAATCACAGTCACCGTCACCGTTCCGTTCGGTGCAAAGGCGCAGGTGATCCTTCCGTATGCGCCAGACTCCGTATACCACGATACGGATAACCCTTTGTTTGAAACGGTGGAAAACGGGATCTGCTGCGTAAAGGCCGGGCAATATACGGTCACCTACAAGGCCGCAAGCCCCTTGAAAAAAAGCTACAGCGTAGACTCTACGCTGGAAGACTTGTTGGGTGAGCCGGCGATCAGGGCGTTCCTTTCCAATATGATGGAGGTGGATATGATCCCGGATCTTGCGTATGGGCTTACGCTGCGGCAGGCCGCCGAAGCTTTCGCGGGCGGGGTGAGCGCAGAGCAAGCACAACGTCTCAACGCATTGCTGGAAGAATTTTGAACGTTTCAGGAACACGTTCCCGATGAAAGAACGCTAATTTCTACAAGCACAGGAGACCGTTATGGAGCTTACAAGACTTAAAGCAAACAGTCAATACAGACCATGCGTAGACGAAAAGCCCTATTTTTCATGGGTCCTAACCAGTGAAAAAAAGAATGTGATGCAGACTTCCTATCATATCACAGTGACAGACCCCGAAGAAGTCGTGTGGGATTCCGGAATCGTGGAAAGCGACAAGAGCATTTTTGTGGAGTACGCCGGTCCCCCTCTGAAAAGTCTCTGCGAGTACCGCTGGACGGTGACTGTGACAGACAATACCGGCGACTCTGCGGTTGCTTCTTCCTCCTTTGAAACGGGATTTATGCAGCAAGAATGGTCGGCGCAATGGGTCAGATCCCCGTTTCCGATGAAAAAAGCAAAAAAAGGAACCGGCGGGCAGAACGCGGCAGAGTATTTCCGCAAAGCATTCGTGGTCAAAGACCGCGTCAGATGGGCGCGTGTCTATGCCACCTGTCACGGGGCCTATCAGCTCAGTATAAACGGCACCCGCCCCGATGACAGAGAATTTGCACCGGAGTTTACCGTTTACTCCCAATATCTGTGTTACCAGACCTATGATATTACGCCCCTTTTACAGACAGGCGAGAATGTCATCGGGATGCTGGTGGGTGATGGCTGGTATAACTGCGCGAATTTTAAGCCGTTGAGCAGGAAATTCAAACCCGAACACGCGGTTCTGTTCCAGGTCAAAATCGAGTATGAAGATGGAACCAACGAGATGGTGGTTTCCGATGGCGGCGTAACCGTCTCCGATAGTCCGGTGCGCTCCTCTGACCTGTTTGCGGGGGAACTTTACGACGCACGGATGGAACAGGAAGGCTGGGATTGCCCGGGATTTGACGACAATTCCTGGAAAGCCGGCATCCTGTCAGGCCATGATCCCGCAAATCTGGTCGCCCAGTACGGGGAGCCGGTGCGCCCGGTTCTGGAACTCCCGGCGGTTGGGCTGACGGTCAGCCCCAAGGGGGAGACGATCCTTGATTTTGGTCAAAATCTGGCCGGCGTGCTTCGTGTAAAGACTTCTCTGCCGTCCGGGGCAAAAATCGTACTGGATCATTTTGAAACGCTGGATCAGCACGGGAATTATTTCAATAATATTATGATGGCCGAAAAAATAGGCCGTAACCAGCGCGATGTTTATATTTCAAACGGAAAGGCGTCCTTCTATCAGCCGCATTTTACGTATCATGGGATCTCAAAGATGGCAAGTTCCATATAGAAGTGGATATCCCCTGCAACACTACGGCAGTGGTAAACCTGCCAGACGGAAGTTCGTACAAGATCGGAAGTGGTTCCTATACGTTTGATTGCGATGTAAAGCAGTAATTCCGGGCAAAAACGTCAGATCAGCGGGCGGCACCGCGATGGAACGCCCCGTTTTCCAACACACGGAAAGGAAGGATAACATAATGGAAAACACTGTTACCAAAAGGGAAAAATTCAGCTACGGTATGTATTTTATGGGCCAGAACGTATTCTACGGCCTGATTGGATACATGACCACTTATTTCACGGATGTCGGCATCACGGCGGCTTTGGTTGCGGTCGTGGCACTGATCACAAAAGTATGGGATGCCATCAACGATCCCATCTTCGGCATGATCATGGATAAGGTGCATTTTAAGAAAGGAAAATTTCTCCCCTGGCTCCGAATGTCTGTCATCGCGATCCCGGTCTCTACCATTCTTCTTTTCGTGATCCCTACGGGCATCCCGTTGGTGGCCAAACTCATCTGGGCGACCCTTGCCTATATGCTGTGGGATACAGCCTATACGCTTTGCGATGTGCCGATTTTTGGCATTGTCACTACAATGACGCTTGACCAGAAAGAGCGCGTGTCCCTGAACAGCATCGGAAGAATTTTTGCAATTTTTGCCGGCATTGTGACCGGCATCCTTTTGCCGCTGGTCCGACAGAGTTTGGGCGGCTGGGCTACGACTGTGATCGTGTTGTCCATTTTGTCCGCTGCCATGATGATCCCGATGTGTCTGTTTGCAAAAGAGCGCGTGATCGAAAGAGAAAAAGCACGGGATGGAGGAGCCGAGGAAAACTATACGCTGCGCGATATGGTCGAATGCCTGCGTTCCAATAAATACCTGTTGATTTTCTTTGCTGCTCCTCTTATCAACAGTCTGCTCAATATTGGTGCCACCTGGGGGTTATACATTGCCCGGTATTGCCTCGGCGGCGAAGAAATTGCTTCCTTTGTCTCGATGGCGGTGATCGTTCCGACACTGATCGGTGCGGCGATTGCTGTACAACTATGCAAGAAATATGACAAATTCAAAATTTTCTATTTCTCCTATATGTTTGCTTTGTTTTTGGGCATCGTTCGCTACATAGCCGGATATGAGAACATGATGGTCTATGTGATCCTAAACGCACTGGGTGGATTTCCTCTGGGCATCGCCGCGATCCTGCAATACCAATTCACCCCCGATTGTTATGAGTACGGGCAGTACAAAACCGGGCTGAAAATGCGTGGCGTTACTTTTGCGGCGCAGACGTTCTTTACCAAACTGAACGGTGCGATCGCAACCGCCGTCAGCGTTTTTGCCCTGACTCTGATCGGTTTCAAAGAAGGTGAGGGCGTCATTCAGGCGGCAGGATTTGCCGATAAATTGTGGACCTTCAGCTGCCTTGGCAGCATCATTGGGGGGATCGGCACGCTGCTCATCCTGCGCCTGTACAAACTCAACGACCATGATGTTCAGCTCATGTCCAAGTGCAACAATGGTGAGATCACCCGCGAGGAAGCGGAAGCACAGATGATCAATCGGTACTAAGTCATCTCTACGTCAATCACTTGCGGCTGAGAAGCACTTTTTCCTGCATCCCTCCCAAAAATCCAATCGGCATCAGAATCCCGGATTTTTTGGGGGGGATTTTGCCGCATGATCCCGTTGGACGATCTGATCGGCTGTTTCTCGTTTGTACGGGAGAACAGCATAAAATCATTTGTTTTGCTAAACTTTGGAGGCAAGCTGCAACACATGAATGGATAGGAGCGTATTAAAATGAAGGCGAAAAGTCAGAAAATCGGCGCGCTGGAAAAGGTCAGTTTCTTCTTGGCCAATGTCGGCAATATTCCTTTGATGTCTCTGCTCTCGTCGTTTTTCACACTGTTTTATACCACGATCGTTGGTCTTGATCCGGCAGCGCTGGGCACTCTGTTCCTGATTTCCAAGGTAGCGGACGGCATCAGCGACCCGATCATGGGCTAGTTTCTTGACAAATTTCCCGTGACCAAAATGGGAAAATTCCGACCTATGTTGATCCTTGGCACGGTGATTTGCGTAATCAATTACATTTTCCTGTGGTTTGGTGCGGTATGGAGTCCCGTTGGAAAATATGTGATCGTATACATCACATACCTCCTGCTTGGGTGGACCTTTGACATCATGGACATTTCCCTGAACAGCCTCTTGCCGGTCATGACAGCCGAAAACAAGGAGCGAAATTCCCTGTCCCTCATCAAGGCACTCGGATACGGCCTTGGCGGCGCGGCGATTTCTATTCTCGCTCCCATCATCGTTGCGTCGGGCACACTGGAAAGCTACTATATCCTGATTTTCGGCTCCATGGCTGTCACCTTAGTGTTCTCCATCCTTGGCGCTTTGGGGGTCAAGGAGCGCGTAACGCCCAAAGGCACCGACGATGAACGGTATAGCCTGCGGGAATTGTTTCAGTTCCTTCGCTTCAAGCCAGTCTGGACGCACTTCCTCACGATTCTGCTATCCACGGTCGGCACCTCCCTTAGCAGTGGCACCGGCACCTTTTTCTACACTTATATTATGAAGGATCTCAAACTGATGTCAGGTGTTTCGGTTGTTTCCCTTGTGATTACTCTGCTCGGCATGGCTGTGGCACCTGTTTTGGCAAACAAACTCGGAAAGAAAAACGTTTTTCTCGCGGGGATCATCGTTGCCGTAGGTGGGTCACTGATCCGGTTTATAGATGTCCGGTCTCTGCTGCTGATCTATTTGGGCGCTGTTTTCGCCGGGATCGGTGGGGGCTTTATCGGACCCCTTGCCTACGGCATTCAGGCCGACAACACGATGTATGTGCAATATAAAACCGGCAAACGAGCCGAAGCCGCCGTCGCATCCCTGTCCTCTTTTGTCTCCAAAGCCGCCCAAGGCGTTGCGGGGCAATCCCTGGATATATGTTGGCGGCAACAGGATTTATTGGAGGAGCAGCGCAACAACCGCAGAGCGTCGAAGACGGCATCATCTTCTGTTCCATCATGCTTCCGCTGATCCTGTGCGCTGCTGCCGGGCTGGTTTTTGGGACCTTGTATCCTCTTGGAAAAAAAGAAGTCGATGAAATAACTCTGGCGATTGAACAGGGTGTCTCCACAAAATGACACCCCCAAACACTTTTTCTTACACGCCATCCACCAGAAAATCCAATCGGCATCGGAATGCCGGGATTTATTACGGAAGCAACGCAGCAACCACAGAGCAATGAAGCATAATGCTGCTCAAAAATGCCAGCGCAGAGGAAAAACGGGAGTTCGCGCGGACCTTTTCTGTTGTCTTTCTGCCCTTGGTCATATAAATCTCCGT
>UMGJ01062355.1_pt1 | contig 13359 bp, 9 predicted proteins | sample 1965221 | NCBI WGS metagenome assembly UMGJ01 (sample SAMEA4836067, study PRJEB28245) | human gut metagenome | biome: gut microbiome; material: fecal sample | place: Denmark | collected 2008
AGCCTTGTATAATCACTATTAATTATACATTTATAATTCCATAAAATATTCTTATCAGCAAAGTGCATAAACCTAATATACTCATATAAATTCAATATACTGCGATACACCAATATACTTGTATAAAATCAATATACTGCGATACACCAATATACTTGTATAAAATTAATATACTGCGATACGCTAATATACTTGTATAAAATTAATATATGTTTATATATTCTTATAAATACTTCTTAACATACTGCCCCGTATAAGACTTCTTAACCTTGGCAACCTCTTCCGGTGTACCCTTTGCGATAACTGTACCGCCTCTGTCTCCGCCTTCCGGTCCCATATCTATAATATAGTCGGCTGTCTTGATAACATCAAGATTATGCTCGATAACAACAACTGTGTTGCCGCCCTCTGCAAGCTTATGAAGTATATCGACAAGCTTGTGGACATCGGCAAAATGAAGTCCTGTTGTAGGCTCATCAAGAATGTATATAGTCTTTCCTGTACTTCTTTTCGAAAGCTCTGTAGCAAGCTTTATTCTCTGTGCCTCTCCACCTGAAAGCTCTGTAGATGGCTGTCCTAACTTAATGTATGAAAGTCCAACGTCATTAAGAGTTTCTATTTTTCTTCTGACTGATGGCACATTTTCAAAGAAATCAACTGCATCCTCAACTGTCATATCAAGTACGTCATATATGCTCTTTCCCTTATACTTAACTTCAAGTGTTTCCCTGTTATAACGCTTTCCGTCACACACTTCACAAGGAACATATACATCCGGCAGGAAATGCATCTCTATCTTGATAATACCATCTCCAGAACAAGCCTCGCAACGTCCTCCCTTTACATTAAAGCTGAAACGTCCTTTGTTATAACCTCTTTCCTTGGCATCTGTTGTCGAAGCAAATAAATCTCTTATCATATCAAACACACCCGTATAAGTCGCTGGATTAGAACGTGGAGTTCTTCCTATTGGCGACTGGTCAATATCTATAACCTTATCAAGCTGCTCGATTCCTGTAATATCATCATGGTCACCAGCGATACATCTTGCACGGTTTAAAGACTTAGCAAGGTGCTTGTACAGAATTTCATTCACTAGGGAACTCTTTCCTGAACCCGATACACCTGTTACACATGTAAATACTCCAAGTGGTATATCAACATCAATATTTTTAAGATTATTCTCCCTTGCACCCTTAACAGTTATCCAGCCTGTTGGCTTTCTTCTCTTCGCCGGCACTGGAATCTTGATTCTTCCGCTAAGATATGCACCTGTAAGTGAATCCTTGCATGCCATAATATCAGCTGCTGTTCCTGTCGCAACGACTTCTCCACCATTACGTCCGGCACCAGGTCCTATATCAACAATATAATCTGCGGCACGCATAGTATCTTCATCGTGTTCAACCACAATAACTGAGTTGCCAAGGTCACGCAAATGTATAAGTGTCCCAAGCAGCTTGTCGTTATCTCTCTGATGAAGTCCGATACTTGGCTCATCAAGTATATAAGCCACGCCAACAAGTCCTGAACCTATCTGTGTCGCAAGTCTTATTCTCTGTGCCTCCCCACCTGAAAGCGTACCTGTAGCTCTTGATAATGAAAGATAATCAAGTCCTACATCCATAAGAAACTGTATTCTTGCCTTAATCTCCTTAAGTATCTCTGCACCGATAAACTTCTGTCTGTCTGTAAGCTCAAGCCCATCTAAAAACTTCTTTAACTTAACAATAGACATATCCGTAATCTGATATATATTCTTATCTGCTATCGTAACAGCAAGAGATGATGGCTTTAATCTGTGTCCGTGGCACGACTTACAAGGTCTTATGCGCATGAATTCCTCATACTGCTGCTTTGCACTGTCTGAGTAAGTTTCCCTGTATCTTTTCTCCATATTATGGATAAGGCCTTCAAATGCTATATCATATTCTCCAACGCCTCTCTGGCCTTTGTAATGCACTTTAACACTCCTGCCCTTTGTACCATTTATAATCATATCCTTAATATCATCTGGATAATCCTTAAATGGTGTTGATAAACTGAAGTTATATTCCTTTGCAAGTGCGCTCATAATAGCCCTTGAAAAGCTGCCCTCATCCTTTACAGACTGCCATCCCATACCAACTATCGCTCCATCATCGATGCTTAATGAATCATCTGGTATAAGAAGCTCTGCATCAAAATTCATTGTATAGCCAAGTCCGTAGCAGTCAGGACACGCACCAAATGGATTGTTGAACGAAAAGCTTCTTGGCTCTATCTCATCTATGCTTATGCCACAATCCGGACACGAAAAGCTCTGTGAAAAGTTAATCGGCTCACCATCTATAACATCAACTGTCATAAGTCCCTCTGCAAGCTTAAGTGCTGTTTCTATTGAGTCTGTAAGTCTTTTGTTAATTCCATCTTTGACTACAAGACGGTCAACAACAATTTCTATATTATGCTTCTTGTTCTTATCAAGATTTATCTCATCTGTAAGTTCATACATATTGCCATCAGCAATAACTCTTACATAACCACTCTTTTTAGCCTGTTCAAAAAGCTTCTTATGTTCACCTTTTCTTCCTCTTACAACTGGAGCTAATATCTGTATCTTTGTTCTTTCTGGAAGCTCCATAATAGTATCAACCATCTGGTCTACCGTCTGCTTGTTGATTACTTTGCCACACTTAGGACAATGTGGTGTACCTATTCTTGCATATAATAATCTGAAATAATCATATATCTCTGTGACAGTTCCAACTGTTGAACGTGGATTTCTGTTAGTTGACTTCTGGTCTATGGAAATAGCTGGTGAAAGTCCTTCTATGCTCTCTACCGCCGGCTTTTCCATCTGTCCTAAAAACTGCCTTGCATATGAAGATAACGACTCCATATATCTTCTCTGACCTTCTGCATATATAGTATCAAATGCAAGACTTGACTTACCTGAACCTGACAGACCTGTAAGTACAACAAGGCTGTCCCTTGGTATATCTACATCAATATTTTTAAGATTGTGCTCACTTGCACCTCTTATTCTTATATAATTCCTGTAATCGCCTTTTTCCATTTTTTTCTCCGTTATTTCTTCTTTCTTAATCCTTAACCGCCTCAATTAAAAAGACTTTTTCTGTAAGCAGCAAATGCTTTTATACATTTGACACCTACATCATATAATACCATAATGATAATATCTGCCTGCCATTACTGACTGCATAACATTGCTTTTGAACTCGTAGCTTAATCTGGCTTAATTGATATCAAGCTATAAATGAGCAAATTTAAAATATTGTACAATTATGTTCCTGTTATGAAGATATATTTTTCCTAATCTATTGAAATGTATGTCAACCACAAACAAAAACGATTATTTAAAAAACTGTAAAATATATCCTCTTATCACTTGCCAGACTTCTTATCCTCATAAATATACTTATTAATCTCAATCATCTTATCTCGAAGCATAGCCGCCTGCTCAAAGTCAAGTTCTGCCGCAGCCTTACGCATATTCTTTTCAATCTGCTTTTTGACTTTTTCAAGGTCTTTAATGCTCATAGACTCATAATCCACATCAAGCTTTCCATTAGAGCTGTCTGCATCTGCTGCCTTTGATATGCTTATAAGGTCCCTTACCGCTTTCTTTATAGTCTGAGGTGTTATTCCGTGTGCTTCATTGTACTCCTGCTGTATCTTTCTACGTCTTTCAGTTTCAGATATAGCCTTTTCCATGGACTCTGTTATTGTATCTGCATACATAATAACGTGTCCTTCTGCATTTCTGGCTGCTCTTCCTATCGTCTGGATAAGCGAAGTTTCCGTTCTTAAGAAGCCCTCTTTATCAGCATCAAGAATAGCAACAAGACTTATCTCTGGAATATCCAGTCCCTCTCTGAGCAGATTAATACCAACAAGCACATCAAAACCGTCAAGTCGCATATCCCTTATAATCTTCTGTCTTTCTAGTGTATCAATATCCGCATGCAGATACTTTACCCTTATGCCGACCTCCTTAAGATAATCTGTAAGGTCTTCCGCCATACGCTTTGTAAGTGTTGTAACAAGTATTTTATTCTTCTTCTCAACTTCCTTGTTAATCTCACTTATAAGGTCATCTATCTGACCTTCGATTGGTCTTACCGATATTTCCGGGTCAAGAAGTCCTGTAGGTCTTATAATCTGTTCTGCCCTCATAAGCTCATGCTCTTCCTCATACTTACTAGGAGTAGCAGACACAAAAAGCATCTGTGATATCTTACTCTCAAACTCCTGAAAGTTAAGAGGTCTGTTATCCTTTGCAGAAGGAAGTCTGAAACCATAATCGACAAGTGTCGTCTTTCTTGCCTGGTCACCTGCATACATTCCCCTTATCTGTGGAATAGTAATGTGCGACTCATCAACAATTATCATAAAATCATCTGGAAAATAGTCCATAAGTGTATACGGCGGACACCCTGCCGGAAGCCCTGCCAAATGTCTTGAATAATTCTCAATGCCCGAACAGAAGCCTGTTTCCTGCATCATCTCTATATCAAAGTTAGTTCTCTCCTCTATTCTCTGCGCCTCAAGAAGCTTATCCTCGCTCTTAAAATACTTTATCCTCTCCGCAAGTTCTTCCTTTATATTCTCAATCGCTTTGTTCATCTTCTCTTTCTCTACAACATAGTGCGAATTAGGAAATATAGCAACATGGTCAAGGTTACACTTAACTTCTCCAGTAAGTGAGTCTATTTCACTTATCCTGTCTATCTCATCACCAAAGAACTCCACTCTGACTGCATCACCACTCGATGCCGATGGATATATCTCAACAACATCTCCCCTTACTCTGAAAGTACCTCGCTTAAAGTCCTGGTCATTACGCATATACTGTATGTCGATAAGCTTTCTTATCATCTCATCCCTGTCTTTCTCCATACCCGGACGAAGCGAGATAACCATATTCTTATAATCAATAGGCGCACCCAGACCATATATACACGAAACTGATGCCACTATAATAACATCATCTCTCTCTGACAGCGCCGCTGTTGCCGAATGTCTTAACTTATCTATCTCATCATTAATCGAAGAGTCCTTTGCTATATAAGTATCACTCTGTGGAACATATGCCTCAGGCTGATAATAATCGTAATAGGAAACAAAATACTCCACTGCATTTTCTGGAAAGAACTCCTTCATCTCACTATATAACTGTGCTGCTAGTGTCTTATTATGACTGATAATGAGTGTCGGCTTCTGCACATGCTGTATGATGTTCGCCATAGTAAATGTCTTACCAGAACCTGTAACACCGACAAGTGTTTCAAACTGATTGCCCTCTTCAAATCCCTGCACAAGTTCTTCAATAGCCCTTGGCTGGTCCCCTGTCGGCTCATAAGGAGCGTGTAACCTGAATTCCATAACAATTCTCCCTTCTTAAATCTGTCGTATAATGAATATATCTTAATTATATGCTGTTCAATTAAATGCCTTTTACGCCTGATATTATCTATATAAATTTATCATAAGCCACACTTACTTAAATTAAATCAAAAGCAGCTCTTAACTAACATTGCACATCCAGCTTATTTATAACTATTATAAAACACCGCTCTTCTGAAATAATAGCATAGCAAATATCCTCTAAATCAAGTATTCCCAATCTTCCAGAAAAAACATCGCCTATAATGAGCTTGTATCTGATTAACATATGCAACAATATAATGCATAAAAATTATTATTTCTACATTAATTCTACTACAAAGAATTGAGTTTGTCTATATAAATCAGAACATTTGTTCTTATTTTTATTCATTATGCTTCAACTATATTTATCAATTCTAAACTTTACTTTTGGAGAGGTAGGAGTGCTAAGTTTTAGAACATGTTTAACGCAAAAAACAGTCAACAAATATTATATTCACTTTCCATCGTCTATAGTGACATAAAGACTTATAAGTATTCCTGCCTAAATTATTTAAAGCAAAATAAGCGGATAGTGTATAAAGTCACTACCGACTATATACATCTATCCGCTTACTTAATTCAAGACTGGCGCTTACACCTCACTTGTATTGCTATAACAATAATTTTCTAATATCCCACAGCTTTCATACTTGTATTCACGCCACATCTGTATTGTTATAATGCTATCCCTGACCGTTACTTTACTTATTTTCCCTGCTTTCCTTTAACATGGCTTCAAGTTCAGCTATTCTTTCAAGGTCTTTTTTATGCTGCTCTTCCTGACTGTTGATTTGTCTGTCCTTGTCGTCAAGTTCCTCTTTCAGGTTATTTTCTCTTTCCTGCATTTCCTGTATTTCCTGCATTTTTTCTTTCATTTCCTTCTTCAGGTTATTCTCCATCTCCTGATACTTTTTCCTATACTCATCAACCATCAGTACCGCCGTGTTATGGTTGAGTATTCTTAATGCTTCTGAAAACATACCTAACACCTCCTCTGGTCTTCAAGTAATAAAATATATAATATACTTCTTTATCTATTAACATACCATTCAAACTTATATCTATAAATGAGCAAATACAGAAAATGCACAAAATAATTTGCGTTTGTCTGTGTCTCAGATACATTCCAATAGATTATGAAAAAATTTGTTCTTCTGACACGGACATAATTATGCAATATTTTTAATTTGCTCATTTATAGTTTATATAATAACAATCTTTATAATCTTTATTGGTTAATCTGCGCTCTCACACTCTCCAGTGCTGCACTAATCTGTGTATCCTCATCGGCATCCTTGTCGTACTCAACAACCACGTCAGGAGTAACGCCTTTTCCATGTATATCCTGTCCCTTTGGTGTGAAATACTTGGCTATTGTGAACTTGATTGCACTTCCATCTGTGAGCGGCTTTACCGTCTGGACTATGCCCTTGCCGAAAGTCTGAGTTCCAACAATAACACCTTTGCCGTAATCCTGTATTGCTCCTGCAAATATTTCAGAAGCACTTGCACTGTTTCCATTGACAAGAACAGCCAGAGGCATATCAAGCTCCTCATTATCATTGTCGCTGTACTCTTTTCTGTTGCCGTCCTTATCTTCTGTGTATACAATAAGTCCATTTGGAAGTATGTCTTTAAGCATACTGATAACGGTTGTTAAAAGTCCACCCGGATTATTTCTTATATCGATGATTATTCCTTTAGCACCTTCACTCTTAAGTTCTTCTATAGCTGCCTTAAACTGCTTTGCTGTAACATTTTCAAACTGTGAAACTGATATATAACCTATGTTATCCTCTGTGATAGCATAATTTACAGTCTGCACCTCAATTTCATCCCTGACAACTGTATAATCAGAGGTCGCACCATCTCTTACAATCTTAAGTCCAACCTGTGTGCCTTTCTCGCCCTTTACAAGCGCAACTGCTGACGAAAGGTCCATATCTGTAACATCTGTTCCATCTACCTGTATAATTCTATCACCGCTTCTAAGACCTGCCTTATAACCTGCACCGCTTTCATATACATCCACAAGAAGAATTCCACCTTCACTACTAATCTGACACACTGCACCTATTCCGGAAAAAGTTCCATTTGTAGTTTCCGTAAGCTTCTTATATTCGTCTGCTGTATAATATACAGTATATTTATCACCATATGAGCTAAGATATGCTTTATATATGCTGTCTTTAGCCTTCTCATCGTCAACCTCTTCAAAATAAAATGAGTCAAGCACCGAATCTATCGCATTAAGCTTAGCCTCCACTTCACTTCCTATACCGCTTTCATCTGTTACGGCATCCGACTGTATATACACATCGCCATTGATGCCTATATGAAGATATCCCTTTTTAAGACACACGTCAGCAACCGATAAAACAATCAGCACCATAGCTGAAAATGTTGCTATTATTCCTGTAAGAAGTCCTTTTCTGTAAAACCTTGAACCATATTTTCTCTCTTTATTATGCTCATCCACAATGTCCGCAATCTGCTGGTCATACTGTCCTCTTCCAGTCTGATTACTGCCATCCTGATTATTCACATTTTCTTCGTAGTGATGCCAGTCAGCTCTTATATTCTGGTTATTATTCTGAACTCCACTAATTCCATCACTTGTGGATAATCCACTTTCTTCCCTGTTATCGTTATCCATAATTCTCTCCATTTCTACGATTATTTTTTCATATATCAAAGCTTAAATCATGTAGGTCTGTCGCATTAAGAATTATTTAAAACATTTTATAATTTTGTCCATGTTACTAAGATATTTTTTGTTATCTGTCTAAATTTTTCTGCGGCATAAACAAAAACAAATTATTTTTGTGCATTTATCTTTAATTGCCCATTTATAATAATCCAATTTAAAATATTCCATAATTTCATTATTATAAACCGCCCTCATTATATTAATTCCAATATGTGAAAAAATTATGACATATATTATAAAAGCCGCAGGCACTACACTTCTCCCGCGGCTTTTATATATTTTCTAATATCCTTTACATTCTATATCAGCTGCAAAGCACCTACTTACTCAGATAATTCCAAGGATTAACAACCGAACCATTCAGTCTTACATCAAAATGAAGATGTACACCGTCAGAATTACCAGTTGTTCCCATAAGCGCTATTGTCTGTCCCTTGGTTACATATGTTCCAACACTTACAAGAAGTGAGGATGCATGAAGATATCTTGTATACAATCCATTACCATGATATATCATAATATAGTTACCTGCTGATGAGCTGAACTGTGATATAACAACCTTTCCATCAGCCGCCGCATATATAGGGTCACCTGACACACCTCTTACAACAGCACCGATATCAATACCCTGGTGTGGAGATGTCCTTCCTTCTGTATCTCCATATGGTGATGTTATTCTTGTTGACACTGTAGGCCACTTAAAAGCTCCGCCGTCATAGCTTGTGCTGCCGCTATTACTATTATTACCACTGTTATTATTGCTATTACTGCTATTGTTGCTGCTGTTGTTCTTTGAAGCATTTGCAGCAGCCTCTTCTGCCTTTATCTGTGCCTCTATACTTGCAATCAGATTATCCTGAGCTTTCATATCAGCCTCAATCTTCTCCTTATAATCCTTCTGCTGCTGTGTATTCTTCTTAAGCGCCGCCATCTCGTTCTGCTTGGTTTCCTCAAGAAGTTCAAGCGAAGACTTCTTATCCTGGAGTTCATCCTGCTTTGCAACCAGAGTTTCCCTGTCTTGTTCAAGCTTTATCTTTGCATCTGTTATAAAGTTCACTGTATCATTGAACTTTTCAAGCATTTTCCTGTCATAATCAGAAATCTTTGTAATATACTCTGCTTTATTAAGCATATCACCCATACTCTCAGAGTTGAGCAGCAGTGCAAAATATGTCTCATCATTATGTTCATACATATACTGTATTCGAAGCTTCATTGCATCATACTGTTCATCAACATCATCTTCTGCTTCGGCAAGCTTTTCTTCTGTTTCAGTTATCTCTGTTTCTATCTGCTCTATCTGACCACTTACTTCATTCAACGACCTATTAACTGTTGACATCTGTGAATCCAACTGTGCAAGATATGTTTCCACATCATCACTCTGTGACTTAAGCTCATCAAGCTTCTTCTGTGTCTTATCATATTCACTCTGAAGGTCACTTTTCTTATTGTTAGCATCGCTAAGATTTTGTTTGCTGTCACCATATACATCATTATATGTGACAAAACAATATGGTACGACCATTGTTAGAAGCAGTAACAGGGTAACAACTCTTTTCACTAATGCTCTCCTCATACAATTCCTCCATAAAGCCATATGTTTATAAGATAACTCCTATAAAACAGGACCGCTGCCAAAGCTTTCCCTTCGCAACGGTCCTATACCCTGCAAATATGCTAAAAACCACAACTCTTTAGTTGTCCTTAACATTATTTATTATACATTAGCATGCTTTCTTACAGCGAAGAAACTTCCTAATATACCAATACCAATACCGAGAAGAATTCCTACAGGAACCAGTATCCTGAATACATCATTTACCGGCATAAATGCAAGAATATTCTGAAGTATTGAAAACTTATTCATAACATAGTTAATAACATTTTCGTAGATAAATCTAAGGATAACCAGAGGTATAATAGAGCCTATAATACCAATAGTAATACCTTCTACGAAGAATGGTGCATCAACGAACGCATCCGTAGCACCGATATACTTCATAATTGATATCTCTTCCTTACGCACAGTAATACCTATTACGATAGTATTAGTGATAAGGAATATAGATACTGCAAGAAGTATAACGATAATAGCTATCGCTACATAGCTGACAAGTCGTGCTGCACTTGCAAGTCCGCTTGCTGTTGCCTCTGACCTGTTTACCTGTCTTATACCGTCAAGATTTTCAAGGTATGTAACAAGAGTAGCCTGACTTGAAGCATCATTGAGATATATCTCATAAGATGATGAATTAGCAAGAGGATTATCATCCTTGAAGCCTTCTGCAAGCTGTGGATAATCCTTGAAATATTCAGCCTTATAATTCTCCCACGCCTCATCTGCTGAAGTATAGTGTATACGTGAAACCTCATTTCTCTGGCTTATCGTATCTCCAAGCTTCTTAATATCAGCATCTGTAAGGTCCTGGTCAAAGAATACTGTGACACAGACTTCATTCTCAGCCTTATGTATCATATACTGAAAGTTTGTTACAAGCGAATAGAATAATCCAAAAAGGAATATACATGCCGCTATAGTTGCTATTGACGCAAGAGAGAACAGTCTATTACGATAGATGTTCTTTAATCCGTCTTTAATATGATAAAATAACGATCTAATCTTCATAGAAATAACCACCCTTTTCCAAATCACTTATAATCTTGCCCTGACTCATTGTAATCGTTCTCTTTTTCATCTGCTGAACGATTTCCATATTGTGGGTAACTACAAGTACTGTAGTTCCCTGCTTATTAACAGCATCAAGAATTTTCATAATCTCATTAGAGTTAGTTGGATCAAGGTTACCTGTAGGCTCATCACATAAAAGTATAGATGGTCTGTTTATGAGAGCTCTTGCGATAGCCACTCTCTGCTGCTCACCACCTGATAACTCATTAGGATAAGACTTATACTTGTCAAGAAGGTTGACCATTGAAAGCATTTTAAGAACATTACTCTTAATCTTCTTAGTTGGCGCTTCTACGACCTTCTGTGCAAATGCTATATTCTCATAAATATTTCTATCTGGTAAAAGACGGAAATCCTGAAATACAACACCTATATCTCTTCTTAAGTAAGGAAGCTTCTTTCTTGTAAGCTTATTAAGGTACTTCTTGTTTACATATATTTTACCTGATGTAGGGTCAAGTTCCTTAAGAAGAAGCTTGATAAGTGTCGACTTACCGGAACCACTCTTACCTACTATGAATACGAACTCGCCTTCCTGAATGTGAAGATTAATCCCATTCAGTGCAGGAACATCTGAACCAGATGCATACGTTTTCGTAACATCTTCCATAATTATCATTGTATATATTCCTCCAAACTGTACATATAACTAAATTCTGATATTATAACGACCACGATTAATGCTGGCTAAAACCGCCTGCTGCACATATTAATATGTATCCTTGCTTTCCATATACTTCATATACTTAACAACCATAAGTGCAATCTTAAATGTGATTGCATCATCAAATACCCTTAAGTCAAGACCTGTAGTCTTCTGAAGCTTATCAAGTCTGTATACAAGGGTGTTTCTATGGATATATAACTGTCTAGATGTCTCCGAAACATTCAGACTGTTATCAAAAAACTTGTTAATTGTTGATAATGTTTCCTCATCAAGGTCGTCAGGCGACTTGCCGTCAAATATTTCCCTGATAAACATCTGACATAAAGGAAGTGGAAGCTGGTATATAAGTCTGCCTATGCCAAGTCTGTTGTAAGCAACAACATTCTTATCACTGTAGAATATCTTGCCTACATCAAGCGCCATATTAGCCTCCTTATATGACCTTGATACTTCTCTTATATCATTGACAATAGTACCATAAGCTATGTGTGCTGAACTCATAGCCTCTGTATTAAGCATATCTATAACAACCTCTGCTGTCTTGTCAAGGTCTTCATAAGTCTCACCCGGCTTAACCTCCCTGACAAGTATTATACTCTTCTCGTCAACTGCTGTTATGAAATCTCTTGGTCTTGAGACAAATAATGTCCTTATTATTTCAAGTGCATTTGTATCCTTTTCGTGCTTAGTTTCTATTATGTATACAACTCTCTTGACATCTGTTTCAATATGGAGCTTTTCTGCTCTTGTATACATATCAACCCTTAAAAGATTATCAAGAAGAAGATTTTTAATAAAGTTATCCTTATCAAATCTTTCCTTGTAGGCAACAAGAAGGTTCTGTATCTGGAATGCTGCAAGCTTTCCTAACATAAATACATCGTCACTTGTTCCCTTTGCTAATATTATATATTCAAGATTGCCATCTTCAACTACTTTGAAGAACTGGTATCCGTTGACTACCTGACTATCTGCTGGTGAATCTATAAATACAAGTGCATCGGCTGTACATTCGGCAACACTATCAAATGTCTTTGCCACAACCTTACCCTCTGCATCAATAACACATAAATCAACGCGTGATATTTCTTTTAATCCATCGACAGTTGTCTGTAAAATCTGATTTGAAATCATATCGTACTCCTATTCATATACCTGCGATTTTTCAAAGTTATATCCAATACTAAAGCCTATAACTATTCTTATCTTAATTTTAATTATATTCTCTACCTACATGCTAAAAATAATTTCTTAAGTCAGCAATTATATTTTTCTTAAGATTAACATTATATTCCTTTTTATGATTGGATTAATCATAACTTGACACTTACTATAATATTGTAAAGCAAAACGACAAAAAAAAAAAGAGGAAATGTATAGAAATTATACACTTCCTCTAAATTTTATAAATTCATTATAATTTAGAAACTGTAATTAGTGAGTAATTACGTTCTCTGTTTCCTTATCGAATACGTGAAGTCTTGCGATATCCATTGCAAATGTAACCTCATCACCAGGACGAGCTGTTGTTCTAGGACCAACCTTTGCTGTACATGTAACATCACCTATTTCATAGTGAAGGTTAACTTCTGAACCAAGTAACTCGTATACTCTGATTGTAGATGTGAACTTTGTATCTGGATGAGCTGCGATGAATTCTGGGTCATCCTTGATATCCTCTGGACGGATACCAACTACAACTGTCTTTCCAACATATCCACCATCAATAATCTTCTTGCTCTTATCTGCTGGAAGCTTGATAGTAACATCATCGCTCATCTTAAGAACTGCCTGTGAACCTTCCTGGCTGACTGCAGCATCAACAAGGTTCATCTGTGGAGAACCAATGAAACCAGC
>UMGJ01025939.1_pt1 | contig 13216 bp, 9 predicted proteins | sample 1965221 | NCBI WGS metagenome assembly UMGJ01 (sample SAMEA4836067, study PRJEB28245) | human gut metagenome | biome: gut microbiome; material: fecal sample | place: Denmark | collected 2008
TTTCGTGCAGACGTTATCCTTTTTCCCACAGCCCGCACAGCTGTGGGATTTTTTTGTCCGTGATCAGAGCGTGCTGCGGTTCTCCAGCGCCTTCATCAGCGTCACATCGTCTGCGAATTCCAGTGCGGAGCCTGCCGGCAGTCCGTAGGCAAGGCGGCTAACCTTTATTCCCATCGGCTTGATAAGGCGGCTGATGTAGACCGCCGTTGCCTCTCCCTCCACCGTGGGATTAGTCGCCATTATAACCTCGCGGACGTCCGTCAGCCTGCCCATGAGTTCCTTTATCTTGAGGTCCTCTGCGGTAACTCCGTCCATGGGGGAAAGCAGCCCGTGCAGCACATGGTACACTCCCTCGTATCCGCCGGAGCGCTCGAACGCCGAAACGTCCTTCGGGGATTCCACCACGCATATCACGCCCTTGTCCCGGTTATCGTCGGAGCATATCTCGCACACCTCGCGGTCAGTGAAGTTCTGGCAGCAGCGGCACAGCTGCACTCCGCTCCGCGCCTGCACCAGGGCGGAAGCGAACTCCTCCACCTCGTGCTGCGGAAGGTTCAGCATGTAATACGCCAGCCGCTGCGCGGTCTTTATCCCGATCCCGGGGAGTTTCGCGAATTGCTCCGCGGCAAGCGCCAGCGGTGCAGAAATAAATTCAGCCATCTTATTCTCCTTGGTATTCTACAGCTCAACTCTGAGCGGTTTGTCGTAAATATTCACGCCGTTGTACGGCACCTGGTTCTGCCACGCCGACACATACAGCGGCAGCCCTGCGGAGTTCGCCGGAACGCTCCGGGTGTAGCCCCAGTACATGACGATATCTCCGCTTACGGACTCGTCCCCGGATTTCGCGCTGACGATCGTCCTGCCGTTCACCTTGATGGAATCCGCGGCAGTGCCGTCAGCACCTCCGCCGATTATCACTCCGTCGTCGTACGGGGCGAGCAGCTCGTCTACCGGGAAAAGCTCCGCCAGGTCGGACAGCGCCGCCATTCCGGCGTAGTCCAGCTGCGGCGCGTTCACCATGCGGACGTGGGTTATTCCACTGCGCATGAATTCGTTGAACAGCTTCTTTTTCAGCCCGGAGCCTGTCCCGGAGATCATGACTGAAGCCTCGTCCCCGGTGCATATCACTGCGGCTCCGCTCCTGCCGTCGGATATCATGTCGATACGGTTCCGGATGTAGTTCCCGTAGGACCCCACGCAGACGAAAAGCACCACAGACAGCGCGAATCCCTGTAACGCCAGCTTTGTGCTGTCAGCCCGGAATACTCCGATCACAAGCAGCGCAGCCGCCAGGAACGCCAGCGGAACCATCGCCGGGTGATCCGCCGGGAGCCATGCCCGGGGAATACCGCCGAATACTCCCAGGAGTCCGCAGAATCCCTTCATGACCCACAAAAGCGGCAGGGCAAGCAGCGGTATTCCGGACGCCAGGAACAGCACTCCCAGAGTAAGCCCGGCGGTGAACAGCGGCGCCGCAGCCACGGAAGCCGGGACCTCCGCCAGGGATATCCCTCCGAAGCAGGAAATGCTCACGGGCGCAATGCAGATCATCGCGCACAGCGAAAGCACCGACGCTTCTTTCAGCTTGGCAAGCGCCCGAATCTTCTCGAACCGGAATTTCCTCAGCCCGTTCAGATATCTTCCCAGGACTGCCGCGCCGAATACTCCCAGCACGGACATCTGAAGCGCAGGGTCCGCCGCAGCATAGGGTGCAAGTATCGTCAGTGCAAGAAATGCCGCGCACAGGGAGTTCATCGTTTCCGCCCGGCGGCAGAACAGCAGCGAGCATTTGGCTATCAGCATCATCAGACCGGCGCGCATAACGGAGGGCGAAAATCCGAACAGCACCGCCAGCAGCGGGACCGCCGCGATCGCGATATATGCCTGGGAACGCTTTCCCCTGCCGAAAAGCTCCATAAGGATCATCAGCACCAGGGTGATGTGCGCGCCGGACACCGCGGTCATATAGTTCAGCCCGCTCCAGGTAATATCGCGCTTCAGCTTCATCGAGAATCCGGAGGTATCCCCCAGCAGAAGCCCCCTGCAGAGCGCCGCTTCATCTCCGCCGAGCACGTCAAGGCGCTCCCCGGCGGCGCTGCGGATATTCCCGGCAAGTCCCAGCAGGCTGAATGAATGCCTCTGGGAGTGTATCTCCTGTACTCCGCCCTCCAGGACAACTCCGTCGGAGAAGGTGAACAGGTCGTCGTCCGCCCGGGCAAGGGTGAGGGTTACGTCCAGCACGTCGCCGGGCTGCGCGGAGTAATTCCCCGTGAGGTCAATCAGCGCCGGGAATCCGTTCAGCACGCACAACGCCCGTCCTGCGGAGAAATATTTGGAATAAGAGCTCACCGAAGTCACCCGACAGGAGGTGCGTATCTCGCTGCCGCTCATTCCGCTCAGCGGCTGGCAGTAGAACCACATGTAAGCGGACATGCTGAATACGCCGAGGAGGAGTCCCACGGACAGCAGTTTCTCACGGTGCATGGCAAAGCAAGCGGCAGTCAGCATCGCCGCCCCGGAGAGCAGTATTATTCTCAGAAAATCGTCGCCGCACGCCGCTGCAATACACCCGACCGCGTAGGTCAGACCAAGGCGTACCGCAGGCAGCCGAAGCACCGCAGTAATTTGTCTGTCCATATTCAGCGTGAAACAAAGGGCGGCAAGGACGCGATACGCACCTTTCCGCCCGGGATAATTTCAGGATCTTATCAGATGAAGCCAGGGAAGGAAACGCCGCCGGTCACCTTCTCCATCTCAGCTGCGCCGTAATCGTCAACTTCCTTGAGTATCTCATTTACGCCGCTGATGATGAGGTCCTGGAGCATTTCGATGTCCTCGGGGTCAACGACCTCGGGCTTGAGGGTAACGGACTTGAGCTGCTTGTCGCCGGTCATTACCAGCTCAAGAGCACCGCCGCCTACCTGCTTTGTGAACTCCTTGACTGCAAGCTCTTCCTGGATCTTTGCGATGTCGTCCTGCATCTTCTGTGCTTTTCTCACCATCTGGTTCATGTTAGGTGTGGAATTCTGATATCCCTGGGGTAATCTTGCTTTCATTTCGGTATTATCCTTTCACTTGATTTGTACATCTATATTGAGCCGCCGTGCTTTTTCCAGCAGCCCCTTCACAGCTGAGTTTTCTTCCTCGGCTGCTGTATCCGTATCATCGCCGACGACCTTCGCCCTCAGTTTCCTGCCGGAAGCCTGGGACAGCACCTTTTCCAGTTCCTGCGTGCCGTTGGCGGTCATGCCCTGGAGCATAAGATTCCCGGTGTGTATCTCAAGCACGCCGTCCGCGTTCACACTGGCGGTGGAATCCTCCAGCATCGCCGCGTAAAGAGCGTCGCTCACCTTTGCGAGAATTCCGTCCCACTCTTCCCGGGACATTACGGAAAGCTTCTCATAGCCTGCGGAAGTTGTCTGCGCAGGCTCCGCCGCGGTATTCTCCGGCTTCTCTTCTGCAGCCGGCTTTCCCTCCGCCGTATTCGCAGGCTCAGGCTTAACCTCGGGAGCAGGCGCAGCTTCCGGCGTATTCACGGACGCCAGTGTAACTACGGCAGCCGCAGGCGCGGTGTCAAACTCTCTCGGCGGAATGTATTCCTCGGGAGGTTCCTCTGGCGGCGGAGCGAAATCCACCTCCGGTGCCGCAGGGACGCTGTTCATCACCGGCATGGGTATATCCTCCCTCGCCGATGGCGCAGGTACCGGAGCAGGCTTCACGGGAGCCGGAGCTGCGGCGGCTTGCGACTTGCTTTCCTGCTTCGGAACATTCTGACTGATTATATCCTGAAGCTTGTCCTGATTCCCGGAGATATCCGGAGCGGGCTTTTCAGCAGCTTCCGCCGGGACCTCCGCAGATTTTGCCGCCGGGACAGGCTGTTCCTGCACAACAGGCTCGAAAATCTTCTGGAGCTTCTTCACCGCTGCCGCCTGGCTCGGAGAAAGCTTCTCATCGGAGCGCGGCGCAAATTCACTGCCCATTGGCTTGAATTCCGGTCTGGGAGCCGGCTGGGGCGCCGTGGCTATCACAGCGCTGCTCTGCGCTGCGGACTGTGCCGCAGTCTGGGCGCCGGTGCACAGCTTGACAAAGCACATCTCCGCCACGGTGCGGCGCTGGCGCGTTTTCGCCATATTATCGGAGCATTCCTGGATAAGCGTAAGGCAGCGCAGTATATCCCCGAGGGAAAACATTCCTGCCAGCCGCTCTATCTCGGCATAATCCGACGGCATGACCGAGAGCAGCCCGTATTCCCCGGGAGCGCTCCTGCACAGCATGAGATCACGGAACACCGAGCCAAGCTCATCCATGACCCGGGCGATGTCCTTTCCGCCCTTGTACAGTTCCTCCAGCAGCCGGATACAGCCGGGAATATCCCTCGCCGCAACGAACTCTGAAAGCTGATACATTCTCTGGTTGTCCGCCACGCCTGCGCAGTCCCTCACCGTATCCTCGGTGACGTCGCGGCTGACGGAAATACACCTGTCTAGCAGCGAAAGCGCGTCACGCATTCCGCCGTCGGAAATACGGGAAATCATGTCCGCCGCGCCCTGCGTTAGGCTCACGCCCTCGTTGGCGGCGACGCTGAGCAGTCTTGCGGAGCTGTCCGCAATATCTATCCTGCGGAACTCGAACCGCTGGCACCTGGAAACGATGGTCGCCGGGACCTTGTGCAGCTCGGTTGTGGCAAGAATGAATATAACATGGGCAGGCGGCTCCTCAATTGTCTTGAGAAGCGCATTGAATGCCGCAGTTGAAAGCATATGCACCTCGTCCACGATGTAGACGCGGTATTTGCAGCTGACCGGAGTATACGCCAGCTGATCCTGGAGCAGATGAACGTCCTCCACCTTGTTGTTGCTGGCGGCGTCCATCTCTACGATATCCGTGGCGGAGCCGTCGGCTATCTCGCGGCAGCTCTCGCACTCAAGGCAGGGATTGCCGTTCACCGGGTGCTTGCAGTTGAGCGCCATCGCGAGAATTTTCGCGCAGGTAGTCTTACCTGTTCCGCGGCTGCCGGTGAAGAGATACGCGTGGGTGTTCTGCCCGGTCGCGATCTGATTTTTCAGGGTGGTGACTATCTGCGGCTGGGAGATCACGTCGTCGAAAGTCCTCGGACGGTATTTACGGTACAGCGCAAGATACATAAACACACCCCTTTTCAGATAAAAATATAAATGCCCTCGATTATGGGAACAGGCTTGCTGCGGCACACAGAGATGTCCGCTTAATGCTGCTCGGTTCCCCGCCTGACATGGTTCACAGCACTCTGTTGCACAGGGCCTGCCCCCATAAGCGAGAGCATTTACATTCTCTATTATACTCTATTCCTCCGAAAAAATCAAGTAGTTTACGAAAAATATTCTTCTGCACTTTTATCCGCCGTTGCGCTTGACTAACAAAATATCGGTGTGATATACTATAGAGAATAAGTTTCCTGAGGAATACAATACAATACTATTATAGATATACAGAGGGAGTGACCGTGATGGGAGAAAAAAAGCGTGCGCGCTGCGGCAGGCTTGCCGGGTGGGTCGGGATAATCTGCAACATACTGCTGAGCGCCGGGAAATTCATTGCCGGAAATCTTTCCGGCAGCGTTTCCATCACGGCGGACGCGCTGAACAACTTTTCCGACGCCTCCTCAAGCCTGATAAGCCTTATAGGATTCCAGCTGTCGGAAAAGCGCCCGGACGCGGAGCACCCATACGGTCACGCGCGGTATGAATACATCTCCGGATTCGTCGTAGCGATACTTATCATCGTCATCGGGATAGAACTGCTCCGCAGCGGAATCGAGAGGATAATCACCCCACAGCCGGTGGATTTCTCCATCGTAGCCATCGTGGTAATGCTGGTATCCATCGCAGTCAAGTTCGGAATGATGATATTTGACCGCAGCATGGGCAGGCGGATCGACTCCAAGACGCTCATCGCAGCGGCGGCGGACAGCCGCAACGACTGCATAGTCACCGCCGCGGTACTTGCCGCCGGGATACTCTCGCACCGCACCGGCGTTCAGCTGGACGGCGTGATGGCGGTCCTCGTCGCGGGATTTATCCTGTTCAGCGGCGCCGGACTTGTGCGCGACACCATGGACCCTCTGCTTGGCAACGCCCCCTCCCCGGAAATGGTAGGAAAGATACGGGAGAAGATACTCTCCTACCCCGGAGTTCTCGGCACCCACGACCTCATCGTGCACGACTACGGCCACGGCAGAAAATTCGCCACCGTCCACGTTGAGATGGCGGCGGAGAACGACGTTATAAAGAGCCATGAAATCATTGACGACATCGAACGGGATTTCCTGCGCGAGGGAATAAACATGCTGGTGCACTTCGACCCGGTTGTAACGGACGGCTCCGCCACCGGAGAGGTCCGCCGGGAACTTGACCGGATAGTCCGCCTGATAGACAGCCGCCTGTCGATCCACGACCTGCGGCTGATGAACTGCGGCGAACGCACTATTGCATACTTCGATGTAGTCGCACCAAAGGAGCTTGGCATGAACGAATCCGAACTGAGGGAAGAAATATCCCGGTTCGCGGCGCAGAAATACCCGGACATGCGCTGCGAGATAACCCTTGACAACAGCTTTGCGGCTATCCCTCCGGAAGAGTAAGGGATTGACGTAACCGCCCCGATGTGATACAATATATCCATAAAAATTGCCAGGAGGGACGGTATGGATTACTTTTTTCATGCAGATACGTCAAAATACCGGCGGCGGCTGAAAGCCATCGTCATAACCACCGCCGTCCCACTGTTCGGAATCTGCGTGTTCTGCGCCGTGAATATCCTGCTGAACTACAGCGCCGGAGCTTCCCGGGGGATCATCCTGCTGATGGCGGCGGTTATCGCCGGGTGCGTTTTCGTCGGCGCCGCTGCGATATTCACCGCAGCTTACTTCTGCTACAAACTGGACCGGCGGCATTCCCGGTTCACCTATCTCGACATTCTTCCGGACTGCTTCGTGTTCAGCCTTTACGCCGGGGAATTCCGGGATTACTCCGAAAAGGTGATACTGCGGAGGCTGTACGTCGTACCCTTCTCCGGAGTGGAGGAAATATCCCGGGACGGCAGGAATTCTCCCTTTGCGCTTAACGTCCGCGGAGAAATACGCTGCTACCTCTGCGAAACCGACCGCCTGGGATACCATGTTGACGAGGACGACCACATGCGCTTTGACAGCCCGGAACTTGACGAGCGCGGATTTGAAAAGCTGGACAGGCTGTGTATCGACGGCTGGTTCGGGCGGACGAAACACCTTGAAAAAGCGCTGAACTTCTACCTGGAGCAATACCGGAACATTCCGGAGAAGAAGCCTTTCAACATCGCCGAACACATAACCAGGAAGCAGAAGAAGCGCCCCACGACCTCAAATCCCCTGCTGGAAGCGCCAAGCTACGACAGAAACTGGAAGTAGTTCCGCCAATGTGGGGTATTGCCCTAAAAATATGACAGCATTATTGCGAATTTAGTAGAAATACCACTTGAAAAAAATGCGGCAGGGTGGTATAATAAACTGTAGATATGTTTTCAGAAAAGGAACGGAGAATTATCCGGATCAGAATTGAAGGGAAGGTCACAAAATGGCTGCAAAGTATATTTTCGTCACCGGCGGCGTCGTTTCCGGTCTTGGCAAGGGAATCACCGCTGCGTCACTCGGACGTCTGCTTAAAATGAGAGGGTACAAGGTAACTATCCAGAAGTTCGACCCTTATATAAACGTTGACCCGGGCACAATGAGCCCCTACCAGCACGGCGAGGTATTCGTCACCGACGACGGTGCCGAAACCGACCTCGACCTCGGACACTACGAGCGCTTCATCGACGAGAATCTGTCCGTGAACAGCAACGTCACAACCGGTAAGATCTACTGGACCGTCCTCAACAAGGAGCGCCGCGGCGACTATCTCGGCGGCACCGTTCAGGTTATTCCCCACGTCACCAACGAGATCAAGGACCGTATCTACCGCGTTGCGAACAGCGGCGCCGAGGCTGCTGACGTAGTTATCACCGAGATCGGCGGCACTGTCGGCGATATCGAGTCCACCCCGTTCCTTGAGGCTATCCGTCAGGTAAGCAACGACGTGGGCCGCGAGAATGTAATGTATATCCATGTTACACTGCTCCCGTTCATCTCCGGCAGCAACGAGCTGAAAACAAAGCCCACGCAGCACAGCGTAAAGGAGCTTCTCTCCATCGGCATCCAGCCGAACGTACTGGTGCTCCGCAGCGACTGCGAGATCCCACAGGACATGATGGAGAAGGTGGCAAGCTTCTGCAACGTCCGCAAGGAGGACGTTATCCCGAATCTTACCGCTTCCTCACTGTACGCGGTTCCGCTTATGCTGGAGGAAGCCGGTCTGGCGCACTCCGCATGCCACCACCTCGGACTTGAGGACAGGGAGCCTGACCTCACCGAGTGGAAGAACATGGTTCACATGCAGGAGAATGCGAAGAAGCCGCTGACCATCGGTCTTGTCGGCAAGTACGTTGCACTCCCTGACGCATATATCTCCGTTATGGAATCCATCAGACATGCCGGCGCTGCAAACGGCGCTGACGTGCATATCGAGCTCATCAACTCCGAGGAAGTCACCCCGGAAACCTCCGAGGCGATCCTCGGCAAGGTTGACGGTATCGTTGTTCCCGGCGGCTTCGGCGACAGAGGTATCGAGGGCAAGATTGAGGCTGTCCGCTACGCAAGAGAGAACAAGAAGCCGTATCTGGGTCTGTGCCTGGGCATGCAGATGGCTGTTATTGAGTTCGCGCGCCATGTAGCAGGTCTTGAGGGCGCAAGCTCCGCAGAATTCGGCGAGCACAAGTACGACGTTATCGACATCATGCCCGACCAGAAGGGCGTTGACATGGGCGGCACAATGCGTCTTGGACTGTATCCCTGCAAGCTTGATGAAACCTCCATCTCCCGTGAGCTTTACGGCGAGGGACTCATCTACGAGCGCCACCGTCACCGTTATGAGTTCAACAATATCTACCGTGAGCAGATGGCTGCAAAGGGTCTGAAGTTCGCAGGTCTCTCCCCGGACGGAAAGCTCGTTGAGATCGTTGAGCTTCCGAAGGACGTACACCCGTGGTTCGTGGCTGTACAGTTCCACCCCGAGTTCAAGAGCAGACCCAACAGACCCCACCCGCTGTTCAACGGATTCATCAAGGCTTCCCTCGACCTCAAGAAATAATCGGCGATAAAGGCGGCAAGTATCCCCTTTCTCTCCACCGTTGGAATCACGTTATATTCATTGATAATTCAATGCCGCCTGCGTCAGACCAGGCGGCATTTGCGCTTATTATGTAAAATCCACGTTAAGTGGTGAAAGGAACCTGAAATGGGCGGTAAATTTTACGACAACCGTGAGCTTTCATGGCTCAAATTTAACGCAAGAGTTCTGGAAGAGGCATTCGACGAGGATACTCCTCTGTTTGAAAGGCTCCGCTTCGTGCAGATATTCTGCTCCAACCTCGACGAATTCTTCATGATAAGAGTCGGCAGCCTGCACGACAAAATGCTTTTCGACAGCAAGGACACCGAAAACAAGACCAACATGACCGCCCGGGAACAGCTCATTGAAATCGCAAAGCAGGTCAAGAAGCTGCTTCCACTCAAGGACAAGGCATATTCCGACATCATGACCGGGCTGAAGGATTACGGAATCGAGCACATCGACCCTGCCGCCCTCTCACCGGAGGAGGACGCATTCTACCGCGCATTCTTCGCCCGGGAAATACAGCCGCTGCTGTTCACCGGAATGGTGGACAAAAAGCACCCCGTGCCCTTCCTTAAGAACGGCGAGATCTACGTCGGCGTAACTATCCGCAAGAAGGACGATGCAGGAAAGACCACCTTCGGGATACTGCCTGCTTCCGAAAACTTCCCCAGGCTGGTATGGCTGCCGGGCACCGGGAAATTCCTGCTGACCGAGGAGCTTATCAGCCGTTATTCCGAGATGGTGTTCAAGAATTTCGAGATTGTGTCCCGGTGTATTTTCAGGGTAACAAGGAATGCGGACATCGCAATGGACGAGGGACTGTACGACCACGATGTGGATTTCCGCGACATCATGAGCGAGCTTGTCAAGAAGCGCAAGAAGCTCCAGCCTGTCCGCCTGGAGTTCCAGGGCGAACCGGACGAATCCATCATAGCGCTTATCGCCAAGACCCTCAAGGTCAAGGACAATTTCGTGTTCACCCAGACCGCGCCGCTGACCATGAGTTTTCTCTCCTCCGTGGAGCGCCGTCTGGAAAAGCAGGGCGAGCTGTTCTTCACACCACTCACTCCGCAGAAATCCCCGGATATCGACCCGAAACGCTCTATGATCGAGCAGATAAAGCAGCATGACGTAATGCTGAACTACCCCTACGAGAACATCAGCCAGTTCATTCGCCTGCTGGACGAAGCGGCGGATAATCCCGACGTTGTGTCGATAAAAATCACGCTGTACCGCGTGGCAAGGGACAGCAAAATCATCAGCGCCCTCACACGCGCCGCCGAGAATGGCAAGGACGTACTTGCGCTGGTGGAACTCCGCGCCCGGTTCGACGAGGAGAACAACATCGGCTGGTCCAAGCGCCTTGAGGAAGCCGGAGTTACGGTAATCTACGGTCTGGAGGAACTCAAGGTACACTCCAAACTGCTGCTGATAACTCTCCGGGACGGAAGCGACGTAAGCTACATCACCCAGGTGGGCACCGGAAACTACAACGAGCGCACCTCCAAACTGTACACCGACATCACGCTCATGACCGCGGACAGGGATTTCGGCTCCGACGCCTCGGTGGTGTTCAACGCCCTGGCTGTCGGAAACACGGTCGAGAGCACGAACAAGCTCCTTGTCGCACCCAAGGGACTGAAGAGCCGTATCGTGGAGCTTATCGACAACGAGATAACCTACAAAAACGACGGCTACATCGGCATAAAGATGAACTCACTCACCGACAAGGATATCATCGAAAAGCTCGCCGAAGCAAGCCGCGCCGGCGTGAAGATAGAGCTGGTCGTCCGGGGAATATGCTGCCTTATCGCCGGAGTTGAAGGCGACACAGAGAATATCCGCGTGATATCCATTGTAGGGAGATTCCTGGAACACAGCCGTATCTACATTTTCGGCAAGGATTCGCGCCGCCGGGTATACATCTCCAGCGCGGATTTCATGACCCGAAACACCGAGCGCCGCGTCGAGGTCGCAGCGCCGCTGCTGGACCGCAGGCTTGCGGACCGCGCCGTGGACATATTCAACACCTGCCTGCGTGATAATGTAAAGGCGCGCGAGCAGGACAGCGAGGGTAACTACCACCGTGTTGAGCGCAAACCCGGAGAGGCTCCGCTGAATTCTCAGATATTCTTCTATGAGCAGGCGTACAGTGCGGCTGAGGAAGCCGCAAAGAACGAGGAGGAATCCCTCCGCAGACGCCGCGCAGAGGAATCCGCCGCACGCAGGGAGGCAGAGCTTGCACTCGCTCCGAATTACGTCCACCCTATCGCTCCGGCGAAATCCGCGGAAGAGCCGCGAATCACCCACCGCGTGAAGATACGCAGGGTAAAGAGATGAGCACAAAAAACGGGACTGCTTTTGCAGTCCCATTTTTTATGCAGGCAAAACAAAACGCCGCTGGATACAGCGGCGTTTACGATTATTACTTGATCTCAGCAGGCTTGTCGCCCTTGCCCTTCTTTTTCTTGGGGGCTGCGGTTTCAGCCGGAGCTTCGTGAACGGTGTTGTTCTTTGCGATAGCGGACTTCAGCACACGGATCTTGGTGCGGTCGCTGCCGGTTTCGATCAGAACGGTGTCCTCCTTGACGGAAAGGACTCTGCCGATGATTCCGCCGTTGGTGATAACCTCGTCAGCCACCTGGATATTGTTCAGCATGTTCTGCATTTCCTTGGTGCGCTTCTTCTCCGGACGGATTATGAAGAAGTAGAAGAATACCACGATCAGCGCAAGCGGAATCAGCATGGTCAGCATGCTTGCCGCGCCACCAGCACCGGTGGTCGTCGTGGTAGTATTTGCAGAAGATATCATTGCAAGTGTTGTCATTAGTTGTCCTCCATTATTTACCTGCCCTTGCCGGGCATTATTTACTGTACCTTTCTATTATAGCCTAAACAACGCCATAAATCAAGTAGATGTGCGAAATTTTCACCGATTATTCAGAATATATTGCCATGCCGGCGTCGGTAAATGCCCTGCGCACCTCTGCCAGCGCATTCCCGGAGAATCCGGAGGAGGGCAGGCACACTGCGATACTCTGCCCTGAATACATCGCCGACAGCCTGCCGATGAACGCCCTAGCCTCGGTATAGCCCGGCTTCTCTCCGGGGGTGTAATCCACCAGCAGGGTGACGGATTTCAGCTTCGTCTTGTCTGCGGTTATTTCCGCAGTGGTGAGCGCCTTGCTGTCCGCCAGGAGTTCCTCGTCAGTGACTTCCACCAGCACCTCCGCATTGGAGCCAGCCGCCGTGGTGCAGGAGGTCACTACCTTCCACAGAGCCTCCAGGCGTGCGCTGTTGTCGGAAATCGGGAGATTGCTCAGGAAGTTGGAGTAATCCTGATTGTTGAATGCCGGGAATCTGGTGTTCGCAAGAGCCACGCTGGAGAATCCTGCCTGGGATATCTCGGCAGTTACAGCCGCGAGGAACTTCGAAGTGCCCTCGTTAAACGGATCAAGCCAGGATTTTCCGCCCCGGTCAACATAGAAGTCATGCCAGATACCTCCGTCCGCTATCATGTAGCAGATGTTCTCTCCGCCGTAGGTCTGGGTGGTGCGGTCAAGCAGCGTGTTGATACGCGCCCGGGGAGTGAATCCTGCGGAGGTGATTATTGAAGCTATCTGCTTTGCTGTGAGGGTTCCTGTCACCTGGTCCCCGGGAATGTCCTTGATAGAGGTCTTGTACAGGAAATTACCGCTCTCGTCCTTTAATGTGACGGTCACGTCGGTATATCCGCCGCTCTTGGCTGCGGCAAGCGCGCTGTTGAGAGCGTCGGAGCTGAGTACCGCTCCCTCCGGAAGTATGAACGCATTAACGGTAGTATCTTCCGGCTTGGTTTCTTCGGTCGCCTCGGAGGAATCCGTGCTGACCTGCGACGTTTCTGCGGAAGCGCCGGAGGTTTCAGCGGAAACCGGCGGAGTCCATGCGGAGCTTGGCTCTGAGGTGTTCCCCTTTCCGTTGAGGTACTCCATCAGCGGCCTGCCGAT
>UMGJ01072239.1_pt1 | contig 13166 bp, 10 predicted proteins | sample 1965221 | NCBI WGS metagenome assembly UMGJ01 (sample SAMEA4836067, study PRJEB28245) | human gut metagenome | biome: gut microbiome; material: fecal sample | place: Denmark | collected 2008
TGTTGCATTATTAAAGCTGGTTGGACTGAAACCGGTTATCGTGCATGGTGGCGGTAAGGAGATCAGCAAATGGGTAGAGAAGATTGGAAAAGAACCTGAATTTATTAATGGACTTCGTGTAACAGACGGGGAGACAATGGAGATTGCCGAGATGGTATTATCCAAGGTAAATAAGAGTCTTGTCAGCATGATGCAGAAGGTTGGTTTAAAGGCTGTGGGTATCAGTGGAAAGGATGGTGGACTGTTTACCGTTAAGAAGCGTCTGCCAGGTGGAAAAGATATCGGTTATGTAGGCGAGATCACAAAGGTTGATACAGAGGTGATCGATGCACTGGTCGATCAGGATTTTATACCTGTTATCGCCCCTATCGGTGTCAGTGAAGAATATGAGGATTATAATATTAATGCTGATGATGCTGCATGTGCTGTTGCAACAGCATTAAAGGCAGAAAAGCTGGTATTCTTAACAGATATTGAAGGTGTATTTATCGATCCGACAGATAAGTCTACCCTGATCTCAGAAATGGATATCCATGAGGCAAAGGATATCATTGAGAAAGGTGTTGTCGGCGGTGGTATGCTTCCAAAGCTTAATAACTGTATCACAGCCATGGAAAATGGTGTATCAAGAGTTCATATTTTGGATGGTCGCCTGAAGCATTGCCTGCTTCTTGAGTTCTTTACTCAGAAGGGTATCGGTACTGCAATCTTAAAAGAGCCTCTATTCTAAATGATAATTTTAGCAAAACATAAAAAATAAAACAGAAAAAGATCGGAACTGTGTGGTAATAATGAGAAAAACCAGGAACTACAGTTCCGGTCTTTTTTCTATTTTACTATTGTAAAAGGAAAAGAAGTTCGTTAAAATGGAAATGTGTATGGTCATATCGGCATATACAGGAGGTTATGCAGATATGATGAAGAAAAAAAGAAGAAATGCCGGCTGTGTTTTATTCAGGGTAGTAGCCGGATTTATGATTATTTTCATGCTGTCGGGCTGTGGAAATGATCACGTTTCCTATGAACCTGCAGATGTGACAGATGATGCAGATGCACAGGTGACAGAGCAGCAGACAGATGAAAGTTCGGCAACATCGGAAAATACAGGATATGTATATGTCTATGTGTGCGGTGCTGTTAGGCAGGAAGGGGTATACCGGCTGCCGGAAGGCTCCAGGATCAATGATGCACTGATTCTTGCGGGTGGACTGACTGAGGATGCTGCTTCAGGTGTTTTGAATCTGGCAGAGTCGGTTCAGGATGGACAGAAGCTTTATTTTCCAACGAAGGATGAAATGGAGAATCAGCAAGGTGTTCCGGTAGACGGAACATATACGGATGGTCAGGCGAACAATAGTGAACAGTCACAGAAAATAGATATCAATACGGCTGATAAAGAACAGTTGATGACACTTTCCGGTATCGGAGAGGCGAAGGCAGAATCCATCATCCGATATAGGGCGGAGCATGGAAATTTTGCACAGATTGAAGATATTACAAATGTAGACGGGATTGGCGAGAGCCTTTTTCAGAAGATAAAAGAATATATATATGTTAAATAAAGATATAGGGGTGTAATCGTATGAAAAAAGTACTGGTTGTAGATGACGAAAAATTGATTGTCAAGGGATTGAAATTCAGTCTGGAACAGGATGATATGGAAGTCGATGTCGCCTACGATGGTGGAGAGGCATTTGAAAAAATAAAGAACAATTCATATGATATCGTTCTTCTTGACATTATGATACCGGTATATACAGGAATAGAAGTCTGCCAGATGGTGCGTGAGTTTTCCAATGTCCCGATCATAATGCTGACAGCAAAGGGAGAGGACATGGATAAGATCATGGGGTTGGAATATGGAGCAGATGATTATATCACAAAGCCGTTTAATATCCTTGAGGTTAAAGCAAGAATAAAAGCAATTCTCAGACGAAGCGGTAAGAAGGCAGAACCTGTAAAACCTGTGAATATCATGGAAATTAATGGTATGAAGGTAGAGCTTGACAGCAGACGGGTATTTGTTCATGGAAAAGAACTGAATCTGACAGCAAAAGAATTCGATCTTTTGGAATTATTAATGGCACATCCGAATAAAGTATATTCAAGAAACGAACTTCTTGATACTATATGGGGAAGTACATATCCGGGAGATGCCCGTACCGTGGATGTCCATGTTCGAAGACTCAGAGAAAAGATCGAAGATAACCCGGGAGAACCGGTATATATCCATACGAAATGGGGCGTCGGCTATTATTTTAAAGGCTGATATTTGCGATGAAAAAAGACAGAAATGATGATTTGAAAAAGACAAATATCATGATACATGGAAAACAGCATATTCGTCTTCAGACAGTGCTCTTTCTGATTATTGTTCTATTGGTGTTCCTTGTCGCGATAGGTATGCGAACTGTTTTTTTCAATTTGCTTGTAAAAAATGAATATCGTGATGTTGAAAAGCTTCTGAGAAATAATTCAAAAAATCTGGAATATCTGGTCAATGATATTAATTCAGAAGCCGAGGGCACAAGTCAGACTTATCAGGGAGTAGATACACTTGCGTACAGTATGTCGGCCAGGATCATTATCGTTAATACAGATTATAATGTGATCTATGATAGTTTTCGTTTAGTGAGGGATACTTATATCATGGATAATGATATTCACAGAATCATGAGCGGTGATGAGGCGGAAAAGATGGTGGCAGATGCTGCTTCGATCGAGTATATGTTTCCTGTGGTAAATCGGGAAGGCTATACCGATGATGTAGCAGTAGTGGCAGTCAGTCTTAAGGATTTCAATGATAATAAGACATATCTGGAGTATCGTGCGAATATTTTGATTTGTATATTTTTGGTACTTGGAGTGATTGCTGCTGTAGTGATTTCTTATACAGCGATCCGTGACACCAGAGAGATACGCAGACAGCTTTTGAACATGAAGGATGGATTCCTTGGGCAGCTTCAAAAGACCGGTTTATGGAAAGAAACCGGTATGGTCGTGGATAATATGAATGGGATATTTGCAAAAGCTCAGCTTCTGGAGGAATCACGACAGGAATTCGTATCAAATGTATCCCATGAATTGAAGACGCCAATCACATCTATGAAGGTTTTATCCGAGTCCATATTGATGCAGGAGAATGTTCCTGTTGAGACATATCGGGAATTTATGAATGATATTGTGCTTGAGATCGATCGCGAAGCCCAGATCATCAGTGATCTTCTGACTCTTGTAAAAACAGATAAGGGATCAGACAGTCTGAATATTGAACGCGTAGATATTAATGAGTTGATGGAGGTTATTTTGAAAAGATTGACTCCGTTGGCAGAAAAAAGAAATATTGAGATTACATTTGAGAGTTTCCGTGAAGTATCAGCGGATATAGATAAAGTGAAATTCACACTTGCAATATCAAATCTCATCGAGAATGGGATAAAGTATAATGTGGATGGTGGTTGGATCAGGGTATCGTTGAATGCAGATCATAAAAATCTGTATATAAAAGTCGCTGATTCAGGTGTTGGTATACCGGAAGATTGTGTAGAGCATATCTTTGAACGTTTTTACAGAGTAGACAAAGCACGAAGCCGAGATACCGGAGGAACAGGATTGGGTCTGGCGATATCCAAGAATATTATCGTTATGCATAAGGGAATTATCAATGTATATAGTGAACCGGGTAAGGGAACTACATTTACGGTTCGTGTTCCGATGAATTATGTCAATTAGACGGAAAGATGAAGGAGTAAGATATGAAGACTAGAATCTTCGGTTATCGAATCGTTATTCGTATGGTCATGGTTTTTGTTTTATTATTTACACTGACAGGGTGTGGAGATAATAAAGTTAAGGATACGACGGGTTCGGGTCTGGATGCCAGTGAAGGCATGGATATATATTCTATTTATTATATGAATGGTGACTGGACTGATTTTGTTGTTAAGCGTACGAATATTGACCAGCTTGAAGCAACAGAGAATACGATAGATAAATTAATGAATCTGTTGATAACATCAACAGATGACAAGAATTGCCAGATACCGGTACCAATGGGCATGGCTTATCAGCGCTACGCATATGATGGACAGGGTGTTGTGACGATTATGTTTAATCTGGATTATGAAACTGCTGAGAATTATCAGATCTTGCTGTGCAAGATGGCATTTACAAATACTCTTTGTCAGGTTGAGGGTGTTGATAAAGTATCCTTTGAGTTGTCTGATCTGATCGGAGAGAGGGAACTTGATACGAGTGTCTATTCAGAACAGTCTTTTTCAACCATAGATGGTAATTTTTTGAAGTCTGATTATTCGGTTGATATCTATGTGCCTGATACAACCGGAAAACGCTTGGATAAGAAAACAATTGTGATCGATGCAATGTCCTACAAGACATCGGAAGAGCAGGTGATGGAAAATCTGCGAAACTCAAAGGAGTGGAAAAGTCCGTTAGGAGATGATATAGATATTTTGGACATCTATGTTCAGGATCGTGTCTGCTATGTGAATTATAGCAGTTCTTTTCTGACAAATGTGGAGCAATATGACGACAGGGTGCTTTTGTATTCTATCGTAGATTCACTGGTTCAGCTTTCGGATGTAGATAAGGTTGTATTCAAGGTAGATGGTAAACAGGATTTGATCTATGGTGAAAATCTTGATTTTACTAAAGCTTATACGGCAGATTATTCAATTTGTAATTAAAGACACAGCTGTAAAATGCAGCTTCGCAGAGGCCGGCATTTGGAAGTTATATAGCTGTGCGTCAGGAGGAAAATAAAATAAAAAGACCACTGTTCTGGGTAGCGTGTGCCTTTCTGTTTGGAGAGACGGGGGCAATAGCTGGCAGCAGATGGTGTATTTGGGCTGCAATCATATTTGCAGCTCTTTTTGTTATGCACAGATATGAGATGATCGTGCATACGAATGATCGTGTGAAGAAGTTCAGTCCTAAGAGCTTTTGTATAAAGTTGAAACAGGAACCTGAGAAAGCTTGTATGAGGGTAAAACCTGAGGCTGATGAGGATAATGTTATGATAAAGTCCGGACAAGAAAACGATCATATGCAAGGAAATGGTGAGATTGAGAACGATCATATTAAGCTGAACACAGGATATAAGTATAGACGGAGAAGAATCGATTGTGTACATAAGTGGCGTAATACAGTGTTTGTATGGCTGATCTTTGTTTTTGTGGGAATTGCAGGGTATTGCAATATGTCCTCGCTCCGGACACAGGAGAATTTTGCAAAGATTGCAGCGGGGGCTTCCTGTAAAGTGAGTGGAATTATATATGACAGGCAGGAGACGACTACCGGCTGGGTGATACAGATTCGTGCAAAGAAAGTGGTTATCAATGTAGCCGAAGAGACAAAAGTAGCTGAAGAGGCAAAAGTAGCCGAAGAGACAAAAGTAGCTGAAAAGACAAAAGAAATTGAAGAAGTAGGTAACCAGCTTGCTTATTCGGGACAGATGAAGATAGTCGCATATATGTCAACATCGGAAAAACCGATACTTGGACAAGATGTAGTGCTGTCCGGTGTTGCAGCTTTACCGGAGCATGCGACGAATCCGGGTGGATTTGATGCAGCGGATTATTATAAGGCAAAGAAGATATTTATGTTCTTAAAAGATACTTCTTATGTGGAAACAGGAGTGAAAAAATCTGAACTGTTGAATACCCTGCAGGGGATAAAGGAACGGGTTGCTTCCGTATATGATCAGACATTTGAGCCGAAGGCTGCTTCGGTTCTTTCTGCAATGGTACTAGGTGATAAGCGAGGGCTGGACAGGGATACAAGAAATATGTATCAGCTAAATGGAATTGCACATATTCTTGCGATATCGGGGCTTCATATAGCGATACTTGGTATGACACTTTTTGAATGGCTTCGTAAAAGAACAGGGTCTTATCGTATTTCCGGATGTGTGGCGATGATTGTGGTTGTATTTTATGGAATTATGACAGGACTGTCCGGATCTACCAGCCGGGCGGTGATTATGATGGGACTTGTAATGATCGGAAAAGCAAAAGGACGATCTGCGGATCTTCTGACATCGGCAGGAATTGCAAGTATAGGCATGGCTGTATGGAATCCGTATGTGATCCGGGATGCAGGTTTTCAATTATCCTTTGCTGCTGTTGCAGGATTAGCGGTGATTCATCCGGTATATGTTCAGACGTTCGGGAAAAAGGGGAAGCTGAGGCAGGCATTTGGGGTCAGTCTGTCATCTTCTCTGGCTACCCTTCCAATCTGTGTATTCTATTATTATCAGTTCCCGTTATATGGAATACTTTTAAATCTTCTGGTTGTGCCGTTAGTTTCCTGCTTGTTGATGTCGGCACTTGTAACAGCAGGATGTGGCATTATTTCTATAAAGGCGGCAGAGCTTGCCAGGATACCGGCACATTTTATTCTGATATTGTATGAAAGACTGTGCGGTCTGTCCGAGAAGATTCCATTTAGCAGTATAAATGTAGGGCATATTTCTGTTCGAATGGTTCTCGTTTATTATTTGGGACTTGGAGTGGTTCTTTTTATCTTGAGGTGTTATGCGGGAGAGAAGAATTCCTCTCAGAGTACGGATGAGAACAATTCGGCGGGCGAAGAAGTTAATAAGTCGATGAGAAAATCATTAGGTAGAGACTTGACTAAGCCGGTGAGGAAAAAGTCAGGCAGATGTGGCAGATATTTATATGGAATTATACTTGTTATACTGCTGACAGCGTTATATGAATACGCCAATCTTGATCGTTCATTTGTCACTGTATTTCTGGATGTTGGTCAGGGTGATGGAATTCTGATACGGACGGAGCAGGGAACTTCGATATTGATCGATGGAGGATCTACCAGCAACCAGAGAGTTGGGGAATATGTTCTGCTTCCGGCAATCAGGTATTATGGGATGTCGGAGCTTGATTATGTATTTGTGACGCATGGGGATGCCGATCATATATCAGGCATAGAGTATCTGCTGAATGCCGAACATATCGGTGTACGGATACGGAATCTGGTTCTCGCAAAGTATGGAGATAGACAGGGACTTGCAAATATAGAGACATTGGCAAAAGAGAAGAACATCAATGTTATATATATGGAAGCAGGGGATAAGATTCGGGAAAAGCTGAATTCGGATATGGCAGGTTTGACTTTGGAATGTCTTTATCCATCCGGGAAAACTTTGGAAGCTAAACAGGTGGTTAAGCGAGAATCTGATAGTATAGCGGAAGCCAAACAGGTGGCTGAACGAGAAGCTGATAGTATAGCGGAAGCTAAACAGGTGGCTGAACGAGAAGCTGCCGATATAACGGATGATAAGAAGATAGCAATTGGGTTGGGTAATGCAATTACAGCGAATGTTCTGGAAGATGAGGTTACAGGATCCGGTCCGGATGCGAATGATCTGTCTATAGTTCTTCTTGCAAAATATGATGGAAGAAAAATCTTGTTTACAGGAGATGCCGGAAGCATGGTAGAGAAAAGATTGATTTTAGAAAAAAATCTCCTGTTGTCAGAGACAGATGTCTTAAAGGTGGGGCATCACGGCTCGCGTTCCGCATCGTCCGAAGGTTTCCTTCAGACGATAAAACCACAATATGCCATTATCAGCTGTGGCAAAAAGAACCATTACGGACATCCACATGAAGAAACTCTGATGCAGCTTCAGACTATTGGCGCGAGGGTTTACCGCACCGATCAATGCGGTGCAATAATTTTACACATACAATCAGGAAAAATTATGCTTCATGGGTATGGGGAATAAAATTTATGATTTCTACCAAGCCTAAAATGAAATAATGGGTATATGAGAGAAAAACTTTGAATAATACCCTTGGTGAAATGGGATTTTGGGTATTGTTCAAGAAAATAGGCTGTCATACCAATGTCAATGTCGGGGTGCAGGGTATGGGAAGAAAGCAAGCTAAGATAATACCCGCCCCAGCGGAGTGAGCCGGGTATTGGAGAAGGAAAACGAAAGTAATACCCGCAACACCAGATTGAACAAGGGTATAGATAAAGAAAATTAGACAATATACCCCAACAGGATGAGCAGAAGGGTATGTAAAGTGGGGAAATAGCCTGATACCATGGGAGAAGTGCTCTCAAGGGGTATTAACAAATAAAAATGGAAATTATACCAATAAAAATATTGCAGAAAAAGAACATAAAAGAAACATAAAAGAAACGAGGAGAATGCGTATGATCAAAGATATGATAATAAAAAGAATTGCTAAATTGAAAAATGAAATACATGAGATTGAGATGTTAGAGAAAACACTTCCGAAAGAAGAATTAATATGTGCCAAAAACGGAAAAGGATATAAGTGGTATTTGAAGAATGAAGGAAAATCAATATATCTGCCAAAGAAAGAGAGACACTTGGCTGAAAAACTTGCTATGAAAAAGTATTATATGTTAAGAAAAAAGATTTAATGTGCGAACTTGAAGCGTGCAAGGCGTATATCAGGAAAATACCAAATGAAAATGATACATCTGGTATGCTATTAAAAAATGAAGGCTATGTTGAATTGCTGGGAAAGGCATTTGGACCACATTCAGAGAATTTAGAAGCATGGATGGCAGAAGAATATGAAACAAATAAGAAATATCCGGAGAAGTTGAATATAAAAGGGACACAGGGCAAGTATCTTCGTTCTAAATCAGAAGCAATGATCGATAATGTTTTATTTCGGGAAAGAATACCATTTCGATATGAAAATCAATTGGTGCTGGATGGGATAGTAATGTATCCGGATTTTACGATTCGACATCCCAAAACAGGAGAGTATTATTATTGGGAACATTTCGGTATGATGGATAATTCGGAATATGCGAGTCATGCCTGCAGGAAAATAAAAATATATTGTGATAATGGAATAATACCATCTATTAATTTAATTATGACGTATGAAACCAGTGCTTGTCCTATCGGAATGGAAAGAATAGAACAAGTGGCAGAATATTATTTCGGATAAATGACACATTTGATATAATGAACGCAAAATTATTTGCTCGTAAGGATGCTGATTTTGCGGAATGCATAGAATGTGCGAAGCACATGATATAATTAGTATAAAAAAATGGCAAACTACACTCTACAGTGCGTAGAATCCGCAGAAATTCACCATTTTCTACGCTTTATGGGTATGATGCCGGATGCAGGTATGTAATAATCTGGTCAGAAAGGAGGCAGATATGGATCAGATCAGTATAGGCAGGTTTATTGCAGCAGAAAGAAAAAGAAAAGGTTGTACACAGAAGCAGCTTGCAGAAAAACTGAATATCAGTGATAAAACAGTTTCCAAATGGGAATGTGGAAAGGGATTCCCGGAAGTGTCTCTGTTATTACCTTTATGTAAGGAACTGGATATTACGGTAAATGAACTGTTGTCCGGCGCAAGAGTGTCTGAGGAAGAATATCAAAAGAAAGCGGAGGAAAATATGGTGAATATGATTAAAGAAAGAGAAGAAAACAAGAAGAAATTAATTCCTACAATTATAACGGGTTTAATTGCAACGATATCATTTATTACATTGATCATGGTTGTTGCAGTGTATACAGAGGTGATCGCAGTACCGGTTAAGATATTACTGATAGTGATCGCATGTGTTATATTTGGTTGTGGACTTATGGTTGCGATGGAAGGTGAGCGCACCATCGGTTATTACAAATGCCGTCATTGCAATGAGCTGTTTGTTCCGACCTTTGGTGCATATACAATGGGAATGCATATGATTTCAACCAGATATTTGAAATGCCCAAAATGCGGAACAAAAACCTGGTGTAAAAAAGTTTTGGCAAAAGAAAATAGAAACATGATGTAAAAAAGTTCCGGTAAAAGAGAATAGAAACATGATGTAAAAAAGTTCCGGTAAAAGATAAGTAATTTCTGTTATAGAAAACAACCTGTCTTTTGCCGGAACGATGAAGATTCAAAACCTAAATATGAAAAATATTAATTAAAAATACCATTGCCAGTCCATAGTAGGTGATCACGGCCACCAGATCATTGACTGTTGTAATAAGTGGGCCGGAAGCAACCGCAGGATCAATATGGATCTTGTGGAAGAACATAGGAATAATGGTTCCGACAAAGCTTGAGATTACCATTGCAACGATCAGCGAGATGCCGACACAGCCGGAGATTAGGAATGCGGATACCCACACATATTTCTTGAAATAATGGATATAAATTCCTAAAAACAGGAGTGCCATGATTCCAAGGCTTGCACCATTTAAGAAGCCGATCTTCATTTCTTTAATAAGAAGGGAAAGCTTCTTTTTTGTACTCAAATCTTCGTCCATAAGCACACGGATCGTAACGGCGAGGGACTGTGTGCCGACATTTCCGGCCATATCAAGAACAAGGGACTGGAAGCAGATCACGATCGGAAGCACTGCAACAACAGATTCAAACATTCCTACCACAGAGGATACAGCCATACCAAGAAACAGAAGGATGATGAGCCATGGCAGACGTTTTTTCATGCTGGTAAAGGTTGGCTCATTCAGATCTTCTTCGGATGTAAGACCGGCGAGCTTGGCATAGTCATCACCCATGGCATTATCAACCAGCTCTACAATGTCGTTTGCAGTCAGGATGCCGGCGATGGTTCCGTTTTCAGATAAAACAGGGATGGAGTCTTCTTCATAATCGGTAAGGTCATCGATACAGTCTGCAATCTTCATATGTTCATAGACAGACGGATAGGAGCGGCTGATGATATTTGACAAAGAATCATTTTCCCGTGCGATGATCAGATCCTTCAGATCGATAGCACCGGAAAACTGGCCATTTGTATCAGTGGTATAGATCGTCGAGATATTGTCGTGTTCTCCTGCCTGCCGAACCAGTGCACTCATAGCTTCACGGATGGACAGTGTGTCCGGAATACAGATATAATTGTTTGTCATGCAGCTTCCGATTTCATCATCCTCATAAGAAAGCAGCTTCTTTACATCTCTCCGGGAATCATCATCCAACCGGGCAACCATTTCCTGCTGTTGCTCATCGGAAAATTCATCCAGAATATCCAGAGCATCATCTGCGTCCATATCGGATATGACTCTTGCGGCTTTATCAAGTGACAGTTCATCCAGATATGGCTTGGCATCATCCAGATAGGAGAAGATCTCTGCAAGCCGTGGGATATCGATCATAGTGTACAGGCGCATTCGTTCTGTTTCACTTAGCTTTGTGATTGCTTCGGCGATATCCTTGTCATGATAGTTAGACAAATGCCTTTGCAGCGTCTGTGCATTCTTTGCATTACGAATGATCTTTACAAGTTCTGTTACATAATCTCTTTTAAATACTGTGATTTTTTTCATTGTGACCTCCTTCTTGCCCGTTTTAGGCATAAAAATACATCGTCTCAGTGTGAAGACCGGATGGTCAGGATCGTCTGATGCGATGTATGAAAAGGCACACAACAATATAAGATGAGGTTATCGGATCTTCATAGACAGCCACATCCATTGATGCTTCGTTATCACAGCACCGCATATTTTACTTCGTCCAATACGATCGCAACTATCCATGAAAATTCACCTCCATTTGAAAATAGAATTTGGGAATTTGATATTTATCAAAACCTCTGAAACTATAACAGAATAAACTCGGATTGGCAACCCATAAAAACATATATGGGAAAATTTTAATAATTGTGTTATATTTTTTAGGGAAATATAAAATACAGGAGGAAATCGGAAATGCAGATAGAACATGTTGCTATGTATGTAGAAGATCTGGAAAAGACAAAAGATTTTTTTATAAAGTATTTCGATGCAAAAGCCGGTGAGCGTTATTATAATCCACAAACAGAGTTTCAGTCTTATTTTTTAAGCTTTGATGATGGAGCAAGACTTGAGATTATGCAAAAGCCAAGGGTGTCAAATCTGAGAAAGGAACTGGCAAGGATCGGTCTTATTCATGTGGCTTTTTCGGTTGGAAGCAGAGAGAAAGTCGATGAACTTACCAGGAGACTTCAGGAGGACGGATATAAAGTCATCAGTGGACCGCGGGTGACGGGAGACGGATATTATGAGAGCTGCATTTTTGATGTAGAGGATAACCAGATCGAGATTACGGTTTAAGGGACAAAAGACCGGTAACAAAGGCATTTGGAATATGGCGCGATCATCTGTATTACGGAAGAATATCATAGACAGGTGTTGAAAATAAAAACGGTATTTGGCATAATGTACTGGAGTAGGAAGGAAAGGAGACATAGCTGTGGCAGCAGGAAAAAAGCAGAGCGATAAGGATGCAATGACGGTTATAAATGAGCATATAAAAAACGAAAGCTATGCTCCGGTATATCTGTTATATGGGGACGAAACATATCTCGTGAACCAGTACAGAGATAAATTGCTTTCGGCGGTAACAGACCGTGACGATAATATGAACTTTGCAAAGTTTGCAGGCGAGAAGACAGATCCGATGGAGATCATAGGCTTCTGTGAAACAATGCCGTTCTTCGCTGACCGGCGGGTGGTGCTGGCAGAAGGGACCGGATTGTTTAAAAAGAGCTGTGAGGAATTTGCCGAGCGGATCAAAGAACTGCCAGACACCTCGTTGATTCTGTTTGTTGAGTCAGAAGTTGATAAGAGAAATAAATTATATAAAACCGTTGATAAGCTGGGAGAAGCCTTGTGCTTTGAAACTCCAAATGAGAAGACTCTGGCTGTATGGGTTAAAGGAATGTTCAAAGGCGAAGGAAAACAGATAACCGATGATGCGATCCGTTCGCTGATCGAGCATACCGGATCGGATATGAATTCGATTAAGAATGAGATTGATAAACTGATAAGCTATACAGTGGACAGAGAGGCTGTAACGGCATCCGATGTCGAGAATCTCTGCGTGGGGAATTCGGAAGGACATATCTTTGAGATGATTGATGCAATCTCCAGAAAACAGCAGGATCGAGCGATCCATCTGTACCATGAGTTGCTTGAGAACCGGGAACCGGCGATGCGGATCCTGTTTTTGATAGCGAGACAGTATGATCTGTTATTAAAGACTAAGATGTGTCTTTCGGAGAATAAGAATTATGCAGATACGGCATCTGTACTTGGGGTTCCGTCCTGGTCGGTGAAGAAATATGCGGAACTGTGCCGGAATTATTCGGAACAGGAATTAAAGAAGATCATGGAAGCC
>UMGJ01100873.1_pt1 | contig 13153 bp, 9 predicted proteins | sample 1965221 | NCBI WGS metagenome assembly UMGJ01 (sample SAMEA4836067, study PRJEB28245) | human gut metagenome | biome: gut microbiome; material: fecal sample | place: Denmark | collected 2008
GATGTGATGATTGGCACTGAACAAAAATTTTGGTATATGGTAGAATGACAGCATAACATGGAACATATGCGATGAGTTTCAGACGCGATGCTGGAAGAAACAATAGCATCCGAATAGAAAATGAATGAGGAGACAGTTATGGAATATGCGATTGAAGTAAAAGATCTGGTGAAACGATATAAAGATTTTGTAGCATTATCACATTTTGATCTGGAGGTGAGAGAGGGCGAGATCTTCGGTCTGCTTGGACCGAATGGATCGGGCAAGACGACGACGATCAACTGTATCTTGTCACTGCTTACATACGATCAGGGCGATGTCCGCATATTTGGTAAGAAGATGACATCGACGAGCTACGATCTGAAACGGGAGATCGGTGTTGTAATGCAGAATGTGGCTGTATTTGATGAAATGACGGTATATGAGAATATCGATTATTTCTGTGGGTTGTATATCAGGGATAAAGAGACAAGAAAACAGTATGTAGAGGATGCAATCGCATTTGTCGAGCTTCAGGACTATAAGAAGTTCCTGCCGAAAAAACTGTCAGGAGGACTTCTCAGACGATTAAATATTGCGTGTGGAATCGCACACAAACCGAAGCTGATCTTTTTTGATGAACCGACGGTAGCGGTAGACCCACAGAGCAGGAACAAGATCTTAGAGGGAATTGTCGAGCTGAATAAGAAGGGCGCAACGATCATTTACACTTCTCATTACATGGAAGAGGTAGAACAGATCTGTAGCCGTATATTGATCATGGATAAAGGGCGGAAGGTCGCTCTTGGCACGAAGGAAGAGCTGAAAAAAATGATAAAGAAGACAGAGAGTATCTTCATAGAAGCTCCGGCACTGACAGATGAACAACTGCTGGAGCTGAGACAGCTTCCACATGTGTATGACAGTTCATATCAGGATGGAATGTTGAAGCTGACCTACTCCGGTGGAGATCACAATCTGATCCGGGTTATGGAATATATGAAGGAGCATGCGGTATTATTTGGGAAAGTATATACCGAGCTTCCAAGTCTGAATGATGTGTTCCTTGAGATTACCGGGAAGACACTTCGGGATTAGGAGGGGTGGATATGTTTTGGCATAATTTTAAATATGCAGGTAAAATGCTGATAAAAGGAAAAGATACACTGTTCTGGACGATACTGTTTCCGATCGCATTATTCACATTCATGTACATGGCATTCGGAAATATCATGGAAAAGGATGAGATGTTTAAAGATATCCCGGTCGCAGTTGTGAGGGATGGTAAGAACGATACAGCGCTTATGATGGTGCTGTCTACGCTTTCTATGGACGGCGAGAATAAACGGATCGACATGGAGGTGCTCAGTGAGAAAGAAGCACTTCGGAAGTTAAATGATGAAGAAGTGACCGGTGTGATCTATACATCGGATGCGAGCCTGACAGTGAGGCAGAGTGACATCAAGGAGTCGATACTGGAATCAATCCTGAATCAGTATAAGCAGATGGAACAGATGTATCTGAATCTGATGCAGAAGGATCCGGAGGCTGCATCGGAGATCATTCAGAAGGCAGTGCAGAGCGATGCGGTATATTATGAAGAGATTTCCACAACGGACGGATGTCAGAATGAGTATTATAATTATTTCTATGCAGTGCTTGCTATGAGTTGCCTGTTTTCTTCCTTTGCCGGAATCACAAGAATGCATAAGCTGCAGGCAAATGAAAGCGCACTTGGAATGCGTCGTTGTCTGTCGCCGAATCCTAAACTTGTGACTGTTCTGGCGGAGTATCTGGCATTACTGCTGGTTCAGTTTGCAGCCGAGGTTATCACTGTAATCTATATGCGGCTGTTCGGTGTACAGTTTGGAACAAAATATCCGGCTATTTTACTGGTACTCTTTATTGCATGTAATATCGGTATTGCCGGAGGAATGCTGATTGGTACCTGGTCAAAATGCTCATATGGAGGAAAGATTGGAATTGCGGTAGCGGCCAGCCTGATCTTCTCTTTTATGGCGGATCTGATGGTACATGGAATCAAAAACAGTATTGAAGATAAACTTCCGATCCTGAACCGGGTTAATCCGGCAGTGTTGGTAACGGATTGTCTCTATGCGCTCAATGTATACGATAATTACGATCGTTATTTCAGAAATATTCTGATCTTAACCGGTATGGCTGTCTGTCTGCTTGGAGCGAGTATTCTGGTCTTAAGGAGGAATAAATATGCAAGTGTTTAAATCCTATTTTAAAATCTTAAATAAGAAAAAAGGCTCAATGTTGATGTATATTGGGATCTTTGCAGGCATTATATTTGGATTTATATTGCCGAATTCCGGTAAAACAGAAGATGAATATAAAAGCATGAAGTGTAAATTCGCCTGGTTTGATTATGATCATACGGAAGAAAGTGAAGAACTGTTTTCGTATCTGGATCATGCACATAAACATGCTGAATTAAAAACAGATACGACGGAAGCGATGCAGGACAGTCTGTTTAACCGGAATACAGACTGTATCGTCCGCATTAAAAAAGGTTATGCGGATCATCTGGATAAGGAAGATCTGTCCGATTATATCGAGATCGTTGCAATTCCAAACCGGAGTAAGGTGGAACTGTTTGAATCGGACGTGAATAAATACATCTCTTATCTGAATGCATATTTTGCAGCCGGATATGACCGGGCAGAGGCAGCAACTCAGGTAAATGAACTGTTTCAGATCAGAACGAACGTAACGATGACGACCGAAGACCATGGCGGAAAACATAGTACGAGATATACATTTTTCAGTTATCTGGGATGGATATTTGTGGTCATGATGATCGAAGGTGTGAGCCCGGTATTGATCGTATATGATAAAAAAGAATTAAGAGAACGGATCGCAAGCTCAGCATATAAATATTCCAATATGACAAAAGAAATCCTTCTCGGAACGATCGTAACAGGATTCCTTGGATGCGCAGTATTTGCGGTTGGAGGGTGCTTTGTATTCAGAAAAGAAATGTTTACGGCGGCAGGACTTGGAAATCTGCTCAATATGGTCTGCTACATGTTCGTAGCTATGGCACTTGCCTTTCTTGCAAGTAAGATTGTCCGAAACGAGGAGGGCTTCAGTATGATCGGCAATATAGTGTCCCTTGGTATGGCATTCCTGTCCGGCATCTTTGTTCCGGTGGAATTTCTTGGTGAAGGGGTCATAAAGCTGGCACATTTCCTTCCGGCTTACTGGTATGTCAAAGTCGTTGATCTTCTGGACTATGAGGCAAAGATACCATCGGAAGCATTCGTATATATGGGGATCGAGGTGCTCTTTGCAGCCGCCATCATCACAATTGCAATCGTGATCGACCGTGCCAGAAACCAACGCTTGGTGAGTAGTTAGATGATGAAAGTTTTATAAAAAGGGAAGTGGACATTATCTATTATTCCGCAAGACGCTTTCGCTCTGTTTCTCATGTAGCGGTACTAAAGTTCACCACTCCGTGGTTCACTAAGTACCGACATTCGAAAAGGCTTGCTTCATAATAATAATGTCCACTTCCCTTTTACATAAAACTTTCATCATCTGGAAGCTACATTCCTGTTATGAAGGAAACATATCTGGAAATCGATATATGAAACAAAATGGGAAATAGCATTACTATTATGAAGCAAGCCTTTTTTAATGCCGGTTCTTAGCGAGTCGCCATGGGCGAGGAGCTTAGTACCGTTGCGTTAAAATAGAGTGCGAACGACTTGCGGAATAATATGTAATGTATTTCCCATTTTATTTCAAAGATTTACGGAAGAAATTTCCTTTATAACAGGAATGCCGCTTCCATTTCAACTATTATTTGTCGTTGTTTTTGTTCTTCTCATTCATCATTGCGCGGACTTTCATGGACAGACCGAACAGGTTGATGAATCCGGTTGCATCCTTATGGTCATACAGCTCACCGGTAGTGAAGCTTGCAAGACTCTCAGAATACAGAGAATATGGAGAAGTTGTTCCGGCTTTGATGATGTTTCCTTTGTACAGTCTCATCTTAACCTGACCGGTAACTGTCTCCTGTGTCTTTTCAACAAATGCCTGAAGAGCCTCACGGAGAGGGCAGAACCACTTTCCTTCGTATACAAGATCTGCAAACTTGGTTGCTACGAGCTTCTTGTATGCAAGGGTTTCACGATCCAGAGTCAGCTCCTCTAACTGCTTGTGAGCTTCCATCAGAATTGTTCCGCCGGGAGTCTCATAAACACCACGGGACTTCATGCCGACAACACGGTTCTCGACGATATCGATAATACCGATACCATGCTTGCCGCCTAAACGGTTTAATTCACGAATGATATCAGAAACTTTCATCTTTGTACCGTTAATAGCAGTTGGGATACCCTTTTCAAAATCAAGTGTCAGATATTCATCCTCATCCGGTGCCTTTTCAGGGGTAACACCGAGAACCAGAAGATCATCGTAGTTTGGTTCGTTTGCAGGATTCTCCAGTTCCAGACCTTCATGGCTGATGTGCCAGATATTACGGTCACGGCTGTAAGAATGAGCAGCATCAAACGGAAGATTGATACCGTGTGCCTGACAGTATGCAATCTCCGCATCCCGGGAATCCAGCTTCCATTCTGGCTGTCTCCATACAGCGATAACCTTGATGTCAGGAGCAAGAGCCTTAATTGAAAGCTCAAATCTTAACTGGTCATTTCCTTTTCCTGTTGCGCCGTGACAGATCGCAACAGCACCTTCCTTACGAGCAACCTCAACTAATTTCTTAGCGATCAGAGGTCTTGCGAAAGAAGTACCGAGTAAATATTTATTCTCATATACAGCATCTGCCTGAACGGTTGGCATGATGTATTCATCACATAATTCATCAACAACATCCAGAATGTATAACTTGGAAGCTCCTGAATATTTTGCTCTTTCATCCAGTCCTTCCAGCTCACTTTCCTGTCCTACGTCGATGCAGGCGCAGATAACATCGTAATCATAAGTTTCCTTTAACCAAGGGATGATAGCTGTTGTATCAAGGCCGCCTGAGTATGCAAGAACAACTTTGTCTTTTGCCATTTCTAAATCCTCCTTAAAATCCGTCTGTGTGGAATATGTACATTTCTGATATATCATAATTCCATTTGTTGAATAAAGGACATATCGTCCTGTCTGCAAATTAATATATAACGGTAGTGAATATTATGCAAGTGTTTTTTGAATAGAAAAGTGGAAAAAATAAAAAAGAAACAAAATGTAAGAAAACAGAATTTACAATATAGAAGAGGGATAGAAGAAAAAATACGATCATGAAACAAAAAGAATAAAATATGAATATTACATATACAAATATGAATAATATACACACACATTGAATTACAGGAAACATCGGTTTGTATATAATGAATAGAAAGTTGTAACAAATCAGAAAAAAATAGTAGAAATAAGAAAAAATAGGAATAATGTTTGAGTATCTTGTAGAAATGCTATATAATATAATAGACTGTGGATACTGGTTATTATAGACTGTGAATGGGAAATCCTGAAGTTAGAAATCACAGCCAGATATAATAATTCGGGTGAAAGAATGAAAAGTTTTTTGATTAACAGGAGGAATAAGAGATGAAAGGCATTATTTTAGCCGGAGGATCTGGAACAAGGTTATATCCGTTGACAAAAGTAACATCGAAGCAGCTGCTTCCGATTTATGATAAACCGATGATCTATTATCCGATGTCAGTTCTGATGAATGCAGGGATCCGTGATATATTGATCATTTCAACACCGCAGGATACTCCAAGATTTGAGGATCTGTTGGGAGATGGAAGTCAGTTTGGTGTAAATCTTACTTATGCTGTACAGCCTACACCGGATGGACTTGCACAGGCTTTTGTTATTGGTGCGGATTTTATTGGTGATGATACTGTGGCAATGGTTCTCGGTGATAATATTTTTGCAGGCCACGGACTTAAAAAGAGATTACGTGCAGCTGTTCAGAATGCGGAAAACGGTAAGGGTGCAACTGTATTTGGTTATTACGTAGATGATCCGGAGCGGTTTGGAATTGTTGAATTCGACAAAGACGGACGTGCGATCTCGATTGAGGAAAAACCGGAAAAGCCAAAGAGCAATTACTGTGTAACAGGTCTCTATTTTTACGATAATAAAGTTGTTGAATATGCAAAGAATCTGAAACCATCCGCCAGAGGCGAGCTTGAGATCACCGATCTGAACCGTATTTATCTTGAACATCAGCAGTTAAATGTAGAGCTTCTCGGACAGGGATTCACATGGCTGGATACAGGGACACATGAGAGTCTGGTTGATGCCACGAACTTTGTAAAGACGATAGAGCAGCATCAGCATAGAAAGATTGCATGTCTTGAGGAGATTGCATACCTGAATGGATGGATTTCCAGAGAAGAAGTTCTTGAAGTATATGAAGTTTTGAAGAAGAATCAGTATGGACAGTATCTGAAGGATGTATTAGATGGTAAGTATCTGGATGTGCTTGCATAGCTTTTGCAGATAAAAAGATAAAAGATAGATTGAGGAGAAAGATAAAAATGAGTAAAACAATCATAGTAACAGGTGGAGCCGGCTTTATCGGTTCAAATTTTGTATTCCATATGCTTGATAAATATCCGGAATATCGTATCGTATGCTTGGACAAGCTGACATATGCAGGTAATCTGTCAACACTTGAGCCGGTAATGAAGAATCCGAATTTCAGATTCGTTAAAGCGGATATTTGCGACCGAGATGCCGTTTACCGGTTATTTGAGGAAGAAAAGCCGGATATCATTGTGAACTTTGCAGCAGAGAGTCATGTTGACAGAAGTATCGAGAATCCGGATATCTTCTTAAAGACAAATATTATGGGTACGGCAGTGCTTATGGATGCCTGCAGAAAATATGGAATTGAGAGATATCATCAGGTATCCACCGATGAAGTGTATGGAGATCTGCCGCTTGACAGACCTGATCTGTTCTTTACAGAAGAAACACCGATTCATACAAGCTCTCCTTACAGCAGCTCAAAGGCAGCAGCAGATCTTCTGGTATTGGCATACCACAGAACTTACGGATTGCCTGTCAGCATATCCAGATGTTCGAATAACTATGGACCGTATCATTTCCCGGAGAAACTGATACCATTAATGATCGCAAATGCATTGAATGACAAGCCTCTTCCCGTATATGGTGAGGGCTTGAATGTGCGTGACTGGTTATATGTAGAAGATCATTGTAAGGCTATCGACCTGATCATTCATAAAGGGCGTGTTGGCGAAGTATACAATGTCGGTGGTCACAATGAGAAACAGAATATTGAGATCGTTAAGATCATCTGTAAAGAACTTGGCAAGCCTGAGTCTCTGATCACACATGTTGGCGATCGTAAAGGACATGATATGCGCTATGCAATCGATCCGACAAAGATCCATAATGAACTTGGATGGCTTCCGGAGACAAAGTTTGAAGATGGAATAAAGAAGACGATCCGGTGGTATCTTGATAACAGAGAATGGTGGGAGACCATTATCTCGGGAGAATACCAGAATTACTATGAGAAGATGTATGGTAATCGTTAATTTGTGGAAAAGAGGTAGAGAAATAAGATGGGACAGATTAAAGTTACAAAAGCACCGATAGAAGGATTGTACATTATTGAACCTGCAGTACATGGAGACAGCAGAGGATATTTTATGGAAACCTATAACCAGAAGGATATGGAGGAAAATGGTCTGAATATGGTATTTGTTCAGGATAATCAAAGTATGTCGACAAAAGGCGTGCTTCGTGGACTTCATTTTCAGAAGAAATATCCGCAGGGAAAACTAGTACGTGTGATTAAAGGTGCAGTTTATGATGTTGCTGTTGATCTGAGATCAGGAAGCGAAACATATGGAAAATGGTATGGTGTGGAGTTGACAGAAGAGAACAAGAAGCAGTTTTATATCTCGGAAGGTTTCGCTCATGGATTTTTAGTTTTATCGGATACGGCGGAATTTTGTTATAAGGTAACAGATTTCTATCATCCCGGTGATGAGGGCGGTCTGGCATGGAATGATCCTGAAATTGGTATTGAGTGGCCGAAGGTCTTTGGTGAATATCAGGGAAACGCAAGTGCGGAAGGGTATCATCTGGAAGATGGAACCGCGCTCAACCTGAGTGATAAGGACCAGAAATGGCTGGGATTAAAGGAAACATTTAAGTTCTAATAAAGTTTTTAGTTGCAGAGAGGATGTCTTTCACTAATGGATAATAAGACTACACAGTATGATAAACGTCTATCGGAATACAGAGACAGACTGTTACAACGGAATAAGGAAATGACAACGGACGATGATGAGCTGATCGATTCGATCATCAATCAGAATGAACCGGAAAATAGCAAAGCTGACGGTAAAGCAGATGGTACATCTGAGGAGAAAATGGCAGATTCTGTATCAGATGCTTCTTCGGCGAAAGAAACACCGGTATCGGAATCCTATAAGGAATATGCAGACAAATTAGAGTCGGTATTAAAAGAGGTTGGGGTTGCGACAGCGGAGAAGTCCGAATCAAAGCAGCCGACAGAGAGAATAAAAGAAGACCGTGTAGCCGAAGAACGGAAAAGGCTTGCTTATAAGAAACTCGGTTATGAAGAACAGACGCAGGATGATACCATGGAATCTGAGGCAGATATGGAAGAATCGGAAGAAGATGGACATACAGTTGCTGATGTATTTGCAAATCTGAGAGAAAGTGTCCGGGATGCAGTAGGTGAGGCTGAGAAGAAGGTCAGAAGCCGGAAGCCTGTTAGATCAGAAGTGGGTAATGATGGACAGAAACGATCATTTCGACTGAATACACTCGGTAAATGGGCGGTTACAGGCATTGTATTGTTCGTAGTATTCCTGATCCTTACGATCGGTTATGTATCGGCGAATAAATCTTATAAGTATAATCAGATGGATATTCGTCCGATCAAGAACAGTGATCTGGTTGTCAACGAAGGTGTAAAAGAACAGACAAAGGGTTATACCACGATTGCACTTTACGGAGTTGATTCCAGAGATTCAAATCTGGATACAGGAACAAACAGTGATGCGATCATTTTACTCAGTATCAATAAAGATACAAAAGAAGTTAAGATGGTTTCGGTATACAGAGATACATTGTTACAGATACAGAGCGACTCTCAGACAACTCATAAGGTCAATTACGCATATCAGCTCGGGGGTGCTTTAATGTCGATCAATACGTTAAATGCAAATCTGGATCTTGCTATATCGGATTATATTACCGTTGATTTTAATGCTATGGCAGATATAATCAATACGCTGGGAGGCGTAGAGGTAACGGTAACAGAAGATGAGGTAAATAATCTGAACAAGAATCTTGCGGAACAGATCGGTATTTCGGGAAAATATTCCGAGGGCGTTCATGAGGCGGGAACGAAGGTATTAAACGGACAGCAGGCAGTTGCATATTCCAGAATCCGAAGCACGGGTAAAGGAGATATTACCAGAACCATGAGACAGCGTACCGTATTACTTGGTCTGGTAAATAAAATGATAAATGCAGACAGTAAGATGATATCGAATCTGATCGATGTATCCTTTAGCTGCATATCAACCAGTCTTACAAAGGATGAAGTGACTTCGTTGGCGAAAGATATTGCTGACTATAAGATTACAGGAAATATTGGATTCCCGTTCGCTTATACACCGATGTCCTTAGATGGTAAAGGCAGTGTGATCGTAGCAGCGGATCTGAATGCAAATGTTACAGCATTACATGAATATCTGTATGGAACATCGGGTTATACTCCGTCGACTACAGCATCATCTATAAGCACAGAAGTATCATCGGAAACGGGAGTGGCAGCAACAGAAGCAATTGATATAGATAAGGTATCAGGCGAAACTGCTGTTACAACACAGGAAAGCAGTGAAACTTCGAGTGAATCGGCAACAAATGGATCTGAAACAGGTTCGACAACAGAAGTACAGACGATCACGACACCTCCGGCGGGAATGATAGAAAATGAATAATATCAGAATCCGTCTGAGACTTTTCACAGGGAAGATTCCGGTGCTGACAGTGATCATATGTGTGATAGTATTACTTTTCGGGAAATACAGACAGATGGAATATGTCCGGGCGAATGAAACCGGAGTAATAGAGATAGAAAATACAGAGATTTTACCGGAGCAAATATTTTGCAGGCGCAATACCAATGACAGCTTCCCTGTACGTGGGGTATTGCTTCATGAATGGATTAAAGATATAAGACAGAATCTTGCATGGGCAGGTATGACAGAACGATATATCGCTCATATGGGACTGCATGAAAAGGTATGTCAGATGATGTTTGTAAATCCTGAGAATCTGGTTTTAAGTCATGATGTGACCAAGCTGGATAAGGAATTTAAGTCGGCGCTTAAGAAGTATCCTGTCGGTGGGATTATGCTGAAATCAAAAAACATACAGACGAAAAAACAGCTGAAAAAGCTGTTGAAGAAAATGCAGGATAATTCTGATATTACACTCTTCCTTGCTGTAGATGAGGAAGGCGGAACGGTCAGCCGCGTAATGCAGAAGCTTGGCAATATAGATGGCGGTGATATCGGATCAATGTATGATTACAGAAATCTGGGTGGAGATATTGCGTATGAGAATGCAAGACAGATCGGAGATAATCTGTCGTATTATGGATTTAACCTTGATTTTGCTCCGGTAGCAGATGTATGGTCAAATCCGGGGAATACAGTCATAGGAAAGAGAGCTTACAGCAATATTTATAGTGAAGCGGCGGAATTAATTCCATATGCGGTGCGCGGTTTTCACGCAGGCGGAGTGCTCTGTACTTTGAAGCATTTTCCCGGGCATGGCAATACAAAAGAAGATTCCCATTATGGAAATGCATATGTATATGAGACGAAAGATGATCTCGAAAACAATGAATTTCAGTCGTTTCGGGCAGGAATTGATGCAGGAGCTGACTTTGTGATGGTAGGGCATATGATCGTAACCGATATATCGAATATCCCATCCGATCTTTCTAAAGAAATCGTGACAGATATTCTTCGGACAGAACTTGGTTTTTCCGGAGTAATCATTACGGATTCGTTGCAGATGGAATCAATTACCGATACATATTCAGCCGGGGATGCTGCGATCTATGCGGTGGCTGCAGGAAATGATATGATATTGGAACCGGAAAATCTGGAACAGGCAGTTGAGGGGATAAAGCAGGCGGTAAAAGATCAGATTATTGCGGAGGCTCGGATCAACGAAAGCGTAAGAAGAATTTTGGTGATGAAGCATACTGCTATTGAGAAAGAATAGACCGATTGGGCAAATTCAAATACAAAACGCACACAATGCAGATTGTATATTTTAAAAGTAAAAGACACGATTTCAATGGAAAAACCATTGCAATTGTGTCTTTTTAATTTGCAATAATTGATATTGATTACACAAAACACTTTATAAAATTAAGTTTGCAAACTATCTGACAATTTGACGAAAAAAGTTGTTTACAAACGGAAAAAAAGATAGTATGATTACAAATCATAAAAAGCACAGAGCCGCATTTGAGAATTACTATCAGATAACCTGACTATAAGATCTCTACAGGTACTGTCAATAAGTTGGAAAGGAAAACGAGCATGGAAGATAACAGAAACGTAGTAAATCCAGGGTTATACAGTGAAGAATACGAACATGATAACTGTGGTATCGGTGCCGTTGTTAATATCAAAGGCATTAAGACACATGAAACCGTAAATAATGCGTTAAAGATTGTTGAAAATCTGGAACACAGAGCAGGAAAAGACGCAGAAGGAAAAACCGGTGATGGTGTAGGTATCCTTCTTCAGATTTCACATAAATTTTTTAAGAAAGCAGTTGCGGAGCTCGGATATGATCTGGGTAAAGAACGTGATTATGGTATTGGTATGTTTTTCTTTCCGCAGGATGAACTGCCAAGAAAACAGGCAATGAAGATGTTTGAGGTTATTGTCGAGAAAGAGGGACTTGAGTTCCTGTGTTGGAGAATGGTTCCGACTACTCCGGGAATTCTTGGAAAGAAGGCTGTTGATGTTATGCCGTGCATTATGCAGGCATTTATCAAGAGACCTGACAGCGTGAAAACGGGACTTGATTTTGACCGAAAGCTTTACTTTGTCAGAAGAATATTTGAAGAAAGTAATGATGATACCTATGTACCATCACTTTCCAGTAAAACGATCGTATATAAAGGTATGTTCTTAGTTGGAGAACTTCGTAAGTTCTATAACGACCTTCAGGATCCGGATTATGAATCAGCGATCGGACTTGTACATTCGAGATTCTCCACGAATACAACTCCTAGCTGGCTTCGGGCACATCCGTATCGTTATCTCTGCCATAATGGTGAGATCAATACGATTCGTGGAAATGAAGATAAGATGATCGCCAGAGAAGAGACAATGGAATCTACGATCATGCAGGACGAGATGTACAAGGTTATGCCTGTACTTGATCCAAATGGTTCCGATTCCGCAAGACTGGATAACTGTCTTGAATTCCTTGTATTAAATGGTATTCCGCTTCCGCTGGCAGTTATGATCACGATCCCTGAACCATGGGAAAATGATCGATTTATGAGCCAGGAGAAAAAAGATTTCTATCAGTATTATGCAACAATGATGGAGCCATGGGACGGACCTGCATCGATCCTGTTCACAGATGGAGATATCATGGGTGCAGTGCTTGACCGTAACGGACTCAGACCTTCCAGATATTATATAACAGATGATGATTATTTGATCCTTTCATCTGAAGTTGGTGTGTTAGAGGTCGATCCATCTAAGATCGTGAAAAAAGACCGTCTGAGACCGGGACGTATGTTGTTAGTCGATACAGTGAACGGAAGGTTGATATCAGATGATGAGATCAAGGAGAAATATGCAAAAGCAAAACCATATGGTGAATGGCTTGACAGTAATCTGGTTCATTTAAATGATCTTAAGATACCGAATATTCGTGTAGAAGAATATACAGATGAAGAGCGTGCAAAACTCCAGACCGCATTTGGTTATACATTTGAAGATTTTAAAAATACAATCTATCCAATGGCTGAAAAAGGAGCAGAGGCAATCAGTGCGATGGGAACTGATACTCCGCTTGCAGTATTATCAAACAGCCACAAGCCATTGTT
>UMGJ01037398.1_pt1 | contig 13139 bp, 17 predicted proteins | sample 1965221 | NCBI WGS metagenome assembly UMGJ01 (sample SAMEA4836067, study PRJEB28245) | human gut metagenome | biome: gut microbiome; material: fecal sample | place: Denmark | collected 2008
TAACCAAAAAACAGAACGTTTTTTTATATATTATCACAATAAAAAGGCGACCTTTTTTCAAGGCCGCCCTTATTGAAATTAATTATAACTCGTAGTCAATAGCAACGCTTGTTTCGGCAACCGAATGCATATGCTTTTTTACCACTGAGCAATGATATTCATCATTTTGATATTCCTCAAGTGCATTTCTGTCATCAAGCTTAACCTGCAAAATGATGTCGTATGACCTTTGAGAGTGAAGAAAATCAACGCCGACCTCAATCCCACGAAGAAGGGGGACATTACCCTCCATTGATTTCAAAATATTTGCCGCCTTTTCACATTCTTCCAAGCTGTTGTCTTTAAGCTTGAAGCATACAATATGCTTAATCATAGTCGTTCTCCTTTAAATAAAATAGTTCTTTTTGTCGAAAGACAAATAAAAAATGAAGCCGACGTACGAGTCGGCTTCAAAATAAACTTATTTAGCGATATCCGAAGCACGTGATTCTCTGATAATATTAACCTTAATCTGTCCCGGATATTCCATTTCGCTTTCGATTTTTTTAGCGATTTCATGAGCAATATATGGCATTTTTTCGTCATTGATAACGTCAGGCTTAACCATAACTCTTACTTCACGACCTGCCTGAATTGCATATGCTCTTTCAACACCGTCGAAGCTTGTGGAAATCTCTTCAAGCTGCTCTAAGCGCTTGATGTAATTTTCAATATTTTCTCTTCTTGCACCCGGCCTTGCTGCACTTACTGCATCTGCTGCCTGAACAAGACACGCAACAATGGTTTTACATTCAATCTCGCCGTGGTGGGCTGCGATTGCGTGAACGATAGCGTCGCTTTCCTTGTATTTCTTAGCCCATTCAACACCTAATGCGATGTGAGAACCTTCCATTTCGTGGTCAAGCGCCTTGCCGATATCGTGCAAAAGACCTGCTCTTCTTGCCTGCTTTTCATCTGCGCCTAATTCGGCAGCCATAAGACCTGCGATATATGAAACCTCAAGCGAATGCTTTAATACGCTTTGACCGTATGATGTACGATATTTAAGCTTACCTAAAAGCTTTACAAGTTCAGGGTGAATTTGACCGCAATTAGCTGAAAGAACTGCTTTTTCGCCCTCTGTTTTAATTGTTTGATTAACTTCACGAGTAGCTTTATCAAAGCATTCTTCAATCTTTGTCGGATGGATTCTTCCGTCTTGAATAAGATGCTCAAGTGTGAGCCTTGCAATCTCACGTCTGACAGGGTCAAACGAACTGATTGTAATAGCTTCAGGCGTGTCGTCAATGATTAATTCAACACCTGTAATTGTTTCGATAGAACGGATATTTCTACCCTCTCTTCCGATAATTCTGCCTTTCATTTCGTCATTCGGAAGAGCAACAACCGAAACAGTTGTTTCAGCTGTGTGGTCAGCCGCACAACGTTGAATTGCAGTTGAGATGATTTCTTTAGCCAAAACATCACTTTGGTCCTTAATCATCTGCTCGTTTTCAAGAATACGCTTGCTTTTTTCAGTATCAAGTTCCTCATTAAGGTTGGCAAGGAGTTGGTCCTTCGCCTGCTCTTGAGTAAGACCTGAAATGCGCTCGAGCATATCAAACTGGCTTTTCTTGATGCCGTCGATTTCGAGTAGCTTGTCGTCAAGCTGCTTTTGCTTAACGCTGATATTTTCATTTTTCTTTTCAAGGGAATCTGCTCTTTTATCAAGATATTCTTCTCTTTGATTTAAGCGGTTCTCTTGCTTTTGAACCTCTGTTCTTCTTTCACGAATTTCCTTATCGGCATCGTGACGAAGCTTGTGTATTTCATCCTTTGCTTCAACAAGTCTGGCTTTTTTAGTAGCCTCTGCCTCATTTAAAGCATTATTTATAATTTTGGTTGCCTGCTGAGTTGCAGAACCGATTTCTTTTTCACTTGTTTTTCTGCGATGCTCACCGCCAAACACGAAACCGATAACACCAAAAATCAATGCACATAAAACACCGACAATAATCGGCACAATTACACTACTCATTATCAAACAGCACCTCCTTCTTCATTAATTTTTAATTTCTTAAATTTTTTTAATCTCGAAATTTTACCATCAGAAAAGGTACAGTTTATAATGCAAATTTTACTAAAAGTCATACAAAATTCAATAACAATATGTAAAACTTATCTAATAATATACACCTATATCTTGTATATGTCAAGTGTTTTTAAATGCGTAAAAATATATGTAGCCTTGCAAATTCATTAATAAAAATCATCAAAAGTGTTTATTTAAGCGAAATAATGTAAAAATATCTGTTGACAATATTTTTTTTTGGTGTTAAAATGAGGTCAAATCGATGAGAAGGACACGATTTGCTTTTAACCTTTTCTCAGAGAGCACACGTTGGGTGGAAGTGTGCAAAAGGCAAAGTGAATTACCACCTTTGAGTACCTTTAATACAGGTCGGGCGCTCCCGTTACAGAGTAGATGAGCGGCGCAGTTTTGTTTGTTTTAACGTTATTGCGCAATTCAGGTGGAACAGTGGATTATTAATTCACCCTGATTAATTTCAGGGTGATTTTTTTATTTATGGAGGGAATAACAATGATTATTAAATTAAAAGACGGTTCAATTAAGGAATATGATTCACCTACTACAGCAGCTGAAATAACCAAAGATATTTCAATGGGGCTTTACAGAAACGCTTGTTGCGTTCTTGTTGACGGTAAGGTTAAGGATTTAAGAACTGTTATTGACAGCGACTGCTCTTTTGAAGTTCTTACATTTGATGATGAGGACGGAAAAAAGGCATTTAACCACACCGCATCTCACGTTATGGCTCAGGCAGTTAAAAGGCTTTATCCAAATGCCAAGCTTACTATCGGTCCTTCTATTGAAAACGGATTTTATTACGATTTTGACATAGATACTCATTTCACTCAGGATGACCTTGATAAAATAGAAAAAGAAATGAAGGCTATTATTAAGGAAAATTATCCTATTGAAAAATTTGAACTTCCTGCTGATGAGGCTGTTAAACTTATGGAAGAAAAGAATGAGCCTTACAAGATTGAACTTATTAAGGAACACGCTGCTAAAGGCGAGCATATCAGTTTTTATAAGCAAGGCGAGTTTACGGAGCTTTGCGCAGGTCCTCATCTTATGGAAATGAAGGTTATTAAGGCATTTAAGCTTACTAACTGCACAGGTGCTTATTGGAGAGGCGATGCTGATAATAAGATGCTTTGCCGTGTTTACGGTATCGCATTTCCTAAGGCTTCAATGCTTGAAGATTATCTTAATATGCTTGAAGAGGCTAAAAAGCGTGACCATAACAAACTCGGCAGAGAGCTTGAACTTTTCACAACTGTTGATTATATCGGTCAGGGCTTGCCTATCCTTTTGCCAAAGGGTACTAAGATTATCCAAATCCTTCAAAGATTTGTTGAGGATGAGGAGGCAAGACGTGGCTGGCAGCTTACAAAAACTCCTCTTATGGCAAAGAGCGATTTATATAAAATTTCAGGTCACTGGGACCATTATAAAGAGGGTATGTTCGTTTTAGGCGACGAGGAAAAGGATAAGGAAGTATTTGCTCTTCGTCCTATGACTTGTCCGTTCCAATATCAGGCTTATCTTAATAAAGCTCGTTCTTATCGTGATTTGCCGCTTAGATATGACGAAACTTCGACTCTTTTCCGTAACGAGGCTTCAGGTGAAATGCACGGTCTTATCCGTGTTCGTCAGTTTACTATTTCAGAGGGACATTTAATGTGTACTCCTGATCAACTTGAGGACGAATTCAGAAGTTGCCTTGAACTTGCAACGTTTATGCTTAAAACTCTTGGTCTTTATGAAGATGCTTCATTCCGCTTCTCGAAATGGGACCCTAACGACCGTGAAAAGTATATCGGCACTGAGGAGCAGTGGGACGAGGCTCAGTCTAAGATGAAAAATATTCTTGATGACCTTGGTATTGATTATAAAGTCGGTATAGGTGAAGCCGCTTTCTACGGCCCTAAGCTTGATATTCAAATCAGAAATGTTTACGGCAAGGAAGATACTCTTATTACTATTCAAATTGACCAGATGCTTGCCGAAAAGTTCGGTATGGAATATGTTGATAAGGACGGCACAAAGAAAAATCCTTATATTATCCACAGAACATCAATCGGTTGTTATGAGCGTACTCTTGCTTATCTTATTGAAAAGTATGCAGGTGCATTCCCGACTTGGCTTGCTCCTGTTCAGGTTAAGCTTCTTCCTATTGCAGACCGTCACCTTGATTATCTTTATGATGTTAAAAAGGCTCTTGAGGCTAAGGGTGTTCGCTGTGAAATTGATGACAGAAGCGAGAAAATCGGATTCAAGATTCGTCAGGCTCAGCTTGAAAAGGTGCCTTATATGCTCCTTGCAGGCGATAAGGATATTGAAAATAATACTGTATCGCTTCGTACACGTTCAGGCGGAGATAAGGGCGCAATGTCACTTGATGAATTTGTTGACAAGCTTCTTAAAGAAGTTGACGATAAATCACTTGAATTAACAATGTAAAAAAAACAGAGGCGACCGTCGGTCGTCTCTGTTTTTTTGGTGGGAGTGAACTATGCAAAGTATTGATAACGCACTTGAAAAATTGTCTAAATCCAAATTTCGTTCTTCTTTTCATCTAAAAGCAAAGGATATTGCTTATATAGATGAAAAGGGAATGGATACCGTGCGCCGTCACGCAGAAGATTTTATTGAAAAAAAGCTTGCACCGGCATATCCTGAAAACGACGGTAAGCAAACCCCAATGAAAAATCATCCCGTCTTTATTGCCCAGCACGCTTGCGCCTGCTGTTGCAGGGGTTGCCTTGAAAAATGGTATAAAGTACCAAAGGGGAGAGAGCTTACAAAAACACAGCAGGAAAAAATAGTCAATCTTTTAATGGCTTGGATAAAAAAAGAATACAATGGTTATAAGAACCGGTAAAAACAGTTGTATCTGTTAAACAGAGTGTAAAAATACTATTTTCTTGTTCAAAAATTAAAGTATTAAGACAAAACTGTGCTTTATTTGTTATACTATGGATTTTATGATATAATAATTAAAAATATACAAAATTATAATATTTGGTGATTGTTATGACTCAAAAGCAAAGAATGGAACAGGGGCTGATTTATGACCCTACAGCCGATGAAATAATGAACGAGCAGACAGGTGTGGCGCAGTATTTGAAAGAATATAACTCGCTCGGCTTGGGCGATGAAAAGAGGATTGAGGAACTTCTCCGTCTTATGCTTGCCGAATGCGGAGAAAATTGCTATCTTCAACCGCAGTTTTATGCAAATTGGGGCGGAGCTCATCTTCATTTGGGCAATAATGTTTATGCTAATTTTAACTTGACTGCTGTTGATGACGGGCATATTTATATCGGAGATTGCACTATGATAGGGCCAAATGTTACTATTGCAACGGCAGGCCATCCGATTTTGCCGTCACTTAGGGAAAAGGCATATCAGTTTAATCTTGATGTTCATATAGGCAAAAACGTTTGGATAGGCGCAGGAGCGGTCATTTTGCCCGGCGTATCGATAGGTGATAATTCAGTTATCGGTGCAGGCTCAATTGTAACTAAGGATATACCTTCAAATGTTGTTGCAGTCGGTAATCCTTGCCGCATTTTGCGTGAAATAAACGACCGAGATAAGGAATACTATTATAAAAACAGAAAAATTGATATAGAATAAGATAAAATGTTGTAGTTTATATCGACAATGTAAGGGGCGACCAACGGCCGCCCTGTTTTTTTGTGTTATGCACAAAATTAATCAAATTGTTTGTTAATAAATTCCATTTTACTAATTGAATATACTTTTTAAAAATGTGCAAAATATTACAGAAATAATTACATTATTTATTAGGAGAATGGATATGAAAGCAACAGGCATTGTAAGAAGAATTGACGATTTGGGCAGAATTGTCATCCCAAAGGAAATCCGCCGTTCATTCAGAATTAAAGAAGGTGACCCGTTACATACATCATTGACACCGTATGAAAAGTTCTGTTATGCAATGCTTCAGTTCGCTGAACGTTGCATCGGAAAATAAATTTTACGGAGGTCATAGAAATGACAGAGTATGAGAAAATGGGCGGTACATATCGCCAAGAGGGAGATTACATTCTCCCAAATCTCGAAATTGCCGCAGGGCAAGACAGCCCCATTGGAATATGGGGAGAGCGACACAGACGATTTCTGAAATCGCACCATCGGGTAAGGTATTATAATTTGTTGACAAACGGAACGCTTAACTGCTACCTTGCAGACATCAATCAGCAAGCCGAGGAAATGTTTGAGAGTATCGTAAAATCACTTGCTGAAAAAGAGGGCGTTACGGAAAAATTGAAAGCCGCCGCACCGTTGGAATGGGTGCAAAAAATGAATAATATCCGTAACCGAGCTATGGAAATTGTGAATAGCGAGGTGATATTTGTATGAAAAAATTTTCTGTATTTATCATTTCAGTTTGCTTAACATTATGTATCGTTGGTTGCACTTCTACTAACGAGAAAGAAAAAATAGTTTCAGAGAATGAAGCAACAACCTCATTTACTGAAATAACCAAACCCGAAAACTCGTATGTGCATACAGAAAACGAGCCGACTGAAAATAGTACATTGTCGGCAGAAACAACATCATTTACCACATCTGAAAATGTTGCTGAAAAGGTATCAAAAGAGCCGATTATCTCCGCTACAACAACGACAAAAAGTGATAGTTTAGATAATAATCAAACGCAAAATAAAACTGTTGCAAACGAAAATTCAGACACCGAAAGCACCTCGATAATTGTACCCGAGACCACAACTAAAGTTCAAGAAGAACAAAAATTTGATGTATCATATTGGTTAGCATACGCACAAAATTATGCTCAAAGTATTGGCTTGACTCTTGATGAAACGGCTACCGAATGTTGGGATAATCCTATATCGGCAAACGCTAATAGCAAAAATATTGGAGCTGATATAGAGAACAGATTGAATCGCTACAAGAGTATTGAAGGCTTCACAGCGGTGTGGATATGGGCGAAAAAGGTGTCCGATACACAGTATGAAATCTATATCGGATACGCATAAATGAATAAGCACGGATTGCAGAATACTCTGTTGTCCGTGCTTATTTTATTGTCCAATATAAAATTTTAAATAAGAATTCTTAAATGAAAATTATGTGCGTAATCTTAGCGAGCAGACCGTTGTGATAGCCAAACGGTAGCCTGCCCGCTTTCTGCACTTACTGAGCGAGCAGACCATTTATGGACAGGTTTGTCCATAACGGTGCTGTCGCTCGTGCAATCTCAGCGAGCAGTGTATTTATGGATACATTCCATAAATACCTCGTTAGGGCTGCGCCCTAATACCCGTCGAAAGAAAAAACGGCAGAGAACGAGTCTCTGCCGTGAAAGAGATTTATTTGTTAATTCTGCCTTCAGCATAGTTGATTTCTTCCTCTATGCTTTTTACATACTCGTTATAGTCAACCCACTTTCGCATATGTTCCGATTTGAAATTTTGCTGATTGTAATTTTCGGGGGTTACTTTGGCAAGGCGAGAGCGAAGAGCAGCAACAAGCTCTTCGCTTTGGGTTTGTTCAACTATTTCCTCAAAAATTTCCGAAAGGAAATACAGTTCCTCATCGTCGCACTCGTTTTGTAGAAAATTTATTGTAGCGGCAACATCCTTTGTAAACAATTCAATGGTTGCCTTCCAATAATCTTCAACCCAATAATTATCTTCACTTTCGACTACACGAAAACGAGCAGCCTCTTTTAAGGTGTCAAACTTTATCATTTATGCTTCCTCCTTATTACTGAGCTTTGATTGGAGTCGGGAAAAACAGTAGCAATTTTTCCGTTTGTTCGTTTCACGCCGATACGCACACCTTTATAAACTCCATATATTGTTTTTCCATCGGGTATATGGCGATTACCTTTAAGTCCGGCAACGTGTTCTCCTGCACGACGAATATCTTTATCCGACCACGATTTTGGAAACCACGATTGTCCGATACCTTCCTTTTTACTGCGTTCTTTGTGATTTGGAACATTACCAACACGAACGCCGTTAGGATAGGTTTTAACAATATTATATTTGATTCCGTATTTATCAAGTAATGCCATACCTTTTTGGCTGTGTCCGCCATTATTAAGTCGCAGTTTAATTATCATTTCTCCGTTGACGCGGGTTTGGCTGCGGGTAAATGCACCTTCGCTTGAATGTACCAAGGCAAAATCGCTAACACTTCGTCCTGAGCCCTTGGTGTTAAGATAACGCCCGTTTTTGCTTGTGCCCATATCAAACCACCTTCTTCCATTTGTGGACATAGGTAGTCCAATCAGGCAGATGATGAAAACGGGTATAACGCTCATACTTACCAAAGATTTTAGGGTTATATGAGCCGTACACGATAACATCCTGCGGTGTTAATTCGATTAGCATCGCTTCAAGACCTGCTTCAAGGTAGTATTTATCCTCTTTGCTTTTACTGCACCCATAAGTGCCGATTGACACAACGCTGTTTTTCGGTATGCCCGAAAAAGCGGGTATGTAATCAAAAATACCCTTTGTATATGTCCTTTCATCACCCCAACGGGCATTAGGAATAACATACTTTCCTTGCTGTTGCAAATAATATCCTACGGAACGGCTCACACCGATATTTGCGATTTGCTCCCAAAGTGGCATATCTCGGTAAAGAGAGCAATCGGGCGTGGAGATTATTTGAATGTCTTTTAGTTCATCAATGTAATTCTGCGGTATGCTGACGAAATCTCTAAATTCGGGATCTTGCTCGTAAAACACAAGCATTTCTTCCGAAGGGTTGCTAATTTTATCCCTCTTTGAAAAAGGAACGGCAAGCGAAGGTATAACGATTTCTTTGGGAGCTTCCAAGATAGGAATTTCAAAGAAACCCTCAAAAAAGGCGGTTTCAATCAACTTCGAGTTGAAACCATCATAAAATAAATTGTTCATTATAGTTAATAATCCTTTCTCCGCTACTTGCGGAATTTTTAGTATTATTTTGCGATTTTTTCGCTATTTTTGCTTGACAAATTGACAAGCGGATTTGGATATGCTATAATGAACAAACGGCTAAGTCGGTTATTATAGCATATCCGACACAGAACTAAGCATTTCGTTTGTTGTTGCAGCAACTTGCGGAATGCTTTTTCTTTTTACTATTTACAACCATAGGCATCACCTCCAATATGTAATTCCGTCGTGTGATTAGTACCAAGAGTCCCTTTCACGCTGACGGTCGTATTCGTCCTCAAAATCATAGTAATTCTTACGAGGGGGACAAATACTATCGATAAAAGTAGCGAACTTAAAGAGGATAACATCGTCAAATTCTTTCTCTTGTCGGGAGCGCCACTCAACCGTTGTTTTAGCGAGCGTTTCAATACGCTTTTTTGCCGCCGTTTCCGAAACTTCGAAGTGTTGCATCAGAAACTCCTTTGTAATGCGGATACCCCTATTGGCAAACTCACGTAACACCTGCTCCGGCATAAGCAGTTGTGCGGCAAAGTAGTTTGTTTCTACTTCGTACCGACCATAGATTTCTTTATCGGTAACGCTAAAATCGTGATTATTTAAGGGGTGTCCCAATTCGTGCAGAATGGAATATTTTACGTGAGTCATCAGTTTACTGTCATCGTAAAATATAATCTGTCTGCCGCCATATTCAAAAATGGTTGCTGATTTACTACCAAAGGCAGTTATATCAACCCCATACTTTCGTGCTTTCTTGTATGTGCGACACTTAATGGCAGATTGCTCTTTTACAAGGCCGATGGGAGAGAATGGGAACGTGGAAATAACACGGGATTTAACCAAAATCTCGTTGGCTTTTGAATATGCTGCTGAAAAATTAGGTTTTGTGTTACTAGCCACTATTTCACTCCTCGTCATCGTCCTCAAAGATGTCATTAAACATCAATTTCAACATTCCTTCTGCTTTCTTTAATTGCTCCTCGTCTAATTTGCCGAGATTTCTTTGCAGATATTTAAGTTCTTTTTGAGCTTCGGGTATTTGAGCATTATCCGTGCTACCTAAAAGATAATCTGCGGTTGTGTCGAGAGCCTTTGCAATTCGGGCAAGAACCTCGCCACTTGGGGTACGTACTCCTTTTGCATAGTAAGACATTGCCGACTCTGTAATGTTTGCTTTCTTTGCAAAATCTTTCTGTGAAAACCCTTTGGCTTTCATCAATGCGGTAAGCCTTTCACTAAATACTGACATATATCAAACCTCCTTTAATATTTGCCGATTTTCATTATACCCCTAAATTATAACATTGTCAAGCATTTTAAATATATTTGTATTTACATCACTATAACAGTACTATATCTTGTGTTTATCAAGTGCTTGCGAGTTGTCGGTTATATAATCGCAGCAGGGAGATTATCCCCCCTGCCGCTTTGAGTTAAAGAACAGCCTTATGCATTGGTTTCTTCTTTTGGTGTACGATAGGTGCTGATTTCAGCGGTTGTCATATCGAAGCACATCACCTTGTTTTCAGCATCATACTCACCGATCACCTTATAACGCTTTTTGGAATCGTAGTCTTTAATAAAACTACGCACCACTTCAAGCAGATTTTTATTGCCGCAGGAGAGAGTATTTGTCTGCTCACTTTTCGGCTTGGAGAAAGATGTTGCCTTTGCTTCGTTGCTTTTGCACGGGCGGATAGCGAAAATCTTATTTTCTGCATCGGTGCAGTATTGCACATTTTGCGGATAATTCAAATCATCAAGCACACGTCGAGAGAAAGTGATACCGTTCTGATTGATAAAAATATCCGGTGTTGCGTTGGTTGTAATATCGAGTACCTCAAGTTTAATGTTTGCAAAATTAATAGCCATAATTTTAATTCCTTTCATCTTCTTGACATTCGTCAAGGTTATTTATTGAATTTATAAGCGATAAAAATTGCTTACGCTCATCCTTTGTCCAAGTCATATCGAGCAAAAAATACCCACGAAGAACACCTGATTTAACCCGTGCCACCGTAAACTTTTTCTGCATTACACCGACCTTTTTCTTGCGATTCCATTGTCCCGTCGCCAAGAGTTCTTGCACGTGTTCCCATTGTTTGCGGTTTATGATTGCAGGGTGGTTATTTTCCCAATACCATTGCGGTAAAATATCGTTGTTCGTAACGGATTTATGGGTTAGGTAGTCCTCTGTGTAGGTTTTTTGGTAAAGTACATCTCCGCAGTATTTTTCGTTTTTTAGAATACTCCGTATCGTGCTTTGTCCCCAACGCTCCATACCTTTTGGAGAGCGTATGCCTTGTTCCGTGAGAGAGTCAGCTATCGCTTGAGGCGAAGCTCCCTCACCAAAACTATCGTAGATAAAATGGACGATTTCGGCTTCGGCAGGCTCGATTTTAATTCGCCCGGCATAATCACGATAGTAGCCGATAGTGTTCTTGACGGAAAATTTGTATAATCCCTCTTGCATACGGTAGCGTATGCCCTCTTTAATGGCTATGCTTTTTTGTTGGCTTTCCAACTCTGCAAGAGCCGACAGAATAGAGATTATCAGCTTGTTTCCGCTGTCGCTTGTGTTAATGCCCTCCGATTCAAAAAGAACGGCAACGGGCGGTTTCAGGCTTTCCAATTTACGCAAGGTGTTAAGTATATCGACGATGTTTCGCCCGAAGCGACTTATACTCTTTGTCAGTATAAGGTCTATTTTTCCTGCTACCGCATCATCAATCATCGCTTGAAAACCTTGTCGCTTTTTTACCTGCGTTCCGCTAATGCCTTCGTCTTTATAGATTTTTACCAACTCGTAGCGTGGATTGGAGTCTATAAGCGATTGAAAATGTTGCACCTGCATTTCAAAAGAGCCGACTTGCGCTTCTTCCGCTGTACTTACACGGCAGTATGCCGCAACCCTTATTTTTGGTGCTTCTTCAAATGCATACAGTTTCTTTTCGGGCATAATAACCCGTCCTTTACGCTCGCCACTTCGGTTTTTTGCGATGGTATCCCGTATGTGCTTTTTTTCTTCTTCTCGTTTGTCCGTTTTTTGTTGTTGCTTACGGGCAGATTCAATACGTTGGGCATCTAATTTTTTAGCCAATTATTCGCACTTCAAGTGTGCGATAAGATAATACACCAACCACACACCCCTTTCCGTTTCAAAATATCGCATTGTACATCACCTCCAATCTGCCGATAAAATTTATATGCTCACCTCCGCAGACTTGGAAACACGGCGGTAAACACCGAAAAGAGAACAATAAAAAAGCGACAGAACTTAATCTGCCGCAGTATTGATTTGATTTAAATTATGTAATCCTTTATATCCACAATGTTCAAGCCTTGCTTTTTTGCGTATTCATAGGTTTGTGCAGCTCCGCCCCAGCCGTGAGTAACATAGCAGATAGCATATTGAGAGTTGTCCACAAGATAACGATTACGCTTCGGGATTGCTGCCTTAAAGTGATATTTCTCAAATCCATTGGGATAAAGTATCTCATCAAAGAGGTCTTTGTTCCGTATGGTAAAGTTAAGGTACGGAATTACAAGAATATTGCGGATATGCGGATACTTTTTCTTTAACTCATATACAACCCTTGCGCCGAGCCAATCAAAATCGCCTTGCCCGCCCGAAAGGAAAGTTTTAACACCTTTTTGTATCAAATCTTCGGCTGCAACACGGACGGTTTCTTTGTCCGCCCCATAACACTCGCTATGCCCGATAAATATTGCGGTTTTATCCATTGCGTCATCTCCATAGGCTATACATAGCCCGAAAGTAGTACGCGTAGCCTATAACGATTAAAAAAATTGACTACACTATATATGTGAATTTGTATATAGGAGTAGTCGTTATGTCAGACCAACGCTCACCGCTTTGTAAGGCGGTTAAAAACAGAATATTACAAATTTGCGATGAAAAGGATTTAACCATAAATGCGTTGGCAACCGTTGCGGGATTGCCACCATCCTCAATAAAAAATATCCTTTACGGCAAGAGTAAAAATCCTAAAATCGCAACCATAAAAATTATTTGCGACGGGGTTAATATGTCCCTTAAAGAATTTTTTGACTCGGCGGAGTTCGATAACCTCGACCAAGAAATAGAGTAGTAACGGCAGGGG
>UMGJ01091195.1_pt1 | contig 13048 bp, 14 predicted proteins | sample 1965221 | NCBI WGS metagenome assembly UMGJ01 (sample SAMEA4836067, study PRJEB28245) | human gut metagenome | biome: gut microbiome; material: fecal sample | place: Denmark | collected 2008
CTTCTTCATTCATTGTAAAAAATGGCCATTCATTCTCGCTGACGGTTATTTTCTTCTGTTCTGTTGTCGTTACCTCCAAAGTGATAACACTCAAACTAAAGTTAAAAATTCATTTTCTACAAGCCAAGCAAGATACAATATCCTCTAATACAAGGATGCCAAAACAGATTAATATAATCATTAATTTCTTTTTTTATATCTTCACAAACAGTACTAAAATCTTCATTCGTGTAGTAATTAAGATATTGTTTCGTTTTTTCAAAATAATTATGAATAGTTTCTCTCATGTCTACATACCTCAATTTAATAAATTTTGTAATAATCCTTGTAGAATATTACAGATCCGCCATGAGAAGCCATTTCCAGATTGGTATGACCTCTATATTTATACCGTCATATTCAAGATTTGTCTCTTCACTGTTGGTAATAAGGATGCATTTGGAGCCGGGAATAAAATTGTTTAATTTGGCAAATGCACGAGTTTCGCGTTCTTTTGTGTCTATATCGTCTAAAACTTGCAGGCTTACCTGTATGGCGAGACTTTCAGAAGGTATATAGAAGTCTATTTCTATGTTGCTTTCAAAGAAAAAAACATTTTCTACGCCATAGCGTCTGATAAGTTCAATCGCAACAAGGTTCTCCAATTGGGCTGATTTTGAATCAAGCAACATAAGGCCAAGAAGGCCGGTGTCCATAAAATAGTATTTTGGCGATGTCTCTTTATCAACAAGCTTAGCCGCATAATTTTGTAGGGTAAAGAGAAGATACGAGTCGATCATGTAGCCAACGTAGTTTATGACGGTCTGCTTTCCTATGGCCATGCCGGTGCTTTTTAATATATTGGTCAATCTGCTGAAAGACAGAGGCTTGGTAACTGATTCGGCTATTTTTTTGAGTATCAGTTTTATGGCAAAATCATTAGATATCTTATTTCTCGTTATTATATCCCCAAGGTAGATAGTTTGATAAATGCTGCTAAGAAATGCGCGTTTGTTCTTTATATCAACCAATTCGGGAAAAGCACCAAAGGTGACATATTCGTTGTACAGACTTAATACATCGGCTCTATCCTTGGTGCCGATCACATCAAGATAGTTTTTTTCTCTGTGATTGGCGGTAAGATATTCTGCAAATGAATATGGATAAACGTTCATGATGATAAATCTTCCACCGAGAGTAGAGGCGATTTCGCTGCTGAGCATTTTGCTGTTGCTTCCTGTGATGTTGATTCGGTATTTCATATCAGCTATCCGACGCACAAATTTTTCCCAACCGCTTATGTTTTGAATTTCATCAAGAAACAAATATGGCTTGTTAGTTGAGCCAGACATTTCAAGACCTATTTCTAATATAGTATTTAGATCTGTAACCTTAGTTTCTAAAAGACGCTCATCTTCAAAATTTACATATACTATCTGTGAAAGGGGAACACCTTTTGATTCAAGTTGTTTTATCTGTTGGTACATCAAATATGATTTACCAGTTCTTCTAATCCCAACAAAGCAATAATTAACATTTTCTTCCAAAGGGTATTGTCTGGTTATAATGGTATTGTTAAGATAGGTATCTTTCTGATCTATCATTATCTGTTTTAAGGTGTCTCTATTCATGGCAAATCCTCCTTTATCCAGGACAATCATACACTATTTTCGTCTTGTTTACAAGACGAAAATAGTGTATGATTGTCTCCTATTAAAGATAGTATATACAGTTGAGAGGGAAGTATTAATGTCTCATGTAAATTGCCTACGGCAACACCGCAAGCTCTTTGCCTAACTCCAGCTCCTTCGTCATAAGTAAACCCCCCTTTCCTAATAATCTGAACTACCACCTTCTCTCTGCATAAATGCTGTGATAATACGCGAAATGCTGAAAAGATAACCATCTCCAACATGATTGGAGTGTTGTTGGAAAATAAAAAGAAAACCTATGCACAGCACCGGATGATTGAAGATATCTTCTATGACCGCCTGTGCAACATGGAGATATTTGAAAAAGAGGATTTTGAAAAGAATGTCACCTACAGCAGATGGTGTACCAGAGAACGTCCGATACCAAAGGAGATGCAGTGTGTGTGATAGAACCATCTGCTCTTGTTACCTCTTTCATATCCACCGGAATATGACTTTTCTTACAGGCTTTCTCCAAAAGTTCCGCTGTTCGCTCATCATTCACATCAATATGCGTGACATCCTTACCTTCTCTGTTAAATCCCTTTAATGAGCCATGTGTTTCCTTATAATTTGACATTACCTTATCGACAACCTTGCCGAGCAATGTCTCCTTCTGTTCCTCGCTCATACCAGGATTCTGCTGTTCAGACCGCTTGCACGCATCTGCAATGGCAGTAATCAGATCTACGCTGACAGTCACAATCGCCTTTCCTGTCTGGAACGACTCCTGCGTCAATTCATCGACCATTGTTCTTTCCTCCCGATATTATTCTCTCCATGCTTCTTGTCCTGTGTGGGTGGTCTTACCCATAGAATACCATTTTTGCTATACATCAGATGTCCTCCTTCATTTTTATTTGAACTTATGGACAATTTGTCCAAAAGCTGCTTTCTTGTTCTTTGTCCTTGAAGAGACAAAAAAAGAGCATTCATGCTTTTACACATAAATGCTCTGTCGCTGTTTTATTACAAAATTGTCTTATCTGTTGTTCCCTACAAACTGGAAGTTGTTGCTCTCTTTATTGTAAAAAAACAACCATTTCATAATCTGACAAAATTTTTCTAAAAATAAAACAAATCTTCAAATTTCTTTTCCAAAGCAAAACACAATAATAATGCTAGCTTTGCAGTAGGGTTAAATTGTCCCGTCTCAATCGAACTAATTGTATTACGAGATACACCTACCAAATCAGCCAATGCAGCCTGTGATAATTTTTTTTCAGTTCGAGCTTCTTTAATATTATTTTTCAATTCAAGTGAATCATTCATAATTAATGCCCCATGCAAAATCTAACAATTGCCATAATCGCTGTTGCAAACATAATAACTGATATAATCAAATGTTCTTTATTCCGTGTTTTAATAAATCGATATGTCATTGCTGCACACACCGAACCACTAACAGTTGCACATAAGTCCATCATAGGTAAACCTTGTTCCGATCGAATAAAGGAAAATACAGATGCCATAATCACCATAACAATATATGACCACATCATAGACTTATCTTTTACTTGAAGTTCTCTTTCATCCAATTTTTCATCCTGTGCTCTTTTTAAAATTTCTTTTCTTTCCATAATCCAATCTCCTTTGCCAAGTTTTGTTTGCAACAAAAGCATAACATTGCCAAGTACACTTGTCAAGTTTTTGTCAAGTTTTATTTGCAATAAAAGGTAGACTTTATCAAGTCTACCATGATATTTTTCCCTCCGGACTAGACTCAGCAATCATCAATGTTATCGCTACCAATGCACCATCACTTATCCTTTTCTGTCCCTTTTTATAAAGTGCATTATTTCCAGCTAAAAATTTGAATTAACACGATATCCTACTGAAAGTATCATGTTAAGATTATATATCTAGGGTTTTCTTCCTCCAGAACTTTTATTGGAAAAACCGACAGAAGTCTCATCTAATTCTCCTGAAGAAAGAATATTGGAAATATGCTCACTCACTGTAGCACGCTTAACGTCAAATAATTAATCGCATCTTCAACAGTCATACATGGAGCACACTCCTACAACTTAAAACTTACTGCACTTTTTCACTAAGTTTTAATTTCCTATAGTTGCATATCAAACTCCGAAAAAATAAAGACGACCAGTCTTATCATAAAACCAATCATCTTTATTTATTCGTATATTGTATTTTGTATCTCATCCTTTGGACAAAATCGAATCATTTCTACGTTCTCTCTAAACCAGAAGTTTACGGTCTACCACTATTAGTTCATAAAAATATGCATCAGAAATCCGATTAATACACAAACAACAAATGTTATCAGTGCACTACCTATAACTAAAAAAATCTTCTGATATGGGCGTTTACCTATTTCTCTCTGCTTTTGTATATCATCCAATAGTTTCCCCTCAGAAAATGCAACAATTTCTTTATAGGTTTGAACATCATTATCTTTTTTTACCTTTTCAACCTGAAAGGCAAAGTACATAGAGAGTGCCCAAATGATTCCCCAAGGGATGAATGCCCAAACGCCAAGCCACATAAATAGCGGAACTGCCGAAACTACAGTGACAATCAGCATTATAGTGTAGATTTTTCCATAGCGGTTCATTTTTACAATTTCTTCTTTTTGAATTACATCTTTCATAACTTCAATATCTCCTTTGATTAGATTATCAAGAGAAATTTGAAAGATTTCACTCAGTAATACCAAACTATTCACATCTGGATAGCTTTTATCATTTTCCCAATTTGAGATTGTTTGTCTTGAAACATAAACTCGATCGGCTAACTTCTCTTGGGATAATTGTACTTCCTGACGATGTTTTTTTATTTGTTTTCCGAGTTCCATCTCTTCACCTCCTAGTATACTCATACTAATCAAAAAGTCATATTTTCGCTATCAAAGGACATTGACATCAAGTTTTTTAGCGTGTCAAAAGTCTTTTACATTCCAGGTCGGCGATATAGCAAGTTCTTTGTCCTTACTTTTCGGATTCACAACCCCCTATAAAAACGCCAATATTCTCTCTACTACAAACACTGTCACACAGGCGGCAGCCGCTACAACTACCAGCCCTTTTTCACGGATACCAAAGATAACCGCTACGACAAATCCTGCGATCGCACTGATAACACTTTCCGTACTGTAGAAAATCGCCGGAAGGGTAAGTGCCGTTAGGCAGGCATATGGCACATAGTATAAAAACGAACTTAAAAACCGATTCTCTATCTTTTTTCTGAATAACACCAATGGCACTGCACGGATCAGATATGTGACAACCGCCATTGCGATAATATATGTATATACACTCATCTCTATTCTTCTCCTTTTTTCTTAACCGGCGCAACGATCGCACCAATTGCTGCTGCCGCTACTGTACATATAACGATCGATATTCCGGTCGAGATAAAGTGGAATATCGGAACATAATATAAAAGGATACTGAACAAAGCTGCCACGCATACCACAAATAACACAGATTTTGACTTCTTAGCAACCGGAACAACGATCGCCACGAACATGCCATAAAGTGCAAGACTGAGTGCGCTGCACACAGACTTTGGAAGCAGCCCGCTGGCTACTGCTCCGGCAAATGTACCACCGCCCCATCCAAGGATCGGAAGGATCTGAAGTCCTAACATATACGGAAAGGTCACTTCTTTGAAATATCCCATTGCAACTGCAAAGATCTCATCTGTATTTGCAAATGCAATGATCAGACGCTTCCAGATGCCTACATCGTCAGCCAACTTCTGCGTAAGCGAAAGACTCATCAGGCCATATCTCAGATTGATAATAAGCTGGGTGAGGATCACCTCAAGGATCGTTCCCCCGGCAATGATGATCTGAAGTCCGGCAAACTGACCGGCACTTGTAACATTTGTAACGCTGGTAAGAACTGCCTGAAAGACACTGAGTCCGCCTTTGATCGCAAGAATACCAAAACTAAAACTAACTGCAAAATACCCCAGGGCGATCGGGATTCCATCCTTCAGCCCATTTTTAAATTCATTCATTTGTACTACTTACTCCATATTACTTTTTTTCATAATCAACCTGCATCAGGCACAAGCCCTGTGGTGGTGCGGTCGGCCCTGCGAGCTGTCTGCACCGGCCTGTAAGCACCTCTTCCATGTACGCCGGTTCCATTCTGCCTGCCCCGACCTCTACCAGAGTACCGGTCAGGATACGAACCATATTCTGTAAGAATCCGGCTCCGTGGAAATCAAGAATCACATAATCGCCATCTTCCTTAATATCGATCGCAAATAACTTCCGAACCGTCGATTTCTTCATCTGCTTATTGCCACAGAAGCTCCTGAAATCATGTTCACCGACCAGATAAGCTGCTGCCTTTCGCATCCGTTCACAGTCGATCGTCTCACCCTCATCCAGAGTCCAGACGTATTTCCGGTCAAATACCGGCTTCAGCCTGCCACGATAGATTGTGTAACGGTAATGCTTGCCCTTTGCATTAAATCTTGCATGAAAGCGTTCTGCTGCCGGAGTAACCTCCAAAATGCAGATATCATCCGGCAGATAATGATTCATATAATCCCGGATCTCCTCCGGTGTCTTATCTGTCGGAACCGGGCCGCTTGCGACCATTGCCCTTGCATGCACACCTGCATCGGTTCTTCCCGCTCCGTTGATCCGTACTTCTTCGCCTGCCATCAGGGAAAGCACTGATTCGATCTTTCCCTGTATGGTCACAACGTCTTTTTTATGTTCCCACCCATGATATCTCGTCCCATCATAGGCGATCAGAAATCTGTAATTCTGCATAATCGTTTCCTTTTCTACATAGCTTTCATTTTCTCTATGACGATTGTCTTCCGCACTTCTTTTATCTTGCATATATTTCTACACGGCATTTATATCCTTGATCGTGCCATTCTCATAATCTCTCGCATTGTCCAGTGTGGTACGGCTGATCGCTTCCAGTGCTTCTTCCGTCAGGAAGCCCTGATGGGAGGTTACGATGACATTCGGGAACGACAGCAGTCTTGCCGTGATCGAGGATTCCAGAATATCATCCTCACGATTCTCAAATACATTATTTGTTTCTTCCTCATACACATCCAGACCGATACCAAAGAATTTCTTATTTCGATTTCCCGTGATCAGATCCTCCGTCTTGATCAGTGCGCCTCTCGATGTATTTACAAGGATCACATTATCCTTCATCTTATTGATCGTCTCTGTGCATATCATATGATACGAATCATCTGTCAGCGGACAGTGAAGGGAGATCAGATCACTGGTCGATAACAGCGTATCCAGATCCACATACTCTACAAAATCCAGGGATGGATTCCGGTACATATCATATGCCAGAACCTTCATGCCAAATCCATGACAGATCCGGCACATAGCCGCTCCGATCTTACCGGTTCCGATGATACCCGCGGTCTTGCCATAGAAGTTCATACCTGTAAGACCTACCAAACTGAAATTATTCTCACGAACCTTGATATAGCTCTTATGGATTCTTCTGGTAACCGCAAGTGCCAGTGCCATCGCATGCTCTGCAACCGCCTCCGGTGAATAACCCGGAACACGGAGCACCGTGATACCACAACGGTTTGTTGCATCCAGATCCACATTATTGAATCCGGCACAGCGCATTAACACTAATTTTACACCATTTGCAGCCAGACACTCAACTACTTTTTCACTGACATCAGAACTTACAAATGCACAGATCGCATCATATCCTTTTGCAAGAGCTGCTGTTCTCGGTGAAAGATCTGCTTCTAAGAACTCTACCTCCAGATCTGAATATTCCGGTAATATCTTTTCAAATGAATCTCTGTCATATTTCTTCGTATCATAAAATAAAATCTTCATATTCCATATCCTCCTATCATATCCTGCCACCAGACATCTGTGAAAGCATCGTATACTGCCATAATTCCGCTTATTTTCCGGCATGCCTGTACAATTTTCTATATTTCTGCAACTATTATTTACATTTCATTGCCATTTTATCACAAGAAGCTGTTATTTACACAAAAATAAATAACAAATACCATTTTCTTACCTTAAAATTTATTCCATGTTTATGCAGGCCTATAAAGTATCCGATTCATAAAAAAAGAGATCATGACGCTTCCAGATCTGCAAATCCATATCTGTGTCTCCATGATCTCCCTTATATACTTTACAATCTCTTACTGCTGAGTTGTGGTTGCTTCCGTACTTGCACTTTCTGTTACTTCTTCCGTAGCTGTACTTTCTGTCGTTGTCTCCGACTTGTTCTCAGTCGTTGTTTTTTCTGTTTTCTGCTTTTTTGCATCAGATGTATCTGACTGTTTGCTGTCAGCTTTCTTCGACTTCTTGTGTTTCTTATCGGAAGACTTCTTATCTGTCTTCATAAACTGCTTATATTCCTTATAAGACTTATTCCAGCTCTTATACTCCGGATCTTTCTTCTTATTCGTAAATGTATAGTTCTCTGAAATATACTTACCGATCTCTCTTGTTACCTTCTTAGCTCCATAACAGTTCAGATGTCTTCCGCCATCTCTGGTATCCTTCTTCCAGTTGATCGCATTCTTACCCTCTGTGGTATTCAGATCAACAAATGGAATTCCAAGCTCCTTGGCATACTTTGTCATGCCATTGTGCTTCTTATAATTCCATGAATTAGCTGTCGGCATCTCGACAAACATCACATCGATATCATTTTCTTCACAGAGATCAAGGAACATCTTAAGGAAGAACCTGGATGACTTCGGTACCGATTCGACATCAGCAGTCTTTACCATCATGTCTTCACCCGTATATGGTACAACCGTTTTACTTAAGTACTGTCCTCTGCTTGAAGAACGATATGTGTAGTTCTTTGCTTTAAAACTATCACCCAGCACAAAGCCTTTCCATCTGTCATGATACTTCATGATCGGAATATATTTGTAGATCAGAGATTTCACATTTCCTTCTACTCTGGATACCTGTGTCTTACCCTGCCATAAAAGGTCAACATCCAAAATGATCAGCTTCGGCTTCTGACATGTCAGAAGCTCCTCTAATATATTAACAGTCTCGGCAATATTCTGTGCGCCTTCCGCAACAACATAGGAAGGAATACCATATTTCTTCCACATCAGCATCGGTGAATATGCACTGTAGGCATTACTGTTTCCCATAACGACCAGATCGATGGAATTCTTTGGTTCTCCATAGAAGCCTCTGGCATTTGGATTTGATAAGCCGCCTTCCGGATCACTCGTTTTCGGATAAAGCATGACGGAGCCGAGTGCCATAAAGCCACAGAAGATCAGCATAAACACGATAACTTTTATAATGTTTTTTACTCTTTCTTTTTTCATGTCTCTCACCATCTATCCTAAAATTGTGCATATATGAATCCGGCCACTTCATAACCGCTTCCATATGCGCCCAGAATGATCACAGAAAAGATCAGTCCATAATATAATACCCAACGAAGAACGATATTCTTTGTTGCTATCTCCTCACGGATATGATGTCCCTTCTCCTGATATAAACCTACCAGTAATAATACCAGTGCACCAAATGCAAGTAACAGGAAATCATAGACATCAAGCTTTACTTCAAACAGATCTCCACTTGTAAGCACTGAAAATGTGAAATTATGGAACATCGATACAAGCATCTGACCAAAGATCTTAAGATCATCTGCGCGGAACATCAGCATACCGATATTTACAAAGATGAATGTTCTTACTACCTGAAGTGCCTTATAAATCTTGCCCTCCCGGTTCACATGCATCTTCTCATACAGCTTCTTAAATAACGGTTCTGTCAGAAGTCCAAGTATCATAATGAGACAGTAGTAAATACCGTACATAACATACTTCCAGCTGGCTCCATGCCAGATACCGGTTCCGAACCACACCGCGAGCATCGCGATAGAGGTCGGGATCAGAGTTGCAAAAAATGCATTGAACTTCTCTCTTGTCTTCTTACTGAGCTTCATAAATGCCTTGGACAATGAGATGGAATAGAATACATAATCTTTAAACCATGCACCAAGTGTCATATGCCATCTTCTCCAGAATTCACTGACTGTCTTTGACATAAATGGTCTTGCAAAGTTCTCAGACATCTGAATACCAAACATCTGGGCACTACCTCTTACGATATCCATACAGCCGGAGAATTCCGCATATAACTGCAAGGTATATAACAGCATTCCGACAACTACATATAAGCCATCATACTGATCATGGAAATTGAAGATCTGGTTTACATACATATTTGCGCGATCTGCTATAACAATCTTCTTAAACAGACCCCATAAAACAAGCTGCAAGCCCTGAGTCATATTATTATAGTTGAACTCGTGACCTTCATAAACCTGATCACCCAGCAGATCAAATCGCCCGATTGGACCTTCCACGATATGCGGGAAGAAAATCAGGAACAAATTCACCTTCCAGAAATTATCGGATGCTCTGTATTTTCCTCTGTAAACATCAACGATATAACTGATCGCCGACAGTGTATAGAACGAGATACCAAGCGGCAGCATCATATTCTGCATTGGATTCGTCTTATTAATACGCAGCAGACTTAATATATCACAGAAAACCTGTCCAAAGAATACTGAATATTTCAGATATACAAGAATACCAAGGTTCAACAGAACGATTGAAACGCACACGCACTTCTTCTGCCATCCGATGATCGCTTTATATTCCTTCTTATTTTCTTTTGGCAGTACCTTCTTTGCCATACTGAAGCCATCATCGATCTTATTCAGCAGTCGTCCGCCGAAATAGATGGATAACGATGAAAACAATATAAACACAACATATTTACCTGAATTAATGAAATAAAACAGGTAACTGAATATCAACAGGACCTTCCATTTATGCTTTAACGGCACAACGGAATAGAAAAAGAATGATCCCATCAATATAAATCCTAAATAAGCTATCGATGTATATGACATTATTTTACTCCCTAGTCGTCACTTAATCTCTGGATCATATCATAGATCGTCTGAACTGTTTTGAAGTTCTCAGGTACGATATCTACAGGTGTGATCTCGATGTCAAATGCATCGTTAAGCTCAAGCACCAGTGTTACCATTGTAATAGAATCCAGTATACCATGGCCAACCAGATCTGTATCATTTGCAAAATCAACTCCGGGCTTTACTTCATTTAAAATCTCTAATAATTCTTCCATTTCTTTGTCCTCACTTTTTTATAATTTATAATTATTTTTCAGCCACTTACGATCAATCTTTCCATTTTGATTATGTGGCATACTTTTCACTCTTACAAACTGGTTCGGTTCCATATAATGCGGAACCTTCTTCTTGAACTCTCCAAGCAGGAATGCGTCATCCAGTTTCTTTCCTTCATATATAAATACGATCTTGTCTTCTGCATCATCATAGATACATGCGTAACTTCTGATACCCTCGATCGCACCGGCAGCCGCCTCGATCTCACCAAGCTCGATACGATAGCCCATATGCTTGATCTGATAATCTTTTCTTGAGATATAGACCAGTTCTCCATATTTATTATATTTGACAAGATCTCCGGTCTTATAGATCAGCTCCGGATAATTCGGATTCAACGGATTCTGAACAAATGCTTCCTTTGTCTTTTCTGCATTTCCATAATATCCAAGAGCGACAAATGAACCTCTGGCATATAATTCTCCTTCTGCACTGAAGCCTGTCTCAGGATTGATCTCCGGTGAAACCACCTTGCCATCTTCACCAAGTACAAATACATCACAGTTGTTACATGCATTTCCCATTGGAAGTGGCTCATCATCACGGAACTTTCTGTTTACCACATAATAAGTACAGATATCCGTCGTCTCTGTCGGGCCAAACAGATTGGCATACATGGCATCCGGCAGATTCTCGATCCAGTAATTTAATGGCCTGGTCGGCATAACCTCACCGGCAAATAATACTTTTTTCAACTCCGGAAGCTCAGCATACCGGAACATCTTATAGTTTGCAATGATCGAAAGTGCCGACGGAACCCAGTAGATCGTATTGACCTTTTTCTCATTCAGAAACTCCATAAGCTTGATTGGGAACGAGAAATAAGCTTTTGGTATTATATACAATGTTGCACCATTTTTCAATGTGCTATATAAATCCGAGACTGACATACTGAAATAAAACGGCGTCTGATTACCAAATATTGTCGTCTCGTTAATATCAAATGCTTCCGTATACCATGTAATATAGGAAAGGATATTCGCATGTGATATAACAGCCCCCTTCGGAACACCTGTTGAACCTGAGGTAAATAATGCATATACCGGATCTGTATCGATCATATGTGCTCTGACATCTGCAAGGCAGCTCTGTTCTATAGTCTGATCCAGCTCATCCATATTAAAGAGTTTAAGGCCATATCCCTGACCATCCTCTGTCTCAACCTGTAACTCTGCAGCCTTATCCAGATGCTTGCTGTCTGTTACAGCAGCTTCCGGCTGCAATGCCTTTAAGATCTTATTCACTCTGTCTACCGGCATTTCTGCATCTATAACCACATAAAAGTTCCCACTGTACACAACTCCCATAAAAGCCGCAACGCTCTTCGGTTCCTTATCAAGAAGTACGACAACCGGACGGTTCTTACATCCGCCAAGTCCCTGATACAACCATGCACCAATCTGTTTTGCTGTCTGTTCCAGTTCCTTATAAGTCAAACCGCCGTTTATATCGGCTACAGACAACTTATCCGGATACTTTTCTGCTGATCTTTCAATAAATTCCAGTACATTCTTCATAGACATCTATTCCAGAGTATCTCTGGACCTCCTTTATTTTACAATTACAAATATCAGCCTGACTGTATATCTGTCTTTTTTCTCATTTGCTGAAAACTCTATTTCCATTTCCTGTGCGATCTTCTCACAGGTTTTGAGTCCAATTCTGGTACTTTCAGCTTCATTTCTGTTTTTATTTATATAATTACTGATCACCAGCTCTACCTTCGATTCGGTTGTGTGATATGTGATATCTACCGGCTTACTGTAATCAGAATATTTTCTTATATTTATAAATATATTATCAAACAATCGTTTCAGATATGGGGCATCGATCTTTATCAGCGGTGAATTGTCCTCTGTTGTGATCCGGAAAGTGATTCCCTTTTCTTCAAGCAGGCACATATATTCTCCGATCATCTGCCGGAAAAACTCCTTTGCATGATAAACTTCCATTTTCAGTTCATCGGTATGCCCGGAATAAACGAAGAAATATCGGAACAGCTTGTCTGACAGATCTTTCAACTGTCCTGCTTTGGCAACGCATATATCAACATACTGTTTGTACTCTTCGTCAGATTCAAATTCCCCTGTCTCAAGCAGATCCAGATATCCGCTTAACACCGTAAGCGGTGTCCGGATATCATGCGCCATCGCTGTGACCAGATCCCGG
>UMGJ01102856.1_pt1 | contig 12998 bp, 10 predicted proteins | sample 1965221 | NCBI WGS metagenome assembly UMGJ01 (sample SAMEA4836067, study PRJEB28245) | human gut metagenome | biome: gut microbiome; material: fecal sample | place: Denmark | collected 2008
ATCATTCACCACAAATGAGCCAGCCGCCTATGTTGTGTTATATTAGCAGATGGAGGTTTCCGCTAAACAACACTGTTTTGGGAAATCTGACATCTACACTTCACAACATATCACTTCCAATCCGTATTCTTGTAATACCTGGTTTACAGTCCCAGCAGCTGTTTCTTCTTGGCTTCGAATTCTTCTGCCGTAATGACACCTGCATCCAACAGTGCCTTATATTTAGGCAGTGCCACGGTGGGATCCTCTGCCTGTACGGGTGCGGCCTGCGGTGCACTCTGCGTACTCTGGGTTGCGGAGTGGGGAGCTATTACCTGTTCCTGTACCTGGGGATCGATGATCTGCATCAGATTCTGTGCCAGTGCATGCAGTCCTTCTGTCTTCTGGGTATAATCATCCAGATAGTCAATGGTGCTGGGCTGATCGGAATTGAACTTCGGTGCTCCTGTCTCTTTGTAGAAACTCTTCCAGTAAGGGTGCTCCAGCGTGATCTCCACAGCGAATTTCTCTACCGGATTCGGAATATTGAAATCCGGTTCGGTCATACGGTCTCTGTAATCCGGATCATCTCTTCTGAAGTTATCATCTCTTCTGAAGTTATCGTCTCTTCTGCTGTCCTCCAAGTTACGACGCATTTCCTCCATCATCTCATACTGATGCCGCAGCATTCTGTATTCATCGATCCTGGGCTTTAACTCATTTAAACGCTCCTTAATATTGCTCTTGCAGCTCCGGAAGTTCCCCTTTTCTCCTTCGTACAATACCTCGCCGTCCTCCAGAATACGGAAGGACTTAATGTCGGAGGGCTCCAATGCAAATGCCGTGTCAACGACTCCCAGCCGCAGCAGCTGATGATCCATATCCAGCAGCAGACTGCCCTTGAAAAAGCCGAAGTCATAACGGTAAGTCTCCGTGAAACTGTCACGCAGAGGCTTATTGGCATCATAACAGTTGATATATTCCCGAAATTCATCCAGCGTCATGGAATTCAGTACGCCGTCCGGCAGATCGATCTTGGCTGCACACTCCTTACAGAGATTCTGCCCTTCCACTGCGGATGCCAGCAGTCTCGGTGTCGGATTTCCGCAGATTGGACATAACTTTTTGTTGTTTGTAAATAATCCCATCGTTTTACCCTCCTTAAGAATGTATATGGATTACATGATCTCAATTAATTTTTTCCGGTGATATCCGCAGATTCCCGCTGCGATACGATCCGGTATTCTGTGAAGCATACAATTGTAGTTTTCCACGGAATCGTTATAAATCAGTCCACTGGTCTCCACCATATGTTCATAGCTTTTTGCTGCTTTCCAGTACTTCTGATAAGTCTCCTGTGCCTGCAAAAGCGGCATGCTTTCCGAGATCTCTGCAATTTTTTTCTGTACTCTCAATAATTCTCTCTGTTGTTCTGCCACCCATTCCGGCAGTCCGACCTTTCCGGCAGTCTGTGCACTCTCCAGCGAATGTTTCATTCTCCGGAAAGGCTCCGCATCCATGGTCTGTCCGAGAAACTCCGCCAATCCTTCCAGTGCCTCCCGCTCTGCGGAGAGCTGTACCAGAGTCTGGTACATGGCATTCCGGATATTTTCTTCCTGTGTCTCCAGCTTACGCCGCACCGACAATAGCCAGACACCAAAAAGGGAGGCAAGCAGCAACACGATAATCACAATTTCCATCGTTAACTCTCCCCTCCCCTTTTCATTCCTTCTACGCTATCAAAATTTCTTATTGCATCTTACTGCACAAAATAAAGTCCGTCATAACCATTCATATCAGACATAGCGATCAGTGTTACAGTATCTCCCACCTCAGACAAAAATCCGGCATAGGTAACCTCTGTTCTACCAAAATCAAGTGTCATCTTGATAGCTGTGTTGTCATCGGAATACTCATAAGTACCTTCTGCATTTCCGCCGCCCTGTACCATGGTAACTGCACCATCTTCACCAAATACAAGCTGTAAGGTACCGCCATAAGTCTCCAGTGTTGCGTTCAGATCCTCTTCCTCCATCTCAACACCATCGATCATACCGCCGGCAAAATTCCATTCTGTACCACTCAGGTCCGGGATTTCCATAACTGCCACCTGTAACAGGGGACCGCCCTCTGCTTCCGTTCCTGCCTCTGCAGTGGTCTCTGCCGGAGCTTCTGCCACTTCCTGGGTCTGTACTTCCTGGGTCACTTCTTCGTTGGTGTTCTCCACAATTACCTCTTCCTCACCACAGGCTGCCAGTGACAATGCCAGTACCAGTCCCATTGCGCATGCAAAATATTTTTTCTTCATAATAGTTTCCTCCTTCTTACAACAGTTCTCTGTTGTCTGAAGATAGTGTACCTTATTTTTTCCATTTATGACCGTTTTTGACACCAATCGACCCAAATATGACATGAAACGACCGGAGAAAAAATTCTCCGGTCGTTTTATGCTAAAAATGTCTGGTTTTTACGAAAGAAATAGGAAAAAAATTTGTCTTTCAGTTCCGAATATTTTCCATGCGGAATCGGGATCTGGGTACCGTCCGACAGGATCACTGCTTTGTTAGATATGCTCTTTACATAATCCATATTGATCATATATGACCTGTGGCAACGGACAAAGCATTCATAATCCTTCAACTGTTCGCACAAATCGTCCAGTTTACCAACGCTGTCCAGTACTTCTCCGTCCTCTTTGTGAAGCAGCAGATTCCTCCCCGTTACCTCGCAGTACTTCAGTTTGTCCAGTTCCAGCCTTGTGATTCCCGTCTTGCATCGCAGGATCAGACTGTTCTTTTCACTCTTGCGGCACTCCCTGAGTACCGAATCCATCAATCGGTAGAAGCTCTCCTGCCAGATAGGCTTCAACTGATAAAAATAGGCCCCCACTTCATAGGAATCCACAGCGTATTCCGAAGAGGATGTCAGATAAATGATCTTCACCGAAGTATCATACTTACGGATCTCTCTGGCGGCACTGATTCCATCCTGTCCCGGCATCAGAACATCCAGAAATATAATATCCAGCCGGGTCCCCCGCTCTACTTCCGACAGCAATTCCAGCGGACTGTGAAATGCTGCATAAGTAATATCCTGATTCCGTTCTACCCGATATCTGTCCATCAGAACGCTTAATTCCTTAAGTACTGACAGATCGTCATCACAAAAAGCTACTTTTATCATGATTCTTCCTTTGCCGCACAAACCGATGCAGCTCATTCGTTTTATCGTATGTGTCTTGACATGTTTTTCTACGCTTATTACAATAATTATATCCGTACATCGATGTACGATGCAAGGATAATTTTGAGAAAGGCATATTTTTGATGTCATCAAACGAAGAAAACGGAAAAAGTGAAAAAAGACTGATGTCCATCGGAGAAGTCTCCAAAGCGATCGGCATCACCAGAAGAATCATATTGAACTACGAAGCCAAAGGTCTCCTGCTTCCGGATAAAAAAGAAGGAACTGCCGGGAATCGCTATTATACCCCCGATTCCATCTCCCTGATCCGCTCCATCCGGGTACTGCAGAATTTAGGGCTGTCCCTGGATGAGATCTCCTCCTATTATAATGGATCCACGGATCTGAAACCATTGATCGAACGTCTGGAAGCCTTACGAGACGACCTGACGCAGAATATCGAGAAGTTAAAGCAACGTACTGCGTCCCCGGCTGCTTCCGTGATACAGTTTCTTACTCTCCCCGCCCAGACGGTGTACTGCCGCAAGGGAGCTTTTAACGGAGTGGAAGAACGCAAAGAATTCCTGCGGGAGGTCTTCATGGAAGCCATTCATCTGTACGGCTCCGACAGCAGTAAGCGGATGTTTTTCATTGAGTACGATCTGGAACATCCGGAAGAATTCACCTGTTGTATCTCCGTACCTCCTGCCAGCAAGGGAGAACATGTGGTGCATCTGCCGAAGCAGAAAGCTCTCGGCATCTTCTATCACGGCTGTTACGAATCACTCCCGGATGCCCGTAGAGAACTGTCTGCCTACGCAGCTGCGCAGAATCTGTCTCTGTCAGGCACGGTACGGCATACTTATCTGGAAGGTCCTCCCCAGCATAAGGATCCGGCGAATTTTATCACTCAGGTGGCTCTTGTTTTACAATGATTCAGTCAAACAGGATTTCCTCCACCGTTACGAACTGAAAGCCTCTTTTCTGCAGAATATCCACTACTTCCAGTGCTGCGGTGACAGAAGTCTCATAATAATCATGCATCAGAATAATATCGCCGTCCCCCGCCTTCTCCACCACTTTGGACGCAATACAGTCTGCATTGTGGGAACACCAGTCCAGAGGATCGATATTCCACAGAACCGGGAACATATTCAGTTCTTTCTCAAAGCTTTTGTCCCAACTGCCGTAAGGCGGCCGGACAAAGCTTATTTTCTCCCCTGTGATTTCTTCGAGAATTTCATTGGTCTGCACCAGCTCCTCCCGAAAGGTCTCCCGGTTGCGGGAAGTGAGCTGTATGTGACTATAGGTATGGTTCCCGATCAGATGTCCTTCGTCCTGTTCTCTCCGGATAATGTCCGGGTAATTCTCCGCATTCTCTCCCGTTACGAAAAAAGTAGCTGCCACTCCCCGCTCCTTCAATCCATCCAGAAGCTGTTCCGTATACTTCGGATGCGGCCCGTCGTCAAAGGTCAGCGCGATCTTTTTCGGTTCTCCTGATGTCCCGCACACGCCGGTGTCTGTTTCTATATAGGTTCCATATGACTTCTGCTCTGCGTATCGTTCCGTTCCCACTGACAGACACAAGATTCCCAGAAGCATGTCAAAGATCAGAATTCCCGCCAGTACTTTTTTCATTTCAAGCCGTCCGTTTCACGCTTTCACAGAAAATATATGCATTCTCAAAAGTGACCATTCCTGCTGCCGCAATAAAACATGCTTGCAAAAAAGGAGACCCGAGACTCTCATCTCCCGGATCTCCTCTGTATGTTACTTTTTTATTTATACTCAGATCTTGAATACGGAAATCTCGTTCTTAAGTCCTTCCATATTCTCATCCAGTACACTTGCAGTAGTGCTCAGCTTCTCCACATGGTTCAGAAGCTTATTGGCCACATCGTTGACGGTCTCGGCACTGCCTGCGGTCTCTTCAATGATATCGGAGATATTCTTCACGGCTGCCACAGCAGCGCTACGCTCACCGTCTGCCTTCTCCGTGCTTACCACGATATCTTTCAGTCCCTCGATCAGCTGGCCCATACGCTCCTGCATCTCGCGGAATACTGCGATCACTTCTTCCACAGCTTTGGTCTGGAGTTCTACCATTGCTTTCGCCTGGCTTGCACTCTCCACGCTGTTCTGGGTCTGGGCTGTAATGTTGGCCACATTGTTGCGGATCTCGCCGGCTGCCTTTGCAGAATCATCTGCCAGCTTACGGATCTCTTCTGCTACTACAGCGAAGCCTCGTCCAGCCTCTCCCGCTCTGGCTGCCTCGATAGAAGCATTCAATGACAGCAGGTTGGTCTGCTCTGTGATCTCTGTGATCGTAGCTACGAAACTGTTGATGATCTCAGATTCCTTGCGAAGAGATTCGATACTCTCACTCACTTTCACAGTCATCTGTGTTGTCTCGCCAGCACGATCACCCAGTACCTGTACGATCTCCATTCCCTTGTTGATCATGCCTTCCGTCTCGCCTACCAGCTTCTCCACACGTTCTACCACATGGCTGACTTCCTGGATCTCATTGGAGAGGATATCGGTCTTCTCCACGCACTCCTGTGCATGTCTGGACTGTTCTTCCATACCTTCGTTGATCTCACCGATGGCACGGGTAATATCCTGTGAATATTCATGAATCAGTTCAGAAGCCTGTCCCACGTTCTGTGCAGACACTTCCAGCTCTCCGGTAGCATTGCTTACCTGATTGACCAGCTTCTTCGTATTCGTGATCATGTTGGTAGCCGAGCCTGCCAGATCCTGGAACTCATCATGTCCCTTGGCAGATACGGTAACCGTCAGATCACCCTTCGCCACATCACCGAACTTTCTGGAAATGCGTCTCATGTTATTCTCAATACCTGCAGTGATAAAGATACCTACGATCACTACGATCACACATGCCAGGATCACCAGACCGATGGTCATGTTGCGGATCTCGGTAGCCTGACTGGTCACTACTCTCATAGGTACCAGTGCACAGGTGGTAAAGCCGATATCTGCACTGTGGCTGTAAATGAAAAGATACTTCTCACCCTGGAAATCTACCTCCGCAGTACCTGCATCCGCTACTGCCTCATCCATGACAGCTGTATAATACTCCTGTCCGGAGAATACATTTCCCTCTTCCGGAAGGACACTTTCTTTTCCTTCTTCTACGTTCTCAACAACCAGTTCTCTGCCTCCGGGAGTTACAAATCCGATGATACTGCCGTCTCCGATATCGATCTCTTCCATGAAATCCGTAATAGCAGAAGGCTTGATATCGATGACAACGCAGGCATTGTTCGACTGGCTCATCATTTCGAAGGCCATAATATAATCTTTTTCGGTCTCCGTTACCTTTTCATCCAGTACAGGATGACTGTCGATCCACTGCGGGATACTTCTTCTGCCTTCCCCGCTTGCCACGTCTTCCTTGTACTCATCCAGGAAACCGTCCACACCGGATGAAAGCTTAGTGGACAGAAGGTTTACTCCCTTCTTGGGAATAATGTGCATGTGGCTGATGAACGGGTTGGAGGTCTGCACCGACAGAAGGTTGGACTTCGTAGATGTCAGGAAATTCAACTTATCCACGGGATTATCTTCGAACATTCCCAGGAAATATTTCCGCAGATCATCATCGTAAGCATATTTCAGACCCTCTGAGCGGATAAAATCACAGCTCATATTCAGATTTTCCGTGGCCATACGCATCGTCTGTAATGTGGAATCGGTGAATTTCTCGCTTAATCCTTCTGCGGATTTCTGGTATGCTGACACACCGATGATCACCATAAACACAATAGGCACCAGGAAACATACAACGATCTTGTTGCGGATGCTGAGCAGTTTCGAGCTCTTTCCACTCTTTTTCTGCTTCGGAGCCTTTTGCTTCTTCTCCGCAGATGCCTTCTTTCCCTTCACTGCCTTTTCAGGCTTCGGCTTCTTTTCGGAAGTCGTCTCTTTTTTCCCCGTAAAAAGAGATTTCTTTGGTTTTTCAACATTCGTACTCATTTAATACCCTCCGGTACTTGTTATAGATATTTAAAATTATAGCATAATAATTACCAGAATGGAACAACATTTTCTGCCATTTGTTATGCTTTTTGTATATTTTTAGTTAAAATTTATCTTCGTCAGAAAGGTCTCAGGGAACTTCTCTTCCTCCGCCAGATTTAGGATACGTATCTGCAATTCCTGCCGTTTTCGAAGGTCATCCCCACCATCTGGCAATGTTCCTTCCGCCGTTTGCTTTCCACCTGCTGTAAGGATCCGACTGCCCACCATGGCTGCACCGCTCAGTGCCGTATTGCCGCCGGTCACCGTGCAATCTGCCAGTTCTTCCGGAAGCAGCCCGATAGCCACAGCCGCCTTCGGATCCAGATAATAACCGAATCCTCCCGCCAGCACCACTTTCGAAATGTCCGAAAATCTTATGCCATAGCTGTCCGCCAGAATCTCAATGCCTGCGGCAATGGCTCCTTTTGCCAGCTGCACTGCACGCACGGACTCCTTCGTCACCAGCACATCGCCGATACGGACTCCTTTCGTAAAATAAGGTTCCTTCAAAAGACCCTGTCCGTCCATCAGCCCCTCTTCCAGAAGTTTTTGTAACAGTCTCACCATATCCGCGCCCCAGATGCCCCGGTTGGCTCCGCCTTCGAAAGCAGGGCCAGCCGCCGTGGCACAGGCATGTAATCTGTGCCGGTTTCCCAGTGCCATCTCCCCGTTGGTTCCAAGATCGATGAGCAGGGTGGAGGCCTCCTGTTCGAGCATTCCACTGGCCAATATTCCGGCAGTAATATCGCCGCCTACAAAGGCTGACAATCCCGGTATGATATGACAGGCCACTCCTGCAATTTCTGTCTCCACTGCGCCGCTATGACTGACTGTAAAAGGTGCTTTGCCCAGTTCCTCCGGATTCCAGCCCATGAACAGATAGGTCATGGTGGTATTTGCCGCAACGACCATCTGCAGAGTCTCCTGCGGCTGCAGCTTTTTGGAAAAACGCTGCACTCCTTTTTCCATGAGGTCACGGACTTTTTTCTGCATATCTGCCGCTTTTCCCGGATCCTTTGCTGCCTCTATCCGTGAGAGCACATCGGCACCATAGCTGACCTGGGGATTCACACTGGGAAAGCTGTCCACCACTTTACCGGTCATGTCATACAACTGCATGGCAATGGTAGTGGTACCAATATCCACAGTCATCAGCCGTTTACCGTCCGGATTTTGTAATGTTAACGGAGGAAGTTCCAGCTTTTCCGTCACCACCTGCATCCCTCGGATCACTCCTGGACATCTGCCACAACCGGTACAGATCAGGCATCTGGTTCCCTTTTTTCCTGTGGGATTGGTACTGCTCGTATTATACAAACTGATTCCTCTCTTCATCGTAATGATAGTCAATGGCTGCCAGTTTATCTGTGATCTCCTGTTCCTTCACATCCAGATCATCGCAGAGTTGTTTCAGGCTTCCGTAGAAATCACGGAGTTTTAAATTTATAAAGCTTAATAACATTACGGGATCCTGTGGTATCATAACGTTTTCCTCTCTTTTCCTGTTTTTGACAGAGTTATATTGTAAACGAAAGGAGCAAAAATGACAAGTATCATCATCTTTGCTCCTGTTTTATTTTACAGATTATTGATTTTTCGATCCTTTTTCGCACTTGGCGGCCAATTGATCATTCTCCACGGTAATGACAATGGTATCGCCTTCTTCTACCTGATCTGCCAGGATCATCTTGGCTGCCAGGGTCTCCACGTACTTCTGGATATAACGCTTCAAAGGCCGTGCACCGTAGACCGGATCATAAGCATTGTCCACGATATACTGCATAGCTTCCTCCGACAGACGGATGGTCAGCTGCTTATCCTCCAGACGTCTGTTCAGATCGGCAATGATCAGATGAATGATGCCGCCGATATTGTCCTTGGTCAGAGGCTTGAACAGGATTGTCTCATCCAGACGGTTCAAAAACTCCGGACGGAAATGTGCCCGCAGATCATTCATGACTGCTGCCTCTGCTTCCGGCTTGATGGTGCCGTCTTCGTTGATACCGTCCAGCAGATAGCTTGCGCCGATGTTGGAGGTCATGATCAGTATGGTATTCTTAAAGTCTACGGTACGACCCTGAGAATCCGTGATACGGCCGTCATCCAGTACCTGTAACAGTACATTGAATACATCGGGATGTGCCTTCTCGATCTCATCGAACAGTACCACGCTGTAAGGTTTTCTCCGGACAGCTTCGGTCAGCTGACCACCTTCCTCATATCCTACATATCCGGGAGGCGCTCCGATCAGACGAGAGACAGAATACTTCTCCATGTACTCACTCATATCGATACGTACCATATTATTCTCATCGTCGAACAGTGCTGCCGCCAGACTCTTGGCCAGCTCCGTCTTACCGACACCGGTAGGTCCCAGGAACAGGAAGGAGCCGATGGGCTTGCTGGGATCCTTGATCCCGGCTTTGGAACGGATGATGGCTTCGGTGACTTTGGTCACACCCTCGTCCTGACCCACCACACGTTTGTGCAGTTCTTCGTCCAGATGGAGGGTCTTGTTACGCTCACTCTCGGTCAGTTTGGCTACCGGAATGCCGGTCCAGCGGGAAATGATCCTTGCGATCTCTTCCTCCGATACTTTTTCATGTACCAGAGACAGATCGGATTCTCCTACCTTATCCTCTTCCTGTGCCAGCTGCTTCTCCAGTGCGGGCAGTTCGCTGTATTTTAATCTGCCGGCCTTTTCATAGTCTCCTTCCCGCTCTGCGATCTGGATCTCATTATTCATGCGGTCTCTCTCTTCCCGCAGTTTGGAAAGTTTATCCACGGATGCCTTCTCGTTATCCCACTGTGCCTTTTTAGTGTTGAACTGATCCTTTAACTCTGCCAGTTCCTTCTGCAGATCTGCCAGACGTTCCTTACTGATCCGGTCATCCTCTTTTTTCAGAGCGGTCTCCTCGATCTCCAGCTGTGTCACCTTACGCTGCAGTTCATCCAGCTCCGTAGGCATACTGTCCATCTCGGTCTTGATCAGGGCGCAGGCCTCATCCACCAGGTCAATGGCCTTATCCGGCAGAAATCTGTCGGTGATATAACGGTTGGAAAGCACGGCTGCACTTACCAGTGCGTTATCCATGATCTTGACACCGTGATATACTTCGTAACGATCCTTCAGTCCACGCAGGATAGAGATCGTATCCTCCACGGTGGGTTCTTCTACCATAACCGGCTGGAAACGACGTTCCAGAGCGGCATCTTTTTCAATATACTGTCTGTATTCATCCAGTGTGGTGGCACCGATACAGTGCAGTTCACCACGGGCCAGCATGGGCTTCAACATATTGCCCGCATCCAATGCGCCGTCGGTCTTGCCGGCACCGACAATGGTATGCAGTTCATCGATGAACAGAATGATCTGTCCGTCACTGTTCTTCACATCATCCAGTACGGCCTTCAGACGTTCCTCGAATTCACCTCTGTATTTGGCACCGGCTACCAGTGCGCCCATATCCAGTGCGAAGATCTTCTTATCCTTCAATCCCTGAGGGACATCGCCCTTGACGATACGCTGTGCCAGACCCTCCACCACGGCGGTCTTACCGACACCGGGTTCACCGATCAGCACAGGGTTATTCTTTGTCTTACGGGACAGGATACGTACCACATTACGGATCTCGCTGTCACGTCCGATGACGGGATCCAGCTTCTGGTTCCTTGCTTTCTCCACCAGATCCTGCCCGTATTTTTCCAATGTATCATAGGTTGCTTCCGGGTTGTCACTGGTGACTCTCTGGTTGCCTCTTACGGTAGACAATGCCTGCAGGAAACGTTCTCTGGTGATGCCGTATTCCTTCCAGATCTCGGCGATCTCCTTGTTGGGATTCTTGATCATGGCAAGGAACAGATGCTCTACGGAGACATATTCGTCACCCATCTGTTTTGCTTCGTCCGATGCGCTGACCAGTACCTTGTTCAGATACTGACCGACATAAGGCTGACCGCCCTGCACCTTTACTCTCTTCTCCAAAGCCTGTTTTGCACGGTTTACAAAATGATCCTTCTGGATCTCCATCTTTTCCACAAGCTTTAAGATCAGACTGTCATCCAACGTCAGCAGACTGTACAGCAGATGTTCCTGTTCGATCTCCTGATTGCCATATTCCATGGCGAGCTTTTCACAGCCATTGACTGCTTCTATGGATTTCTGTGTAAATTTATCAATATTCATAATCGTTCGCCTCCTCACATAAGGTTATGCAATTTGCAACTATTCAGAGCCATTAAATATTGCCTAAGCTCTGTTGATTGCTTGCATTCATAAAAAGCTTTGGCAATATTTATTTGGCGAGGTAGCCTCAATGAGCAAAAAGGAAACTGTGTAACAGCGTTTTGCGAATGAGGCTCTGAATAGTTGCTTTATTTATTTTCTTACTCGCGAACAGATTCACAGGCTTTCTGTCTCATCTGTTCTATATTTAATATAACACATAGTCAGAGAAAATCAATTAAGAAATTATAAACTTTATATGGAATCTTTCGAAAATTATTTTCCATTCACGCGGAAGATTAATGCCGTTAGGAGAAAAATCACTCTCCAGATACTCATTTTTCACAATTTAAGTATCTATGCCTGAAATTTTTCTGTATAGACCCATACGCCACATATATTCCTGAAATATTGCATTGAAAAGTACCTGCGGATCACTTTTTTCTCTATAGACCCAAAATAGCGCCGTCCGGTGTCGTGTTTGCAAAAACACGGCATCTTGGCAGCGCCATTTCTCTTTTTCCGTTATTGTAACCTACAGTAACACTTTATTTTTCGGTAACGCCCTTTACTTCATATCCTGCGTCAACTACAGCCTTGGTCAGTACTTCGTCTGCCACATCAGAAGCCAGTTCCACAGTAGCATTCTTCTGCTCCAGGCTCATGGTTACGGTCTTTACGCCCTCTACGGCCTCCAGTGCCTTCTGTACGGTCCCGGTGCAATGGTTGCACATCATTCCTTCGATACTGATTACTTTTGTCATTTTGTTTGTCCTCTCTTTCTCTTCTTTGCTATTTTGCTCTGCGGGGGCTTCCAGTATGCACTGTTCTCCCTCCACAGCTGCCTGCGTTGTCTCCTGTTCCGTCCGGGCTGCTTCCGGCGTTTCTGTTTTCAGCGGAGTAAATCCGCTCTTAAAGCCTCTCAGCCGCAGGGCATTTCCCACGACAAAGATACTGCTTAAACTCATGGCTGCCGCGCCGAACATGGGATTCAGACGGATTCCAAAAGACGGGTACAGCACACCGGCTGCCAGAGGGATGCCGATGCAGTTGTAGAAGAAAGCCCAGAACAGATTCTCCTTGATGTTGCGGATCACGGAACGGCTCAGTTTCATGGCCGTCACGGCATCCCGCAGATCATTTTTCATCAGAATAATATCTGCGCTCTCCATGGCTACATCCGTGCCTGCACCAATAGCCATGCCTACATCTGCGGCTGCCAGTGCGGGGGCATCGTTGATGCCGTCACCGATCATGGCTACCTTATGGCCCTGACGTTTCAGCTCGCTGACCTTTTTCTCCTTATCCTGCGGCAGTACTTCTGCCACGACCTCAGAGATACCCAGCTTCTGTCGTACAGCTTCTGCAGTACGGCGGTTGTCTCCGGTCAGCATGATGACTTTGACACCCATTTTCTCCCAGACACGAATAGCTTCATAAGAAGTGGCCTTAACAGTATCCGCCACGCCGATGACTCCTAAGAATCTTCCTTCCTGTGCCACAAGGAGCGGTGTCATGCCTTCGTCCGCCATCCGGTTCAGACCTTCTGTGGCTTCCTCCGGCAGAG